>WNFR01010753.1_pt1 | contig 20942 bp, 19 predicted proteins | sample 5400221 | NCBI WGS metagenome assembly WNFR01 (sample SAMN13153357, study PRJNA577476) | soil metagenome | isolation source: 40 cm soil under Madrone tree | place: USA:California | collected 2016-06-14 | reverse complement strand
GGGCACTCTTTTCAGGTCTCATGTTTTGCAAGCTTTCTCCACTTGAATTCACAAACCTTGCAAATTTTACCCCACCTCTTTTACCTTGTCGCTCAGTATTTACCTTTAAGATTTCACTTGATCAGGGACGACTAAATAAGTTGCTTCGCCCGTTGTTTTGGACCGGATTGTAGTTCAATACTAAACGCACTGAATAGGCTCTGAGACTATCATTACAAATCATGCGCGCCTTAGTCTCAGCATCGGTTTGATAGTTCTGTTCTTCACTTAGGGCGTTAGTAGTCAAGCCAAAGACAATTTGGAAGCTGGTTTTTCCAAACTTCGCGAGCTACTTTGTGATCTCCGCCAGGAAAACTTAGGTGATAACTTTGAAGGGAGAAAACGATGCCAAAAATCATAGACTTAGTAATCGCTAGAAAGAACGCGATTATTAATGAACCGGATAAAGTAAACAAACCGGAGGCGACAAGAACAGGTCTGCTGGCTATCGCCGCGATACACGCCGGCGCTGGAAGTCACGCCTGGGCCGCCTACATGGCCCAGTTTGGAGAGATCACTGCGCTTGCGCCTGAACAGCTCAAGCGTCTACTTGCTGAGGACGGGACCTTGGGAGATCCCTTACTCGACAAGAAAAGGGCGTACCTGGTCTCAAACGGCGTGTGCGGGATAAATAGCCCGGACACCATCGGGTTGGATGGTAGGGTTGACACCATCGACAACGGGCTAGGAGGAGTAGTGTGTCCCCCCTAACCTGTAAGCGTCCTCGCGAATGGGAGCAGACATCTCAACGTCGCGGGCTTCGCAATCACATGAGCAGAACCTTCCACCCATCCGTTCTCGAACGCAGAGTCCAGCGCCTGGAGGCAGAGTGGCGAGACATCTCTTCTCGCTACCTGCCGCTGCGGCCAAAGGATTCCCTCTGGCGCTACCATCACATTCGGCCAGCCAGCGAGCCGGCGCATGGCTGGAAGCTTCATGTATCGGCAACGGTTCTCAATGCGACCCACGTTTTACAAAAGGTCGCGCCAGTTCTGGTCGACTACGGGGTTCAGTTCAAAGCGCCTTCATCCCTGAAAGACGTAATGGCGCTCAACGCCGGACTGAACGGCGCTTACAGCCAGGTTGGCAAGATCATCACGATCTATCCGAGAACCTCTGAGGAGATGGTAGTCCTCGCTCGGCGCTTGCACAGACTGACGCGAGTTGGTGCCGGATCGACGTGAGCAAGCGAAACCAGACTGGGTTACCGATCCCTTCCCGATCCGGCGCCCACCGCGCCGGAACAACAAGGCGCGGAATCCCCTGACTAACTCTTACGGCGTTATGCGCGCGATCACGCAAAGGGGTAAAGGCGGGGTCTATCAAGCCGTGGATTTCACTTCGACCCCACCGCGACTGTGCCTGATCAAAGAAGGACGGAAGCACGGCGAGGTTTCCTGGGATGGCCGCGATGGACGTTGGCGCGTCAGGAACGAAGAGCGCGTACTCTCGGTGCTACGCGCCAAAGGCCTAAGCGTGCCGCGTGTCTATTCCTCATTCGAACTGGGTGGCAATGCTTATCTGGTGATTGAGTTTGTTGAGGGGCAAACATTGCACGGCTTACTGGGGAAGCTCCAAAGAAGAATGACTATTGCTCTGGTGCTGAAATACGGGATTCAACTCGCTGAGTTCTTTTCCCAAATGCACCTCGCGGGCTGGGTGTGGCGTGATTGCAAACCCGGGAACATCCTCGTAACGAAAACGGGCGAGCTAAAACCCCTCGATTTTGAAGGAGCATGTCGTATTGAGCGCCCCGATTCATCCCTTTGGGGTACTCCTGGTTTTACTCCGCCCGAGTGGCAGGCTGCCCATCGGCAAACTGGCCTGCCCGATGATCTCTACGCTCTCGGCTCCATTCTATATTTACTGGCCACAGGAAGAGTCCTATCGGCGACGGCTCCTCTGCCGCCGGAAAAACTTCGGCGCAAGATTCCGGGCGAACTGCGAGAATTAATTTTGAGCTTACTGAGCTTCGAGCCTGAGCAACGGCCATCCGCCAATGACGCTTTGGCCAGTTTGCTGGACATCAAGCGAATGATTACTCGCAAGCCGTCGAGACTTCGCGCCGCGGCCCCGATTAGTTTGCGGGCGGCAGCGGCAGGTTCATACCTCTCGCCAGTTCAATGAATCTGGCATCCGAGCGGACTGGATCGTATATTGGATCAACACCAATGTAATTGGACGATGCCGCGTGTTCCGCCACAGCCTTCCGCAACCAAAGGAAGGTATTTTCGGTGTCTCCTAAGCCGAGGTAAACGAGGACAAACTCCTGCGGCGGAATGTAGACCTGGACGCTGAGGATTTCCATTTCGGACAGCACCCTGCGAGCCGCGTCTTTGTTGCCCGTGATGCCATAGGCGTAACCGAGAGCGGCCGCCGCGCTCCGTTTGTCCTTCGAATAAAGACCTTCCAAAAGAAGGATGGCGTCCTGGTTCTTACCCCGCTGCAGGTATACGAGGCCGCGACCGTACTGACCATTCGCGTAATCAGGATTGTCCTGGACCAACTTGTCAAAGCACTTGGACGCCTCGTCATAAAGACGCGCGTGATAATTCTGGCGACAGAAGTTGTATGCCGTCACCGGTGAAAACGGATCGAGCTCTTTGGCTCTATGACTCAGAGTAAGGGCTTCACTCTGTGGCCCGATAATAGACCGGAGGTTTGAATATCCATAGTACGCCAAGGCGTAGTCTGGCTTTAGCTCGATGGCTGTCTTGAATTCCCTCTCGGCCTCCCGCCAGTTCCGGTGGAATTTCATATTCACGAAGCCAAGCGATGTGTGCGCTTCGGCAAGGTTTTCGTCACGCTCTAGTGCATCTTTCGCCGCCCGCTCCGCTCGATTCATAGCCTCCATGGTAGTCAACCCCAGATCAGGATATGACACGACGTTACCCAAAGCGTAACAGTCAGCTAATCCGGCATAGGCCTCCGCATAGTTGGGGTCAAACTTGATGGCCGCACTAAAGTGATCGATCGCATCCTTGAGCGTGTGATTATTATCTCTGTTACGCCAATGATACCTGCCAAGCATGTACTCGTTACGAGCCTCTGGATTGGTAGAATGGCGCGCTGCGCGAATTCGATTTTCATCGCCTCGCGACCAGAGCTCCAGCGTTGAGGTGACCTTTTGTGATACGTCCTGTTCGATCGGAAAGACGTTTTCCAGATCGATCGCGCGTTGTTCGCCCCACAGCTCTTTTCCATCTTCCGAGCTGATCAGCGACGTCTGCAATACCAAGGAACCTCTGGTCCCCGAGATCTTGCCGACCAGAATGGCGTCAACTTTAAGATCGCGTGCGACCTTTCCTGGGTTAATGCCCTGCCCCTGGTAGCCCAGGACAACAGTCAATGGTTTGACGCGCAACTTTGACAAACCAGAGAGTTTGTTGATGATATTGTCTGTCAGGCCGTCACACAGATAATCCAGACTTGGATCACCGCTCTCATTAATGACTGGAAGAACGGCAACGTTGCGCGGCGCATTAAGGTGAAAGTAAATGAACGCTAAGACAACTGCCAGCAGTATGAAGGCGGCCAGCGCGGCCGTCGTGCGAATATTTAGATACTTGCCCAAAATGCTGCGACCAACGAGGTGCTGGTGGTCAGCTTCAAGATCGAGAAGTAAATCGCTGGCCGCCTGGTAACGATCTTCCTTTTTTTTCTCCAAACACTTCTGCACGATTCGGTCGAACTCCCGTGATGTCTGTGCAGATGTCTGCCTAAACGGCGCCGGCTTAATTGTCAGCACGGCCGAAATGATCTCAGCATTAGTTTCCTGCGCGTAGGGGTTCTTGCCTGTAGCCATCTCGTAGAGAACTGTTCCTAGACTAAAAATGTCACTACGGTAATCCAACTTCTCGCCCCGCAATTGTTCGGGCGACATGTACGCGACGGTTCCCGGCACAAGGCCGAGTTGTGACAGGTGGCTGACGCTGTCCGCCGCGGCTTCGCTACTCTGTTTTTGTTGAATCGTTTTGGCCAGCCCGAAATCGAGCACCTTCACCTGCTCGCTGTTCGTGACCATAATGTTCTTGGGTTTGATATCACGATGAATGATGCCGTGAGCGTGGGCTTCCGCAAGCGCGCCGACTATCTGTCGAGAGAGAGGCAGTAATCGGTCGGCAGACAACGCTTGAGGACGAATAATGTCTGCGAGCGTTTCACCTTCAACATACTGCATTACGATAAAACTGTGTCCTTCATGCTCCTCAATGCCATATACAGGGCAGATGTTCGGATGGTCCAGTATGGCGACGGATTGCGCCTCCTTGATCAGCTGTCGCTTGGCCCAGTTGTCGCCCACAAATTCAGGAGAGAGAAACTTGAGCGCAACCTTCCGGCCGAGTCGCGTGTCTTCTGCCAGGTAGACTTCCCCCATCCCGCCTCTTCCCAGAAGCTTTAGGATCTTATAGCCGCCCACCTTTCTGCCGACCATTGAGTCCACGTTACCGCCCAACACTTTCAGTCCCAGCTCGAAGACAGGCTGTTCCATCAATCCGTTGCTGCTCTCGATTGCGCTAATCAACGATTCAACTTCCTTCTGCAGCGATTCATTTCCAGAGCAAGCCTGACGGAGATAATGAGGTCGCTGCCCCGATTCCATGGCAAGGGCCGCGTGAAACAAACCTTCGATGTGATCCCAGTCCTTACTTTTCATTTAGCAGCTCGAGGGCCAGCCATGCCTTGGCCATGTTCCAGTCCCGCATCACGGTGATTGAGGATACCTGTAGAACTGCGGCCGTCTCTTCGACACTGAGTCCGCCAAAGTATCTAAACTCCACCACCCTGACCTTCCGCTCATCGATGGCCGCCAATCTGTCGAGCGCCTCATCAAGTGCGAGGAACTCACTCGCCTTTTGGCCCGAAACCAGATCCGCCTCAGACAGCGACACCTGAATGGCGCCGCCGCCACGTTTCATGCGCTGCCGATCGCGGGCGTAATTCATCAGAATGCGGCGCATTATCTGGGCCGCGATGCCGAAGAAGTGGGCGCGGTTATGCCAGTCGGTGTTCTTCTGATCTACCAGCCTGATGTAAGCCTCGTTAACCAGCGCCGTGGTCTGTAGCGTGTGATCGGGATTCTCCTTGCGCATGTAGCTGTGCGCGAGGCGGTGTAACTCCTTTTCGACGAGAGGAAACAGTTTGTCCAGAGCAGTCTTATCGCCTTTGCTCCAGTCAACCAGCATGGCGGTGATGTCAGGGGGGGAAGCCATCATCGGTCAAAACATTTTCCCGAGAGTGACAAGTGTCAAGGTGAAGCGTCGGACGCTTTTGGGATGCCTGAACCCCAAAAAAGGATTCCGCGGATGATAGTTTTCCGGAAACCGTAGTGCGTTAGTTAGTGAAGACGAAAACAGCTTGGCATGATCCTCGCCCCAACGTGGCGATGTCCGGTACCTCAGCAGCCCGCTCGCGCAAACGAGAGCCTTTATATAGCGCGGTCGTTGTGATTGCAAGAGGTTTTTACCATCGAAGTTAAGTGCAGAAATACAAAAGGTTCGGCCGAAAGCATATGCCCCCAAAGAGCGCACAAGCGAATAATCTTCCACAAGGAACTCCCGACGCGCTGCGAAACTGGATCATGGTTGTCCTCACCCTTATCTTCGTCGCGCTTTACGGCGCGGCGTTGATTGGATGGCTCAAGCCTTTGGCCGACGAAAAAATGGTCCTGCGGCTTGAGCCAATTATTTTCGTAATCATTGGTTATTACTTCGGCCGCCTGCCGGCCCAGCAAAATGAGAAGACACTCAAGGAAGAGATTGGCCGCCAGACCCAGAAAGCCGACGCCGCCCAACACGTCAAAGAGCAGGCCCTGCAAACGAGAGAAGCGCTGGAAGAAAAACTGAAGAACGTGAACGCCGCGCTTACTTCAGCTACACCGTCAACCTCGGCAGCTACGTTCGCGGAAAATATTCATAAGACCGGTGGACCGATTAAGGAAGAAGGTCTGCGCTACTCAGTGGGGGCGGCGTTGAGGATCTTGAATTCGTAACGACTTTTCTCGGCCCTCGTTGACCTGATAGAGATCGAGGAGTTTCCTATGGATATCTCAAAGTTGATCGTCGCATTGGCGCCAGCATTTGCTGCCGGATTCGCGCTGCAGCGTTTACTTGAAATCGTCGATCCGATTGTCGAGATCACGCCGATCGCGCGAGCCAAGAAAGCAGTCCTTGGAGTAGTTTCGTTTGTAGCGGGACTGGGAATCGCAGCCTGGGCCCCCATGAGAGTATTAAGCCATCTGCTTGTTCCCGAAGGTTCAGTTTCACCCGTTCTTGATTATTTGGTGACTGCTCTGTTCGTCAGCGGCGGGACGGAAGGCTTCAATTCGATTCTGAAATTTCTGAATTACAAGAAAGAAGAGACAAAGCAGGTGGCGGACACTAAAGCCATCACGGCCGCGTCGGCAAGAGCATTTTTGAAAGGGAGCACAGCTATGGACCCAGTATTTGAAGCGTTAATGGAGGCGATTCAGGAATGGTGCGGCATCGCACCGGATCTTGGTGACAACCTGTCGAACTTGTGGGCTCGAGCGAACGGTGGGGCGGTGCCGTTTGATCCTGATGGAATCGAAGCCCTGGTTGCCGCTCTCCTGAGCAAACCAATCTTTGCGAATTGTCCGCTCGCTGGAGATATCGGTGATTTCTTGCGCGGAGACGATCGGACGGTAGACGATCTCTTTACCTTTCTGACGCCGTGCGGCGATTGATTTTCTTTTCTCATAGTTTCTTTTGCGGAATGAACGGAGGGTCGTGATGCGTCATTTAGGGCTAGTTATGCTGCTGCTGTTGGTCCCCATAATTGCTAGGGCTGACGGCATCAATGTTGAGATACGCGGTCCCAAAACCATTCGATTGCACTTCACACACGCGGTGCCAGGCGATTTCTGTCGTTCGGAAAAAGACTGCCCCAAAGGTCAAGTCACCGCGAATTATCACCTTTATGAAATCGTGAATGCAGATAACGAGAATATAAAGGCTGAACCAAGAGGCATAAGCACGGCCCAACCAACGGGGTGTTACCAAAACCGTTGCAGCTTGTTCGACTTGACCCTCTCGCAAGATTTGAAGATTGGCTCGACGTATCTAATAAAGATAGATGGAGTCAGCGACACAGCTACCTTAACGCGATTCGAAACGTCTAACGAGGCGAAGATTACAACCTCCTTTATAAATGCAGAGCGCCGCAACGAAATCGCGGTCCAGGCCGGGGTGTCCATTACTCCTGCGGCAGACTTCAAGATCCTCAGGACAGTGTCCAGCATCACGAAGAACACCGAGGGAGTCCCCGACGTAACACCCAGCCCCACTCCTTTGCACGTCAGTGTCATGCCGAAGACGCCGGGAAACATAATTGGCGTAAGACTCGCGTCGAAATTACAACAAGGAGTCTCGTACGATCTTTCAGCGAGTGGGGTTGTTCTTAATGCTGGTACGCGGAAGGATCCAATCCCAACGTCAATTCCCGTCAGCGCTATTGGAATCATCGAACTTCCTGGTGTGCCTGAGCCCCCTGACGATCCAAAGATCGACGTGACGCTCTCGTCCTTGGCCGCGCGGCACCAAAAGGCGGTCTTTGATCTGGTCGCGAATTTCACGCCGCTAAAAAGGATCCCGCTTGGCAGTGCCGGCAAGAAGAAATCCGGGGAAGAGGAGAACGAACCGCCAAATGTGCTTACAAAGGAACAGCAATACCGGGCGAGCCACAAATACTCAACGAGGTGGGCGATTGAACCCAGTGCTGCCATCGACGTCGGGTTTCGCTCAACCAAATCGAACAACTCCATTACTCTGACAATGCCATTTACGCGGGATTTCCTTGGCAGCAACGTTAAGTGCTTCAATCTTACCGATGCCCCGCTACGCTGCGGCGATCGCACTGCTCCTTCCACGAAGATTCCGGTCTATGCCGGCTGGGAGTCTGCATCTTTGTTCCATCTTGGTTTCGTGAAGTTTGCCATTGGCCCCAGATTAGAAACCGACCGCAAATTCAAGCGCATTAACATGCTGGGCGAGATGCGCTTTGATTTCAATTTCACTCGTTTCGCGGACGCAGGAACGATCGGTGGGAGACGCAAAAATCTGAAATCAGACTTACGTGACCAGGCGAAATTCGTGGAAATCAATTGGGGATTCAAGATGATTCCTTATGTTTCCTTCGACTTTGGCGGTCACGTCAACAACGAGACGGTGACGAATAGCGACAAGAACGTCAGCGTGTTTGTTCCCCGTCACAGGATCTTCCGAACCTATCTCGGTACGGTGCCGACTTTTCAATGGAAAGCGTTTGGGGTTTTGCAGACGTTGTCTCTCGACGAATCCGTTGTCTTCATGGCACACCGCGAGACGATCGGATTTACGACCGATAACGGAGCAGAGCTCAAAAGTCTTCGAGGGTTTCATCCGCATTCCCTGATCAAATGGAATATCGCGATTGATCCGGCGGGACACTATAACCTGGTTACGACTTACGAGAACGGCCGGTTGGCTCCGAATTTTGAATACATTAACAAGCCGATTCTAAGATTCGTTGCGAGCCATAACGGCCTCGCCGAAATTTGACCCAAACAAACTAACCATTCGAGAAGGAGAAATCATGACAACGGAAGCAATGGCCAAAGCAACCACTACCAGGGAAAGCTTGCGTAGAATTGGCGCGCGCCAGGGTGTGATTCAGATCGTGCCCCCACGAAATGTAATGCGTCCCAACTTTTTGAGAGCAGAGGACGACCAAGATCTGGTAACGCGTCCGCTGGCCTCTCCTACCGGACCCGGCGGTGCGGCAGGCTTTGAGAACCGGGCCGGCAGCCAGATAGCAGTGCCCGAGGTGACTAACGTCTATCTGGGCGCGTTCTGGGGCGATCGCGGTTTGGTTGACGGATTCGGCAAGGCTCTACGGTACCGGTCCAGGTTCTTTTCGCGGTGCCATTGATGGGCCGGTCCTTTCGCCCGGCACAACATTCAGTGATGCCGACGCACAGTCCACGGTGCGTTCGATGCTTGATCATGGCACTCTTCAGGCTAATGCAAACAGTCTCTTCATGTTGATATTGCCCGACGGCGTGACGTCCGTTCTGAGCGGGGACGAGTCCTGCGCCCAGTTCTGCGGCTATCACGAAGCCTTTGACTATAACGGACTCGAGGTGGCTTATGCAGTGCTACCCTCTTCCCTGTGCCAGTCGTGCGGCGGCTTGATTGGGGACTTCACTGCCGTTTATGCACATGAGGTGGCAGAAGCGGTAACCGATAAAGTACCAGGTCAGGGTTGGGTTGCTGCTGACGGCGAAGAGAATGGCGATCTGGAAGCATGGATCCTTTTCGGTTGGGGACCGCCGAACGATCCAAAACGATATACCGTCCAGGGGTACTACACCAATGAGCGCGGTAATACAGTCGGTGCGTGGCGGGAATAGGTGATATGAGTCATTCGTTCTCATGCCTCTTCACTCACCGAGCGGTCGGATCAAATAACGTAGGCTCGCTGTGATCAGTTTAACGCACCCTAAAAAGACATTGGATAGATGAACTGGGCTCCGCATTCACTTACTAGCCACTATAGGCACACAAGTGGAATCTAAGGCCGCACAACTAGTTTAGATAGAGGGACTAAGCTGGGCATGCCTTTGTGTTGAAAGCAGCGTTCGCCGGCAACATGCACCCGTCGATGACATGGTGTGCCTTTCTTTGTCCGAGCGCCGCAAATGTATACCTTGTCGTCTGCCGGTAACTGATTGAGAGCTTCCGCGCTCTGGTTTGTCGAATTACGGCGATTGGCCGCGCGGGCGGAATCGTTCAGGTTCACGGGCAGATCAGAAAGCGGTGAATTTGCGGCGCGTTGAATTAACAGAGGCGGTGGCGGCGGACGTAAGTACCTGCCGACGGCAAAGGCCGAAGCCGCGACGATCGAAATTATCGCTACTGGTTTGGCGTAACCACTACGGCCCAGCCGGCGACCGCAGTCGCCACAAAACCGCGCGTTAATTAACGCGCGCCAACCGCGGCGTGTCAGGCGCTCGCCACATTCCGCACAAAAGTTAGGACGGTACATCGCGGGAGATTTTGTGATTTTGAGGGCTGATTATATTCGATCGACCCGGACCGAAAATAGGTCCATTTTGTTTGATGAGTATGGTGTTGAGTAACTGTTAGTTAGACTCAGTAGCAAATTGGGATCTTCTTGTTTGACGTGTCTGCGGCGGGAATGAAATCAATCTCTTCCTCGCTTAGCGTGGCGGCTTCCCGCTAACGCGCATGACACCAGAGGGTCTTCGTGGCATTTCGTGGATCGCTTTTCCGATTCATAAGCTATTGGAAATCGATATGCGCAGGCCTGCGCCTGCCTCTGCACAGTCGAATAGGGTGTATAGACATAGGCTCCGTTTGATTCCATGGGGCTGATTAAGTAACTTAGGCTTAGGATCTCGAATGCATTCTCTTGCCTGGAAATTTTAAAGATGGCACACGGCTCTCCTTTTGATCGAATTATTCTAATTGTCCTCGACGGCGCCGGCATTGGCGCAATGCCTGACGCGCCTGATTGGGGTGATGCCGGGTCGGACACGTTTGGCCACATCTGTGAGTCGCGAGAGGTGCGCCTGCCAAATCTGCAAAGCCTTGGGCTGGGCAACATTCGCCCGCTGAAAGGCGTAGCGGGGATCGAAAAGCCACGCGGCGCTTATGGCAAATGCGCGCTGGCTTCAAACGGTAAGGACACGACCACCGGTCATTGGGAAATGGCCGGTATTATTTTGGATCGCGCTTTTCCCACTTACCCGAATGGCTTTCCTCAGCCGGTCCTCGATCAGTTCATCGAGCGCACACACGTGCCGGGGATTCTCGGCAACATTCCTGCGAGCGGGACTGAAATCATAAAGGACCTGGGAGCCGAACACGTGCGGACGGGCAAGCCGATTGTTTATACGTCAGCCGATTCAGTCTTTCAGATTGCCGCGCATGAAGAAGTGATTCCTCTGGCACGTCAATATGAGATCTGTCAAACGGCACGCGAGCTCTTGCGCGGTGAACACGAAGTTGGCCGGGTGATCGCGCGTCCTTTCCTGGGAACGACGGGCGCCTTCTATCGCACTGAGAATCGCCACGACTATGCAGTTCGTCCGCCGCGTGAAAACCTTTTGCCGCTCTTGCAGTCACACGGACTAGATGTCGTGTGTATCGGGAAAATCGCTTCCATTTACGATTCGGCCGGAGTGACTCAGGACTTAACCGCAAAGAATAATGAACAGTCGATCGATCAGACGATTCGGGCTCTGCACGACAACACGCGCGGCCTGATCTTTTCGAACCTCGTCGACTTTGACATGCTCTATGGCCATCGACGTGATACCGAAGGCTATGCCCGCGCCCTCGAACACTTCGATTCGCGCTGGCCTGAGGTCGAGGGCGCTATGGGCAAAGGCGATCTGGTAATTATCACGGCGGATCACGGCAACGATCCTACTTATCCGGGAACCGACCACACGCGCGAATACGCGCCGCTGCTGGCTTTCGGCAAACAGGCGCGGCCGGCCGTCAATCTGGGAACGCGCGGCTCGTTGTCGGACATCGGGCAGACGATCGCAGAGAACTTCGCGCTGGGTCTAAATGCAGGCAAGAGTTTCTTGAGCCAGATCGTCTGAGGTGTTCGCGCGCAATGCGGCGTTATTATTTCTAACCCCATCGTCTCGTCATGATGCGGCTTTTTACCAAACGAATTTCGTGCGCCAACTTTGCGTTGGTGCTTGTCTTTGCCCTCAAGACTTTTGCAATCAGCGCCGAAGCCCAGGGCAGACGTGCACCTCGGGTACTTACCGACCTGGACGACGTTGTTTTCGCGATCGCGTTTTCGCCGGATGGCAACACCCTGGCCATAGCCCGAGGTGCCAGCGACCCTGCTCAACGATACGGCCGGATCGAACTCTGGGACATGAAAACCGGAAGCCTGCGTCACACAATCAAAGGTTTTGACGGGCCCGTAAAATCGATATCCTTTTCTCCCGACGGGCTCACCCTGATAAGCGGTAGCAGCGAATACCTCGCCCGAAAGATCCAGGAGCAGACGCGAACGTTATTCACCCTGACCCGTGGTGAGCTGAAGTGGTGGGATGCTCAAACGGGTGAGTTAAGACACAAGCTCACCCTGCCAGGCGAACACATTTCTTCGCTTCGGGCTGCGTATTCTCCGGACGGCAAACAGATCGCGCTGTTTGAATCGTCTTACAACTACAGCTTTCTCCAAACCAATTCACGGTTTGATCCATCAGGCCAAGCCGCTCCGCCTCTCCCGCGGACCATCGTGCCGATAGACTTCTTCGAGTCAGATTTGAAATTACTCGATGCGCAAACGGGCGCGGTGACTGTCAAGCTCGACGCCAATCGATCTGGAACCTTTGTGTTCTCTCCTGACGGCACGCTTATGGCGAAAGAGAACGGAAAGGAAATCAGGGTGTTGAATCTGCAAACAGGGCGCGAGGAGCACCGGCTCAAAAACTTTAAGGGCGTTTCCAACACGATGGCGTTCTCGCCCGATGGCCAATCTTTGGCAGTGGCGGTCACGAAGTACTATAACCAAGACGCAGGCAGGGTGATCAGGGTAATCGGTAGCAGCGCAGTCCAGGTATTTGATGTGCAAAGCTGGAAAATGACCTTTCAGTTACAGAACGTCGGAATGGTTAATTCCCTGGCCTTCGAGCCAGGGGGAAGGCTGCTGTTAATCGGCGGCTTGATCCATGAACTGGAAGACGCCGTTCCGGGCGTCAAACTCTGGGATTTGCAAAGCGGGAAGACGGCCAATTTTTACACGGGCGGTGCGGACTTTTCCCAGGCGGTAGACTCGCTGGCGATTTCTCGGAACGGCAGCTTGCTGGCCTTCAAGTCCGGACCGGATGTCGTGCAGGTACTCGCGACACAGACATGGAAAGTCAAATACAGCTTCGATAAGAATAGCGATCCCGACAACCAAAGACCCTCCAGCCGTTTCGTGCTGTCACTGAACCGGATTACCGCCCTGGGATTTTCTCCGGACGGAAATAGCTTGTCTGGTGAAATCGAGGGAGATGGAATCAAGCGCTGGGATCCGCGGACCGGAGAAGTCAAAAAGCATTTTGGTGATCAGGAAGACCGCAACACCATCGCGGAGGTTTCATCCAGTGGAAGCAAAGCGGCCGGCGTGGGCGACGATGGGACGATCCATATAAGGGATTTGATTACCGGCGAGCAGACAAATCTTACCGGCCCCGGCCCTACGGCCTCAGCGCTCAGCCTTTCAAATGATGGCGAAAGCCTGGCGATTGCATATCCCAACCGGATCGTTCTACTCAATACTATTACTGGCAAGATAACGCGGAGCATCGATAGCCGCATTACAAATGTTGGACGCATAGCTTTTTCGGCTGACGGGCGATTCGTGGCGGCCGGCGATGAAAATGGCGCTATTGCAACCTGGAACCTGACGAATGGCCAGGCTTTGCCTGCGATATCATCCGCGGGAAAGACGATGGCGCTGCGCTTCACTCCGGGTAACCGCATTTTGGCGAGCGCAAACGAAGACGGGAGTGTGTTCCTTTGGGATCTGCAAACGGGCGCCTTGCGTCTGCGACTCAAAAAGCATTCTGCGGCAGTAAATGCCATCGCCTTCTCCGCCGATGGAGATTTGATGGCTACTGGCAGCGACGACCGCACAGTGATTATCTGGGACACGGCTTCAGGCAAAGCGCGGCACACGCTTAAAGGCCATGACCTGGCAGTCACCGCCCTCGCTTTTTCACCCAATGGAAGTTTGCTCGCCAGCGGCGCCGGCAATGCTTCGGTGGCCTTGTGGGAAGTAGCGAATGGAAAACTCAATCGGGTGCTGAAATAGCTTTTATCTCACCATCTCAGATCCGGGATCTCAAATTTCAAATCCTGGGCAAGCGCCGGTATCACAAAGAGAAATAGAGCAATGAAAAGCGCCAGGTCTTCTCACTTGTTCTCCTGACCATAGCGACAGCAGAGTCATTCCTTTGCTCGTCACTGCGCCTGACCCACGGGTTCAACTCTAAACGTCCAGGGTTTTCATGGGCAGCCCCAATTGGGCTTCTTGCGGGTTCTTCAGCACCGCTATGAACGGCAGGTTGCGATAGCGCTCGGCGAAATCCAATCCATAACCGACCACGAACTTGTCAGGAATCTGGAAGCCCAGATAATCGATCGGGACTTCTTTCTCTCGCCGTTCGAACTTATCGAGCAGCGCCGCAAGTTTTACGCTCTCCGCGCCGCGCGACTTCAGATTGGCCAACAGATACGAAAGGGTCAGGCCTGTGTCGACGATATCTTCCACGACCAAAATGTGCCGGCCTTCGATGGCCACGTCCAGATCTTTCAGGATCCGGACTTCGCCTGAGGTGCGCATCTCGGCGCCATAGCTGGAAATCGCGATGAACTCCACGTTCAGAGGAATGTCCGCCGCCCGCATCAGATCGCTGAGGAACAGGCACGCGCCCTTTAGCACACCGATCAGCAATGGATTTCGTCCTGCGTAGTCGCGGGCTATCTCGGCACCCAACTCGCTGATTCTTTCTTTGATCTTTTCAGTTGGGATCAGGACTTCCAGATTCGGGTTGGTGAATTCTGACATGATGATTCTTGCTGGTGATGTGGACAAGACGTTTTCTTCCCTTCAATTGGATTTCAAGTTTCGCTCAGGGTCGGCTCGGCGTCAAAGTCGTTACAGAACCGGGAGCGGTAGCGACCGGGGTCCTGGCACTCAATGTGACCTACAGGCCTTTTGAAATTGTTTACTGCAAGTTTGAGTGTAGGACCCGGTCGCCACCGCTCCCAGTTCTGTAACCACTCACCGATCATGCCTAATGATATCAACTAGACGAACTTGCGCCAGCCTCTAAACCCTTTCCCGTTTGCACCGCGCCAACGCTGCGAGATACTATTGAAGCTCCCGCTGTCAGGTCAATTCGCAAGTGGTCTTTAGACTGTTATATTTGCTTTCACCAAGTTTCTATCAGGAATCGAAAATGAAGAAATCTGCTCGAAAGATTCACTCCGGCCGGTCAATCCCGTTGCTTTTGCTCCTCTTGCTGGTGACGATTGCACCCCCCCAAGCATTGTCGCAACAGCCGGCGGCCAGGACCACAGTCCCGACCCAGCCCGGCACTTCCGCGCGTGTGACCGAGACAGCCATTGACGCTTCGATTCCAGACGACCCGCCGGTGGATAAGATGCTGGCCGTCTACAGTCCAAAGGTGCGCGAACTCGAGGTCGTGCTCGGAAAACTGAAAGGCGAGTTGAAGAAAAGCGGCACCGGCTCAGGTTCTCTGGGAAACTTTGTCGCTGACGGCATGCGCGCGCAGGCAAATGTGAAGACGGGCAGACCGGTCGCGGTGGCCATGATGAATGGCGGCGGCATCCGCCGCAATAATATCGGCGAAGGGGATCTGAAAGCCCGCGACATCTTTGAGTTGCTGCCGTTTGAAAACGCGCTGATTACCGTCGACCTCACCGGCGAGCAATTGACCAGGCTGCTGCAAATGATTGTAGCCGGCCGCGAAGCCCAATCCGGCGCGCGCATCCTTTACAAGACTAACGCAGACAAGACATCAGAGATGGAAGGCGCCAAACTGCGGGACGGGGCCGAAGAAAAAGAGATCGATCCGAACGCAACCTACACGGTCGTCACCATCGACTATCTCTACAGAGTCGGAGGCAGCCGGTACGGAATACTGCAGGCAGGAAAGAACATGAAAGAGCTGGGCATCACTCTGCGTGATGCGATCATGAATTACGTGAAATCCGAAACTGCGGCCGGCCGCGAGATCAAGCCGAACCTGGACGGCCGCTTTGTCTTCGACAAAGCGAATTCCGCAGTGATTGAGGAGGTGCGCCCCCAATGACGACTCGCAGAGATTTCTTAGGCGCCTCGATCGCTGCCGGCTTGTCACTTTCTTTTCCAAAGGGCCTGAGTTCGCTTTACACACCGCCTCGCGCGGCGATCTGGGCCCCTCTGCTCGAGTCCCAAAAGGGCGAGACCTTGATCACAATTCTGCACACCAACGACACGCACTCACAGATCGATCCGATACTTGAGAACGACAAGACTTATGCGGGTAAGGGTGGGGTGGCGCGCCGCGCCACCCTAGTCAAACGAGTGCGCAGGGAGAATCCGAACACGTTGATGATCGACGCCGGCGACGTTTTGCAAGGCACGCCGTACTTCAATTTTTACAAGGGTGAAGTTGAATACAAGGCGATGTCTCTGATCGGCTATGACGCCGGCACGATCGGCAATCATGAGTTTGATAATGGCGTCGAGTCACTGGCCAAAGCCATGCAGTTTGCTAACTTCGACATAGTCTCGACGAATTATGACGTTCGTGGCAGCGCGCTCGAAAGTAAAGTCAAGACTCATGTGGTGAAAGAAGTCGGCGGTCTGCGCATCGGCCTGTTCGGCTTGGGAATCAGCCCGACCGGCCTGATCACTCCAGACAACTTCAAACCATTGCTGTATCTCGATCCGGTGCGCACGGCGCGTGAGATCAGCAAACGTTTGCGCGAACAGGAAAAGTGCACGCTGGTTCTGGGTATGTCGCATCTCGGTCATTACCCTAATCCTCAAAGAGACGAGGTCGGTGACACGCAGGTCGCCGCTCAAGTCGAAGGCATCGATTTTATTGCCAGCGGTCATACGCACACGTTTATGGATAAACCGGTGCTGCAAAAAAATCCCGCAGGTAAAGACACGATTATCTTCCAGGTCGGCCGCAGCGGCATCTACGTCGGTCGAGTTGATTTCACCGTGCGTGACGGGAAGGTAACGGCTTCCGCGGGAAGACTGTTAGACCTGCGAGATGAGTCGCTGGCTTAAGTGGCCCAGACTTCAGTCTGTGTTTGGATTGCGAAAATCACAGACTGAAGTCTGTGCCACACAAAATGGCGGATGACGCAACCAGAGATAGAGTTCGCGCGCTGGTGCGCGACGTTTTGAGTAAGGCCGCGCCGGCCGAATTCGACGCGTCAACTCCTGTCAAAGCCGTGCCCGCTTCGAATGCACCTTCGACGCCATCCGGACCCGCGGTCACCCGCGACGAATCCGCGAAACTGGTAATTACCGAAGATGACGTGCGGGGGCTCGAGCGTGGGTCCGTCTTGCGCATCGCCGAGGCAGCGCGACTGACCCCTTTAGCCGCGGACATCATCAATGACCGCGGGATCGAAATCGTTCGTCGCGTGCCGCGCAGCGGCTCAAAACAGAGTAAGGCCGTCGCGGTGGGAGCGGACCATGGCGGCTACCCAATGAAGGAAGAACTCAAAACCTTCCTCACCGAACTTGGTCATCGGGTCCATGATTTTGGCACCAACTCAGAAAGCGCGGTCGACTACCCCGACTTTGCTCACGCAGTTGCGCGGGCGGTCGCTGATGGCACCGTAGACGCCGGCATCGTGATTGACGGCGCCGGCGTCGGGTCCGCAATGACGGCGAACAAAGTTCCCGGCGTGCGCGCGGCCGCGTGTTATTCCGTGGAGGTGGCGCGCAACTCGCGCGAACACAACGGCGCCAACGTCCTCACCCTCGGCAGCAAAACAATACAGCCGCTAGACCTTAAATTATCGCCGGGCGAATTGGTCCGCTCTACGCCTCTCATTAGTACCTCGCTTCAGCAAGATGGTCAGCAGTGTTCTTGAGAGGGCGCCTAACTCTTTTAACGGTTTTGGCCAAAGCCGTTGAAACGGCTATCATGTTATGGCTGGTTCCCGGTCACCTCGCTAAAGCGAGGCGCTAATGACATTCAATGCCCTATTCGAACAACGGCGATTTTGAGCAACTGGTCGAGCAGATCACTGATGTGATCTACGCCCGCCTGAACGGCGAGAGTGTCGACCAGGCAAAGATGTGCGGGTGCACGTCGGAATGCTTTCATCGATGCCCTGAGCGCATGCACCGGGTCGTCGACGCGGGCGCAGCGCGCATCGGGCTGGTCCTGGGTCAGACGGCTTCCGCGCGCGATTGGGCCAGCTTGATTGATCACACTCTTTTAAAACCCGACGCCACCGAAACTGAAATCAAACGGCTTTGCGAAGAAGCTGCGCAATATCACTTCGCTTCCGTCTGTGTGAATCCCACCTGGGTGCGTGTGTCGGCCTGTAACCTTCAAGGCAGCGGCGTTCCGGTCTGCACGGTGATCGGATTTCCGCTGGGCGCGACCTTGCCCGATGTGAAAGCGTACGAAGCCCGCCGCGCGATTATGGATGGCGCGCGCGAAGTCGACATGGTTATCAACGTCGGCGCCTTGAAGAGCGGCGACGACTGCCTGGTCGAATACGACATTCGGTCTGTGGCCGAGGTTGCTCATGAATACGACGTGACCTGCAAAGTGATCATCGAAACGGCTCTGTTGACCGACGATGAAAAGGTGCGCGCCTGTCAGGCAGCAAAGCGCGCCGGCGCAGACTTTGTCAAAACGTCGACCGGATTTTCGAAGGGCGGGGCGACGGTGGCAGACATCGCTTTGATGCGCCGTGTCGTGGGTTCCGAACTCGGCGTTAAAGCCTCGGGCGGCGTGAAGAACATCGACGATGCTCGCGCGATGGTCGAAGCCGGCGCCACCCGCATCGGCGCCAGCGTGGGCGTGAAGATCGCCCAGGAAGCTGCCGGCGTCAAAAGCAACGGCCGCGCGCCGGCGGGATACTAAGCCGAGTAAGTCCGCGCCGCGGACGATCTGAAAATAGCCCAGCGACGGTTACAGAACCGGGAGCGGTAGCGACCGGGTTGATTTATCGCTTGACGAAGACTTTTGGGATAGAGCTACCCGCTCGCCATCGCGAGCGGTTCTGTACCGGCATAGTGATTTCGGCCGCTCGTTTCACGGGCTTTCTGCTTCGCAAGCAACTCGGTACCCGGCACTCAAGTGCCGGGCTATCTTCAAATGTCCGCTGCGCGGACTTCAATTCCGGATTTCCAAAAGTTGTTGTTGCGCTGGGTCTGATAGGCCTGTTCGTCATTACAATTCCAGCGCAAACTCCGTCCAGCCAGGACGTCGACGTCATTCGTACCGAAACTGATCTCACCAATCTGCTCTTCACCGCCACTGATAAAAACAATCGTTACCTGACAACGCTGCAACAAAGCGACATCCGCGTGCTCGAAGACGGAGTGCGCCAAACGCTCTTCACCTTTCAACGCGAGACTGATCGCCCGCTGTCCATTGCTTTCCTGATTGACGTAAGCATCTCCGAAGAGCGGACGCTTCCCGATGAAAAAGCTGCGGCTCGCACCTTCATCGAAAATGTCATTCGATCGAACAAAGACGAGGCGGCGATTATTCCTTTCGAAGGCTACGCCCACCTCGAACAACCTTTGACCCGCGACATGATCAGCATCTATCGCGCGCTGGAAAAGGTCGAGGTGGCCTTCCCGGCCTACCTCGGTTCGGCCCCGCCAATCGGCGGTATTACTTCGGGCCCGGGCACGATTGCACCTCCCCGCGAAGGCTCGACGGCAATTTGGGACTCGGTCGCCGTAACTTCCAGGTCTGTTTTGGCGCGAAGTCCGGGCCAACGACGGCGTGCAATTATTCTGCTCACTGATGGGCAAGACACCAGCAGCCGTATTCAGCGCACGAACGCCACCGATCAAGCGATCGCATCCGAAACGATCATTTATGCCATTGGCATTGGTGATAAGAAATATGAAGGGGTTGATAGGAATGCGCTCAGGAACGTCGCCGAGCGCACCGGCGGGCGCGCGTTTTTCCCCAGGAAGCAAGAGGATCTGACGGCCGCCTTCACCGAGATCGAGCAGGAGCTGCGTTCGCAATACCTGGTCGCTTACTCATCGACAAACAAGACTAGAGACGGGGGATTTCGGAAGATGTCGATCGAGATCACCAACCCCGAACTTCGCAAAGAGCAATTGAAGCTACGCTATCGTCCGGGATACTTCGCGAAACGATCCGGCTAATAGCCGCCCTTCACCGCGCAATGGTCTTTTCAATCCGGCGATCCGGAACCAACCACATCACGGCTACCAGGACATAGAGCAGACAGGCCAGCCACGGACGCACAAACGCGAGTGGAATCGCCACCAGATAAATCATCATCGAGATCTTGCCTTTGAAGTCCGCGCCCAGCGCCGTAGCGAGCAGCGAATCCGGCGCGTGAATAGCCAGCAGCGATCTGGCCAGGATGAAGTAGGCAATCGCGGCGCCCAGTAGCACTCCGCCGTAGAGTGACACCGGGACGGCCGCGAATTTGTTTTCACCCATCCACGCCGTCACGAATGGCGTCAGCGACAACCAGAACAGTAAATGCAGATTGGCCCACAGGACCCCACCATTGACGCGCTCGACCACCTGGAGAAGATGATGGTGATTGCTCCAATAGATGCCGACGAAGACAAAACTAAGCACGTAACTAAGGAACACCGGAGCGATCGGGACCAGGGATCTCCAACTGGCATCGTGCGGAACTTTGAGTTCGAGCACCATGATGGTGATGATGATCGCGATCACCCCATCACTGAAAGCTTCCATGCGGCTTCTGCTCATTCAGGTTCTATTCTTTGTTCGCAGCGGGAATATGATAAATGGGCTAACAGCGAGAAATCGACTAGCCACGTCTTCCGCCGTCCTTTTATTCCTTTCGAAGCACAGGCTCCAGCGTTCGAGTAGTGTGATCGGTGACGCTCCCTGCCGGTTGGGCCAGTCCTGATGTCTGGGCCGCATGAAGTTCGGCCCGAATTGCTTCCTTGAGTTGAATGACGTCGGCGTTTTCACCGGGACTCTTCTTTGACCGCAACAAGAGAAAGGCAAACAATGCGTCCACAAGAAGGATCAAGAAAAACGCCACAGCCGCAAACCCATTGATGACTCCATCGGAAGCGCGAAGCATCTGCGACATAACTCCCATCAGCATCATGACGGC
>WNFR01006772.1_pt1 | contig 20946 bp, 15 predicted proteins | sample 5400221 | NCBI WGS metagenome assembly WNFR01 (sample SAMN13153357, study PRJNA577476) | soil metagenome | isolation source: 40 cm soil under Madrone tree | place: USA:California | collected 2016-06-14 | reverse complement strand
ATCAGGAATTCGTGAAAAGGGAACTTGCAAACCTACCGTGGGTCGATTTTTCGGGCGACGTCGCACCGAACGAGATGCCATTGGCTCTGCGAGAGTTGGACGCGGTGCTTGTTCCCACAGACTCTGCGCAGGGTGAAACCGGCTCATACGCCGCGCTCGAGGCGATGGCCACCGGCTTGCCCGTGATCGCCCGAGACCTGCCCGGGCTGAGATACAACTGTGGGAGTGTCCCTTTGTACGCACGCGGCGATACCGAACTTCTCGCCCGACTTCGCGAGTTGGATGAGGCGGGCACGCGCCTCGAGTTGGGAGACAAAGCGAGTCGAGCGATTGTTAAGAAACATGACTTGTGCAAACATGCCGCTAAGCATAGTGCGGGCTTCTCGGCAGCTCTCCGTTGCGAGATTTCGATCTTGATGCCCGTCTTCGATACTCAGCCGGCGTACCTCGCTGAGTGTTGGGAGTCGATAAGGGCGCAAACCTTCCGCGAATGGGAGTTGGTGTTGGTCGACGATGGATCGAGAGCAACTAAAACAATTGCAGAAATTGACCGCATCGCTGAAGATCCCAGAGTCGTCCTTATCCGGCTCGATGAAAACCAGGGTATTGCTCCTGCTCTCAATTTGGGATTGAGGCGATGTCGGGCCAATCTCGTAGCTCGCATGGACTCGGATGACAGAATGCTGCCGACGCGTTTAGAACGGCAGTTTGTCTATATGCAGGCTCATTCAGATGTGACCGTACTTGGCACTCAAATACAAGCGATCGACTGGGAAACCGATCGGCCAATCTTCGAGCCAACCAACCATCCGGAGCAGATCACGGAAGACTACCTCAACCACCAACGGATCACCTCGGAAATGTTTTTTCTCAATCACCCCAGCGTAATGTTGCGCCGTAGTGAAGTGATTAATCTTGGCGGCTATCCTAGGTATCGTGTCGCACAGGATCTTGGCCTCTGGTTGAAAGTGGTCTTCGCGGGTCTGAAAATCCACAATTTGCCGACTGTTGAGGTGCATTATCGCTTACACCCCAATCAGATTTCGAGGGTCAGCGGAGTGATGCGAGACGAATATGCGCAGATCGTCGAGGAGTGTTGGACACGTCAAGCTGCGGTGTGAGAAACCCGGAACTCTACTGGTCTCGACCGGCGAGTGCGATTAGTCCATCTGCCACCGAGCCACGCCAGCTGAGAAATTCATGACCTCCGGCAAACTCCGAATAAACGACCGAGTACCCTTTGGCCTCCAACACATCGCGCATGCGACGGTTTTGAGCCAGCAGGGTTTCCGGACAATCGTTCTCGAACAATCCGGCTTCCAGATAGAATCTGATAGGTAATTTCCGCGTCGTCACGAACTGCCGAATCAACCACCCGAATGGAGAATATTCGCTGGCTTCTTGATCTTCCCAGCCCGGAAAATAACCGAACGCGCCCGACTGTGAAAGGACGTTGCCGAAAATTTCCGGATAACGGAGCGCACAATAGGCGGCGTTGAGTCCACCGAGACTCACCCCTCCCACAATGGTCTGCTCGGGTTCAGCACTAAACCGATAACGCTGGCGCGCCCACGGAACTAGTTCTTTGGCCAGGAAGTCAGCGAATGGTGGATAACATTCAAGGTCGCGATCGCGCGACTCTTCACTCTGGTTATCTACCAGAATTGCCACTAACGGGCGAATCTTTTTCGCGACCACCAGGTTGTCCAGAATCGTCGGTATGGGCATGGGTCCCCGATAATCCTGGCCGTCAAAAAGAACCAGTAAACCGTACGAGCCACTCTTCGGGTCATAGCCCGGAGGCGTGTAGATGGAAACCGATCGTTCTTCCTTCAGGTTTTCACTTCTGAGCTTCTCGTGCCAGAGTGTGCCTTTCGGAACATCCGGCTGGATCCCGATCCAGGACTGCGGAGGCGCGGCTGGGAGTTCAGCGAATGAGGATGATCTGAACCTCAGCGGATTTAGTGGGTCGAAAATCTGTCTTTTTCCTGGACGCTTAAAGCCATAAGTGAAGCGCGCGGTTGCCGGCAACCGAACCGTTAGAAACCAGACGTCTGTGCTGGCCAAACGCAGTAACGACGCGTCTTGTGAGTCCCGCAGGATCGGCCCCTCAAGTGTGACTTCGCTGGCTTCGGCTCCTCCGCGCCAGAGGAAAGTTACCCGGCAGAGCTGGTCATCACCGGGAACCGGTTCGACCAGCGGTGTTTTGCCTTGAACTTCTTCCCAGAATAGTTTGAGTGCCGCGCGGTTTCCAGCTTTCACCTTACGAGCCAACGCAATCAGACGCGGACTATCCAGCCGATTCGGTGCTTTCGGCTTTGGTTGTAAGGGCTCACCGACTCCGGCAGTAAGAAAAGTAGAAACATCCTGGCCGTTGATGCGAACCGACGATGCTGCAGAATCCCCGGCTGTCCGTCTGGCGGACGATCCCGGCGCCCAGAGCGCAATCAGGAGCAAGCAAACGGTTAACGCCGACTTGCGAGCGATGAAGACGCGATACCGCATAGTTTGAGACTCCCCGTACGAACTAACGCCTAAGGTCAAAACCGCGGGTTGGGCGCAGCTTACTTGATTTTCTTTGGAAGTCTCAAGCTATTATTTGCGGAGGCAGGAAGATCTTTCTCGGTCCCATTTGGTGTGCTCACTTGGTATAGCCCTGTCAGTTTAGACTCGTTGTTTCATTGCCCAACTTTGATTCCCATTTTCCAACTTCAACTCCGAGTTTCCGACTTTGATTCGGCTAGACACTTGGATCGCTTGGGCTCGAGCTTCAATTTATTTTCTGAGTGCACCACGAGGACATGATGATTTCATGCCGCTCTTATCGCCTTAAGTCCTTCTGAGGATTCCCTAAATCATCAAGAATCCACCTTTCGACTGCCCTGGCAACTCCATCCTTCTCGATCGTTGTGGTTACCCAATCAGCACAGAACTTGACGGCCGCGGGTGCATTCCCCATTGCGACCCCAATTCCTGCATATTCGAGCATCGCGATGTCGCTAAAGTCGTCGCCAATCGCCATCACATTTTTCGGCCGGAGCGCCATGATCTCCTCAGCCAGATACCTAACCGCCGATCGTTTGTTGGCGGTAGGATGGAACGCCTCAAGCAACGTTATCGATTTGTACTCCTTTATCCGAGTTCGGCTGTCCGAATTCTTCAGATGGGTAGAGAGGCGGGTAATGATCGCGACATCATCGCTGAGCACCATCACTTTGGTAGTTGCTCGATTTAGCAGTGGCCGCAGGTCACTCACGACAATTGGTACAACGGTTGAGCCTTCAAAGAATTTGCTCGATGCATCATTCAGATTCGAAACATACAGATCGTCCTCGACATAAAAGTGAACGGACAGGCGGCCATCCAAACTTAGGCGCTCTGTGTGATCCAGAATTTGTGAGACCACCTGCGGTGCCAGGGCCCAGTGTCGATGGGTGAATCCAGTATTACGTTCACGGATTATGCCTCCCTCATAACAGATTAAGGGTAGGGTTGAACCGATCAAGTCACATGCGGGTAGGGAGGACTGATACCGTCGACCGGTTGCGATCGCGACCGCAACTCCGCGGCGTTTGACTGCATCTACGGCCTGCACTACGGAATCCCTAATGTGATTCGATTCGTCCACAATCGTGCCGTCAAGGTCGAGCACGAGCAAGCGAATGTCGGTGGCCGTGGCTGAGGTGACTGTCCGGACCGGGGAGAAGTTGAGGTCTTTGTTTTCGCTCATTTACGATTCACAAGAGAAGCAGCCTTCAGCCACGGTTCGAATCCCAAGCTTGGGGCGAGCTCGGTCGATCACCAATCCCGAAGTGCTGCCTCCAGGTTTTCCCAGGGCCAGGTAAGGGTTGGTATCTTTCGCTTTCGATACCGCTCAACGTCTTTTTCGAGATTCCTGGTTGTGCGGATACCACTTGCGGAAAAGATCAGGTTTTGAAGCTTGCTTGCTCTGGCGTTATAGAGGCCGGCAAAATCATCGGTGGGGATTTCAAAATGATTTCGCAGTGCGTGGCCAACCAGGTACACCAGTGACCCTTGCAAGTAACTGTGAAGCCACTCGTGAAATATGTCGCACTGTTTTCCCAGATCCTCCAGATGAATGTGGACGGGAAGAGCTTCAAGGCCTTTATTGGCGAGCCGACGTAGGGCGTTATCTGCTCTGAATCCCCCCAGGTCGCGATGCCAGAACCGCTTTGTGGGAACTCCGTTCCGCAATTCCATCAGGATATTCTGTTCATGCATTTCACCGACCACGCCTTCTGTCATTCCGAGAAAGTAGGCCTGGTAGATGAGCGGAGTAAGAACGAACCTGTCAACCCAAGCCGTGGGTTCGAGCCCGCTCGATTCGACCAACTCGACGATGCGTGGGCGTCTATCATGCCCGGAAGCACACAGGCTGAATACCGGTACGATTTCCTCTCTTGCGCCAAGTTTCCAGGGCGTCTCTCGAGCCAAAAGCCCGGCATTGGTTTGCTTATGGAGCAGCCCTACGGGATCATCAAGTAAAAGAATCCCCTGCCGTTCCAACTCCGCTCTGGGAGTTCCGACTAGCGAGGAGATGCCTACGCTTCGCTTTATTTCGTAAAGCTTAACTTTTCGATCCAGCCCGCCGATCCAACGATCAAGAGAAATCTTTACCCCAAAAGGCGGTATGTTGGCCCGCGGATTCCAAACCAGCAGAGTGCGGTGCGAAGCCATTGGCGTTGCCAGGAATCTCGGTTTTCTCCACCTGACGCCCTTCAGGTCGCGATTGAGGAAATACGGCACGCTCAATGGATGGACGAGATGGGAGTAGAACTCTGAGCTGGATCCCGAAAGATACCAGGGCAAGCAGTGCGTCGGATTTTGAAACAAGCGGAATTGATTCCGCGGGCCCTCGAATTCCGCCAGCCAAAACACCGGTTGCCGTTCCGGCCAGAACTCGCGCGGGACAGCAGTAGGTTTGATCGGGTAATCGCCTTCGGCGATCGTACGATCATTTAGCGCTTGTTCCTGATGAATCCATCTTACCGGATCGGGGTAAGTCAAACTGAGTTTCCGTAGCGCCGCTCGTCCGGCCGCGCGTGGCCGCAAATAATGTTGGAGATCTGGATTTGGTTTTGTCCACATCCTCTGCGAGTCTCGTGGTCAGAGTCTCCGTTCTGCTGCATATGATCTGACCAGTTTCATCTGTTCCTCGAAGCCGTCAAGGTTTTGAAAACCATTCAGTGTCGCTAGTTCCAGCAACCGCGTCCTGCGGTCAACATCGAGCGCCCGCAGCACTTGGTCGAGCTCCGCGGTGCTCAAGTGCATCAGCCTTGTCATGCATTTGCCAGTGAATTGAATCTGTTCGCGGGACACCATTCGTAGCAGATCCTCGAACGGGGCGAAATTAATCTGCCATTCTATTTTCGGATTCGTCCTGCCGATTTCCGGATCGATGACTATTAGATACAGCCACCTGACGCAGGCTGCTCCGTCACGTTCAAAGTACTCTTGCATTGCGTGTTGTTGTGCGCCGGTGACGCAGACGTCATTGACGAACAGAATCGGGCGGCCGTGAAAATCAGCGTTACGAACCAGCCTCTGGCTTAAGCGTTCGCGTACTGTAAGGCGGTCTGCGAGGTCCAATTTTGCATAGTCTATTGAGGCGGTTGACTCATTATCGTATTGGATATCGATCAGGGAAAGTTCTTTGTACTTGCGTGTGCCTCGCTCCCGCAAGTACAAATCAGACAACTCCCGGCACAACAAGTTGGCGGCCGCCATTGTCTGGGCAGCGATCGCCGGTCCCGTCAATATCCAGCCGGTATGTTCCGAGTCATTTGCGATCAATTCCCTCGCCAGCGGCAGCAGCAACCGAGCGTAATAGCGAACGCTGTCGACCACACCGAGCTTGAAGCCGGGATAGTGCCGAAAGATTTCTGACTCCGCGTCAAACGGCAGTTCGCTGATTCGGTGCAAGCACGTGGTTTTAGAATCAATCGCCATCGCTATAGTGCGGAAGTGGTTCGCTTTGAATTGCTAACTTGGCTATATCCCACTGGGGAGACATTCACTCAGGAAGCGCAATATAACCGTACCAGGCCGCTTCAGGCGGGTTAGGCAAAAGCGCTCGACTGGCGCGCACGTATATCTGGTTGCCCCAGTCATAGTGCCAGAAGACTTTGGCCGTTTCATTCAGCAGGCCTTCCCGGGTCATCGCCCAATTCAACAGCCGCCGATTCTGTAACCTGACATCGTCTTCCTTAATGTGTCCAGCCGCCAGCTCTCGTTCAAAATAATCGCCCGCGCTCGCCGGCTGGTCTGCATCCACTTCAATGTTCGCGCCCAGGTCGAGCAGATCGCCGGTGACGGCATCACGCAAGGTCAGATCCACCGCCGCGCCGTTGGTATGCGCCGGCCAGGTGCGAGAATCGTTCTCGTCGAAGGCAAAAGGATCTACGATAAACTCTCTTGCGCGTTGCCGGTGTTCCTGCTCGCTGCCGCCTGGGTTCTCTTGTTGCGCTCTTGCGTAATAGAAATCCCACAAGCCCTGTTGGCAGGCAACCGTACGATGCCCATCGAACACGAAGAGTTCGGCCTCGAACGGCCGGAGTAGCTCGTTCACGCGGGCAAGTTTTTCGGCCACAGATTTTCGGAGCCAAATGTCTCGCCGGCTGCCCTCGATCACAATGCCAAACGGCGGATTCTTACCGTCCGTCTTTGCGTAGTAGCTCTCGAACGCAACGTCAACCGACTCCAAAGGGATCAGCGGTTCGCGACCGCGCGGGTCATTTTTATCAATTGGAATCTCCAAATACAGGCTGGAAAACATTTGCAGCGAGGTGATTGGGACTTGATGATCAACGCGCATCCTGCTTCGTGTCATGAGGCCCTCCGTCCGTGTTCGCAGGATTGTAGGGTTTCCCCAGCCGGCACGCAAACTATTAGAGTTCAGAAATCCGCTGAGCGTCAGCCGCGGCGGCACGACCGTGCTATGCTGACAAGAGTTTTCTCACAAGCAATGCAAGGCGATCGTGCCGATTCATTTCTAATGTAACGAAAGTCAAATAGATGACTAGCCACCTATGGTTTGAGGAAATGCTGCCTGTCTGGTACTCACCTGAGGGAGGCTGTCACGGACACGAAGCTAGAGAATTGCAGACTGTCACTCACTTTGCTAAATCTGTCACGGGTTGGCTTGGTGATTCTCAAGGGCTGGCTCTATATCAAATGGCCCGGTCGTCAGTTGCGGGTGGTGTTTTAGAGATAGGTTCGTTTTGTGGGAAATCAACGCTCTTTATTGCCCTGGGCTGCAAGCACAGTGACACTGCATTTTATGCGGTAGATCCTCATAAACGAATTTCCGAGGGCGGGAAAGAGCAATGGGGACTTAACTCTCAACCTTTCACAGGGAACAGTCTTGGGGAATTGCGAGAGACATTAGACAGTTGTAACTTGGCTGCGTATGTAACCTTGTTAATTGCCACATCGGAGGACGCGAGGCGTCAATTTACTGTCCAGCCGCTGAAGTTACTCTTCATTGATGGGAGCCATGATTATGCTGATGTTCGGTTGGATTATGAGCTATGGCACGAAATGATCGTCAATGGAGGGCGCCTTGTCTTCCATGACTCGAACTTCGAAGCGGTGAATCAAGCGATACAGGCTAACGTCGATCGTGATCGTTACGTTCATGAAGGCACAGTTGGCGAGGGGCGATGGGCCATGTCTGTATGGCAACGTGTCACGTGAGTTCCAGTGCCAAAGCTATGATTAGCAGTGTAGAGGGCTATTGATTCTATTAGTCCTGAGGTAAGGTAGCCTAACAACCCGAAAGGAACTAACGCCATGAAATCGAAACAAGATTCGACTGATTTCGAGTCGTATGTATCTCAACACATTGTTTCAGAAATAAGTGACGCTGCCGGCGTCCCGCTTCTCCTGCTTCAGTGCATGGATTCTCGCTACCCCGATTAAGGAACATCACGTATCGCAGGTGCTCATACTCGATCACCGAGACTGCGGAGCCTACAAGCACTTCCTTAAGCCGCCGGTCACTTCGGCTGACCCGGCGAAGGAGAAAAAAGCCCATATCAAGATCGCCAATAAGGCCATCAGAGTCATACGCGCCAGGTTTCCGCAGCTAACAGCAGTTCGCTGTTTGCTTCTGCCCATTGAAGACGTTGAAGAATTAGTCGCCTGGCCTTAACAAACTGCACATTGGAGGCTCGCTGACCGGTGCCCACGACGTCTGGCGCGATAGGCGCCCTTCAACCGTTAGCTGGCTGGCGCCTAAGTAGATCAGACGGTGGAAAAAGTTGATCTCGAAAGCCGACATTAAATGAGCTTGCATCAAATACGTCATTTTCTAGCGCAAGCATCAGGAGCAAGTTTTCCCTGGTGGCAGATCATGACGGGAATTTTAGCTATTCCTATTTCAATCTTAGGGCTGGTGTACGCATATCTGCTTTATCAAAAGACGCGTTTGGAAGCGCGCTGTTTGGAGCTTGAGATTGAAAAAGAGCGTCAACCGGGTCTTCCTGGTATTAGCGAGAGCAAAACCGAAAGAACCCGATGTGAAAACGACCGCGCGCGATCAAGATCCAATCGGTCGCGGAGATGGGCGACGCTGATCGCAGTCTTAATCGCCGCTGGAATTATCTGGATCTTGCCTCGTCCGTTTCCGATCTCCACATTCGCATGGAGTGCGTTGTTGCGTCTTAGCATGATCCAGTTGGGCGTTCTTACGATTCTTGCCTTTAATAGCGCTCTGCGAGGCAGGAGCCCATGGGTTTTTGGAACGACTACTACGGTAACTTCAATTCTGGCTGTTCTTGTTTTTTTTTGTTCCTTTATTTCCGATCTCAATACGTTGTCCAAGTAGAAGTGCCTGATGAAACTTGGGAATTCACTACAGGAACTACCTTGACGGAAAGCGCTAAGCAGTACTTGAGGACCAACGCGGGGCTAACAAAGCAAGACTTGCTCATGGATTTTTCGCCCGGAAATGAAGATAAGATTTGGACCGCGGAATCGATTGCTTTCGTGAAGCGAGGACTGTTTATTTTGTACGCTATATCCATTTTGCTTGTTTCGACATTTGTAGCCTCCGCTGTGCGGCTATTAGGGTTCGTTTGGCTGGAGAAAACGTCAAAGATTGGCCTGGCGAGGGGCACGCCGGATTAGTATTTGTTGGACGCTTTGCCGCAAGTGAATCATGGCAGCATTCTCGAAACAAAAACCACCCGAGGCACTCAGGGACGATTGCCACGTCCAACTCCCTGCCGGCTCGCGAAGGTATCCGCCGTCGTTTGGAGGAGTTGATGCGCGCGCCCGCTATGGGGACTATCACCAAAGCTGGAAGCCGATTCTTCTTTCGCCAGCGTCTTGAGGATCAGGAACTCTCGGCGCTCTATTGCCGGGACACTCTGAATGGCGCACCGCAGCGGTTGCTTGATCCAAATGAGCTGAATCCTCGGGGGACGATAACGCTCGCGGACACGTACCCATCCTGCGACGGAAGGCTTCTCGCATACCGTCTGTCCTTGTCCGGAAGTTCCTGCATGTCGCTCTATATAATGGACGCCGACACCAAAGAATTGCTGCCCGACATCATTCCCGGTGAAGTAAATCCAGTCGCGCATGCATGGCACACCCAGAACCGAGTTGCCTGGCTGCCTGATAACAGCGGCTTTTATTACACGCGTTGTCCTGACACAACGCCTGTCGAAGATAAGCGATTCAACCATAAACTCTATTTCCATCGGCTCGGCGATAATTGGCGAGACGACCTGCTGGTATTCGGCGAATCTTTCACGAGAGAGCAAATGCCATACCCGGTGGTTTCGGCGGATGGTCGCTATCTGGCGGTTCTGGTGCAGAATGTGTCTGGCTGCGCACCACGCTCGGAACTATTTTTGCTGGAACGCGAAGGTCATCTACCTGAGTTCCGCTCAATTATCCGAGAGACCGAGGCGTTTATAAGCGCGGTCGCGTTTCATCGTGGTCGGCTCTATATCCAGACGAATCACGAAGCGCCCCTAGGCAAACTCATAGCAATTGACGTCGCGCCGTTTACCGATCGCGAGTTTGTAACCACCACAGTGATTCCTGAGGGGGCGTATCCGCTCAGGGCCTGGCTACCTGTTGGCGACTACCTTTTTGTCGAGACGATCGAAAGCGTTTCCTCACGACTCCGCGTGTACGGTTTGGAAGGGAACCTTCTCAAAGAAATCGCGCTGCCGGGCGGCGGCAGCGTCACCTCGTTGAGCGCGGGGCCTGAGTCGAACGATTTATTGTTTTCGTTTTCATCATTCCTGATGCCCCGAGCAACGTACCGAATGGATCTCGAGACTCTGATGCCTGACCTCCATCATGCGGACGAAGTCCGATTTGATCCGGAGATGTTTATCGTCGAACAGGTCTGGTTTGATTCGCGCGACCGGACCCCGATACCTATGATCCTGATTCATCGGAGAGATATCGAGCGCGACGGCAACAATGCTGCTGTGGTTTACGGATACGGCGGCTTTGGCGTCAGTCTCTTGCCGATGTTTGCCGCGCACGTGATCCCGTTTCTGGAAGGTGGAGGAGTGTATGCCGTCGTCAATGCAAGAGGCGGAGGAGAATTTGGCGAAGAATGGCATCGAGCCGGAATGCGCGCGCATAAGCAAAATGTTTTCGAAGACTTCATCGCCGCCGGCGAGTGGCTGATTGCCGAAGGCTACACGCGAGCCTCAAAGCTTGGTTGTTTTGGGTGGAGCAACGGTGGTTTGTCAGTCAATGCGGTTGCGGTTCAGCGGCCAGATTTATGGAAGGCAACGGTCGCTGGCGCGCCGGTCACCGACATGGCGCGCTTTCATCTAGCGCACGGCGGCCGGCATTGGATCGCGGATTATGGTTCACCCGAAGACCGGGATGACCTAAGTTTCCTGATGCAATACAGCCCGTATCACACCCTGCCACAAGAGATTGAGGCTCCCGCGATACTGACCATCGCTCCCGGCAACGACGATCGGGTCGCTCCCTGGCATAGCTACAAAATGCATGCTGCATGGCAAGCAGCGAACGTCTCAAGCAGGCCGATTCTGCTGCGCGGAGAAGACCAGGCGGGGCATCGGGGCAACCCGACGATCGACAGAACCATTTCCCGTTACGCAGACATTTGGGCGTTCTTCTTTTGGCAACTCGGCCTCGAGGGTTAGCTTGATGTTGACTCCGCAGCTCGCGATTTCATGGGAAATTCAAAAATTCAGTTTGACAGCGAACTGAATCAGGCGCGGGTTATTGCTCGTGGAAACCACTCGACCAAAGTCGCCGGGGTTCCCGATAATGCTTCCGGTGTTCGCATCAATTGAGGTGGCCGGAACGGCGCTTAGATTACTGATAGGATTTGCAAAATTTGCGTGATTGAAAAGGTTAAAAAACTCGGCGCGCAACTCAATGCTCTTCGATTCACGAATCGGGAAACGTTTGATTAATGAAAAATCCACGTTGACCTGTCCCGGCCCGCGCAGGACATTGCGACCTACATTCCCAAAATCCGTGCCGGTCGCGTTCGCGATAGCCGCTCCGTTTGAACTCGGAATCCGCTGGCCCGCCAGGACGGTCGGCCGAACGAAAGCGGGCGGATTGAAAAAATAGCCGGCAGGTATATTACTGGTAGCCGTGACAGTGGTTGCGCCGGGCGCCCAGCTTGGCCGCATGAAGGCGTTGTTTCCGCCGCTCAACCCGTAAAACGATCCCGCGCCGCCGTCGATGATGTCAATTGGCAGGCCCGACATCGCAGTGATGACGCCGGCGATTTGCCAGTTGCCGAAGAGCAACTTCTCCGCATTCGACTCATCTCTAAAGACCCGGCGCGGCAGGTCCCAAAGATAGCTCAAGACAAAACGATGCGTGCGGTCAAAGTCAGATAGGCCACGATTGGCGCGATTATCAAGTTGATTGCCGGCGATATTAATCGTGTCTCTCGCTTCACCCGTGCTGTCACTACTACCGGAAGCGTTGTCGATCGACCTCGCGTACGTATAGGAAGCCAGCAACTGGACGCCTTTAGAGAGACGTTTCGTCAAACTCATTTGCAGGGAGTTGAAACTCGATTGGGCGGTGGACTGAATTTGCAGAAAGCCCCCGACTTCGACGCCCTGGTAAGGAGCGCGGAGCCCTGCGTTGGCCGGCGTGTTCGTGGTAATTGTCTGGCCGGTTACAGCGTTGATACTAGGAGATTGCGGACTGGCTAGTCGCGCCTGGTTGATCGCGATGTCGCGAATCAGATTGAGCCCACGCGTGCCCACGTAAACAGCCTCAAACACAAAATCTTTTCCCAGCAGATATTGAACGCCGCCATTGTAATGGTGGAAATAGGCAGTACGCAAACTCCGGTCGAATATTTGTCCTGCCAGCGCAACGCCACTCACCAGGGCTGGAAATTGATCCTGCGCCGGCAAGGGAAAAAACGGATCCGCGAATGGCACCGTCCCGCCCGCCGGACTCCGGCGAATGGTATACATTGGTGGAGCGTTAATCGCGGTTCCAATGTAAGCCGTGGAGGGTCGCGAGTAGTAGATGCCGTAACCGCCGCGGACCACCAGCGAATCCCGAGGCGAGTAGGCAAACCCCACCCGGGGTCCAAAATTATTCGGATCGACGCTGTCCAGAACTCGCTTGCCAACATTCGGAACATTAGGCAAATCGTATTGGGGAATCACATTTCCTGCCTGGGCGAACCCGCCGACGGGTGGGCCGATCGGATTGCCTCCGCTGTCGACTTGCATCCGCGGTTGATAGAGTGCCGGGTCGAATGTCGATAGCGCACCGTGAGTTTCATACGCTGGAAGATCCAACTCGTAACGCAATCCCAGGTTGAGAGTGAGCTTCCGCGAAATCTTCCAATCGTCCTGAAAGAACAAGCTGTAATCAGCCGCGCGCAGGAAGCGAGTATTGATTCCATCTCCGTATACTGAGTTGTTAGCCAGGCCCAGCAGAAAGTTATTAAAGGTCTGGAAAGCAATTGTTCCGCGCCGATTGTTATTCGCCGCAAGTCTGTTTCGATAAAAAATCAGTTGGCCGCCGGCGCGAATGCTGTGTGGGCCATGAACAATCGAAACGATATCAACCAGCGTGGTTGCGGTCGCAACGTTCTCTGTATCAATGTTGGCGCCGGAATTTCCGATGGCTATTGCATTGGCGCCGGTTGGGCCAATCCGAATTGCCCCCAGTCCCGGGTACGCGTTAGCATTTGCGCGCCGAATGCCAAGATCGGAATCCCTCACCGGATTTTGACCCGACATATTCGCGCGAATAAAACTGAAACCGGCTCGAGCTTCATTTACGATTCGCGGGCTGAAAAGGTGAATGTTCTGAATCGAGATCAGCCGGTTATCCTGATTTAGATCGGCGCCGAACCCGGGAACATTTGCGCCGCTGTTGGGAAGTGCCAGGAATTGCGGCGCATTCGAGAAGAAGAACCTTACCGCGACCGAGTTCCTCTCGTTTACGTGGTAATCAATGTTTGCGTTGAATTGATCCTCGCGATAGGTGGACACGGAGGATCCCGAATAGTGGCCGTCGGATTGTTGTGGTGTCGGAATCAGGAATTGACCATTCGGCAGTCTTGCATTCAGCAGGGCGAGCGCGACCGGATTGATCGACGTCGCGGGAGGCGCTGTCGGCGATGACCGCGGCCGAAACGTCGCCAGGAGTGTCTGTTGTGAACGATCGTCTGTCAGACCGGGAGCGATCAAAACGCTCGAGACAAGACTGTTGGGTGATGCAGCGTTATGCTCGCGAGTGCCCTGGTACGAGCCGAAGAAGAATAAGCGATCAACCTTGATTGGCCCACCGATCAACCCTCCGAAAATATTACGCTGTAACTTTGGTCGCGCGACGCCGGCTGCCTTTAAAAACGGATTGTTGGCATTCAACGCATCGTTCTGAAAATATTCATAAGCCGCGCCGTGAAAATCGTTGCTGCCGCTCTTCGTAACGGCTTGAATGTTACCGCCCCCGCCACGTCCAAATGCGGCCGGGTACAGTGACGTTTGGACCTTGAATTCCAGGATGCTCTCGGGGGCCGGTACCGCCACGGACGCTGCGGCATTGGTTGCCAGGTTGTTCGCGTCAATTCCGTTGATCTCGAAATCGTTCTGTGTCACGCGCGCGCCGTTGACCGACACGTTTTGCGAGTTCCGGCCAAGCGCCGTGTTATCGGGGAGCGACACTGACGTGCCGGGTGAGAGCGCCAGAATTTGCGTGAAGTTCCGCGTTCCCAACGGTAGCTCGGATACCGCGCGGGAATTAACAACGCGGCCGAGTTGGGGACCATCCTTTTGGATCAACGGCGCGATGTTAACTGTAACCGGATCGATCATTACGCCTGCAACCATTAGCTCGGCATTGACCGTGGTTGTTTCAGTAATGGCGACCTGGACCGAATCAAAGATGAACGACTTGAATTGCGTGGCGGCGATTTTGACCTGATACGAGCCAGGAGGGAGCGATGAGAGGGTGTAGTTGCCTCGTTCGTCAGCTGTCGCTGTTCGTTCTTCGGCAGTGGTGTTGCTCTTGACGGTTACTTCCGCGCGAGCTATCACGGCGCCACGCTGGTCCTTCACAGTTCCGGCAATGCGACCCGTTGTCTGACTCTGCGCAAAAGCCGGCGTACCGCACAGGATTATCAGCCATCCAAGCCAGATAACGGGAGTGTAAGTCTTCCTCGGCACTTTCTTGCCAACCTCGATAAGTCAATAGATTCTGCCATGCTGAAGTGCGGCAGAGAGTCTATATCACTTTAAAGAGCGCAAGAAAAGACTGAAGTCTGTGTTCAAATCCCTACGCGCCTGGCACATTTGTACTTGGCAAGTTCACATCTCTGAAAATTCTCGAAAAATTTAGTGGCCAATATTAGCCCAACCCGTTTCTAGCGTGACTATAAATCTTTTAGAGTGAAAAGTTTACTCGGGAGTCCACAATTACTGAGCCAAGCGGGCGTCGTTCACTGTTAAGTCCAGTGTACACAACAAAAGTTTCTATCGTAAAGCTTAATGAGCACTGACAAACTGTCCCTTCAGTCCTTCCTGTCCCTGGAATCCCTCTAAACAGCGCAATACCAGCGCATTGATTCTCGCATCGCTCATTATCAGCAATTGCTGGCTATTCGTAACCGTTGCAGGCTTTCAAAACGCAAGATCGGTTTTCATTTTATTAGCAATTTCTCTATTTAGTTTCAGTTTTGCCAGATTTGTTGTTTGCTAGATTGCCAGCGCGGTAGGGCAATCGCACAACTCTCAGATGCTTATTCGTCTGGCCAAGGAGTCTCAACAGCGTGCTGCTCCCGTAAGGCAACAGTGCGTATTTTCTCGCCTACACAGATACCTTCTTACTGAGGGCGTGTTTGTGCATAAGAATTCGGGGGAGATTAAGATAACCGACTAGGCGTAAGCCGCAATGAAAGGAGAGAAATCGAGGTCGATTATCACGACAATAGACGGCACGCGGATCCATTACAAGTTCTCCTTTACATCTACTTCAATCTGGAAAAGACATTACGCCCTGGGGGAGCGACACATTGAATACTTTGGCGTTCGTGAAATCTGCTAGATTTGAAGGCGGAAATCAGTTGCGACGATCACTGCAAAGTTACGGGCCTGTCGTGCTCTGGCCCGCTCTTGGACTGTCGTTCGCAATCTGTCTGGTCGCTCGCAAACAATCGATCCCAATCAGTCTAGGCAGGCTTTCTCGGATAGAACAAACGCTATGGCCCAACATAGCTTCAAGTCCTTTATGTATTTTTCATGCTCCACTTATTGGATCGAACTCACGAATGCTCGAAAGAATGGAGATCCGAAGTTACGAAGCTTTGAGGAGGTTCCTAATGTCGAAATGGATCATCGGCACGCTCCAAAGCAGCCTGAAACTTTGGAAAAGCCGATCAACATCTTCTTCCGACAAGTCACTTCCTGATGATAAGTATTCTAGCTCTGCCTTGATCCCGATGAGGTGCGGAATCACATCTGTCTCGAACGTTGTTTTTCGTCCGCCATCACATTTCCTTGCGATCAGAGCCGTGACTGGTGTAGTGTTTGGCGCCCGCTTGCTCGGTCGTTTAATAAGCTAAGCATCGAGTTTTCTCGCGTAAATTCTATGTGAGTCCGAGGTCAGATATTAATGAGCAATATTCGAAATCTAATGCAAAGAGGAGTCTCAATATCTCGCCCTACCAAAATCATCATTGTTTGGGCGAACCAGTCCTGCCGAACCGACTGTGATTTTGATCCGCAATTTGTAAAGGAGTGCAAATGAACTATTCACGTCTCGGGCTGGCGGCGCTTGGTGGCATGGTCGCGTCTTTTGCCTTTGGTTTCTTAGTGTTGGGGCTGGTGCCAGCTCTTATCAATGAAGCCCGCAAGTACCCGGCCGTATTCCGACCTAAGGAAGAAATGATGACTGTTATGCCAATTGGATTGGTCGCAACTTTCATATCGATCCTGGTTGTCGCCATAATTTTCGCAATGATACATCAGGGCGGATCGGGCATTACGGAAGGTGCGCGCTTCGGCGTTCTCATTGGCATTTTCGTGGTTTGCGCATTTGTGCTGCACAACTACGTGAACCTGAACATCGGACTGAAACTCGCTCTGGGACAGGCTGCGGCTTACTTCGTCCAGTGGACTATCATCGGCATAGTCATCGGTCTTATTTACAAACCCCTCCCTACACCATAATCGTGAATATATCTGTTGTTGTTTTGCGTCTGAAGCCTTGATTGTGGTTTTTAGCCATTGAGAAAGAGATAGGCTTTGTTGGCTAATTCATGCCACTGAAAGAGCCTCACCTTCGTTTGCGATCTTATCTAACTGGATAGCTCTCCGGCATCCCCAGTTCTGCCATTTTGTTTAAAACCGTACAAGCTGTGAAGATTTCTGTTGCTTGATTAGCAAACTTTCGGGATCTTAACTTGTCCCCAATTATTGTCTTGTACCTGAAGAAGCCATTTTCGACCTGGAGTATTTTCTCCTACGAGAACAACGGTGCAGGTACGACCTTTGAGTTGGTTGTCAATCCATTCCTGAATCTTGGAAGCGCCACCGTTCGTAATCGTTTCCCAATCGTTGTCGGAAACTGGGTTGTTTCCCTCGATGACTCCGATATTCCTCACCTGTGAAGCTCGCCAGTTGTCGGGTATATAGTGAAAGCTGAAGAAACGTCTTACGTGCCATTTCTCTCTTCTCCTTGTGTCTTCATGTTCGCCACCGCTTGAACGCAGGATTGCTATAAGAGATTGCCAAATCTATTGTGACACGGTCTCAGGCTTCACTGTAGGGCTGATCTGGCCAGGTTGAGGCGTTTCTAACATTTCCTTGAAACGCGGGTCGGGGCACAGATTATCCAATCCGGTCTCGACCTTTTATAGTGCAATGAAAAAAGAGCGTTTATCATACGCTTTGTTAAGACACTCAGATGCCTTATCTTTGTCGTTTAGTCCGTCAGCCACACGCTACCGCGTCGTGGTAGTGACTTCAACACCCACCGACTAATTACCCCAACACAGGTACGGCAGTTTTCGGGATTGATTCACTCTGTTCCTCCGGAATGAGTATCTCTGTGGCATCGATCCTTAGCCATGCAAGCGCCGCAATCGTTAACATGCAGGCGATGGGAATCAGCGCCAGATCATAACTGCCAAACCATGTGACGAAGTAACCAAACGAAACTGAAAACAGAAACCCACCAACCTGGCACATGGTGTTGAATGTCCCCATGATTCCGCCAACATACTTCCGGCCAATATCTAGGGCGACGGTTAGGATTACTGTTTGCTGCAATGTGATGCCCGCATAGACGAGCCCCAAAAACAGTAGCGTTGCGAGCTTATTAGCGGTCAGAATCGTGGCGATGGTGCAGAGCGTTGCAACCGACAGGCCAATGAGTCCCACGCTACGACGTCCCCACTTTAATCCGAAGTGTCTGACCAACACGTCGCTGACAAAACCTCCGCAAACATTGCCGCACGCGCCGAGCAGGCCGGGAGCTGTGGAGAGAAGCAGATCGGCTTCCGTGAAACCGCGTCCCTTGACGAGAAACGTGTGCAACCAGGAGATGAAGAAGTAGAGTCCGAAGACGTAGCAAAAACCCACCAGCAGGATGGCCCGTAGATTGGCACTACGTAGCGCGATGCCCCAGGGCAATTGATGGTTATTCGCAAACGATTGGGTACCAATCTCCTTAATCTCTACCTGAGTCACGTTTGCGTTTTCCCCCGGCGTGTCTCGATACCATCTATACCATGCGATACACCAGAGCACACCCACCATCCCCAGCACATAAAACGAAGTGCGCCAGCCATAACGAACCTGGATGGGCACAATTACTAACGGCGCGAGAGCGCCGCCGGCTTGCATGGACATGAGGACGAACCCCATCGCCCGCGCTCGTTCAATAACCGGAAACCAACGCGATAGGCTGACCCCGATGTTGGGTAACGCCCCTGCCTCGCCTGCGCCAAAACAGAAGCGGGTCAACAACAGCACGTAATAATTCGAGCTGATCCCGGTCAACGCAGTGAACGCCGACCACCACAATACAACGCGTGTCAGAACACGACGTGCGCCGATGCGGTCGCCCATCCGTCCGGTAGGAATCTCAAATATGCCATACGAGACAGTGAAAACACCGACGACCCAACCCCATGCTTCAGGACTGATGCGCAAACTGTCTTGTATTCGTGGACCAGCCACAGAGATTGCTATGCGATCAAGGTAAGTGATCGCGGCGAGGAGGCATAAGAAGCCAAGAACTCTGTGCCGGTATTTCATGTGTCAGTAAACTCGGCTGGCAGCTCATTATTCATCTTGTTAATATTCATTCCGGCAGATTCATCCGTTTCAGCATTTCCTTGAATCGCGGGTCGGAGCGCAGATCGTCAAGCTCCGGGGCAACTGCATAGGTATTGGCGGTTTCTGAACGACCCGACATCTGCTTTTCGAGCCAATTCAATGCTTCCTCTTTATCACCAAGTCCAATGTAAACAAGTGCAAAAGTGTAGCTCTGAACATAACCCCGGGTGGCTTCCTGCCTTAACTCGCTGAGCAGCTTTACTGCTTCATCACGCTTGCCGGATCTCGCCAGCCACAGTCCCAAAAAACCCTTTGCTGAGGAACCTTCACGCAGTTCGATAGACGTGCGCGTTTCGGCTATGGCTTCCGGATACATTCCTTTTGAGCCATATGCCCATCCCAAAGTCACGTGAGCGGAAGCAAAATTTGGGTCACGAACGAGAGTGCGTTTGTATTGTGCTATCGCCTCATCATACCTGCGAGCGAAGACGAGCGTGTCACCGAGATTCGTACCGATGATCGGCGAAAGCGGGTCAAGTTCCTCGGCACGCCTCAACTCGACAAGACTATCGTCAAACCGTTTTACATTCGAGAGGTCAGCACCTAACCAATGATGGGCGGTCGCGTAATTCGGTTTGAGCTCAATAGCGCGGCGATACTCCTTTTCCGAGCCATCCCGATCCCATTCATAATTGGAAAGATAAAATCCGAGAGCTGTGTGGGCTTCTGCCAACGAATCGTCAATCGCCAGTGCCCGCAGAGCCGCCGCTTTCGCTTGAGGCATGCTGTCGTTTGCCGGCGCAACGTCGTAACTCGAAAAGAGAACATATGTTTCAGCCAAACCTGAATAGGCGAGGGCATAGTTCGGGTCTTTCTCAATTGCCTGCCGATAAAACTCAGCAGCTTGTTTGAGGGATTCGCCCGTTCGTTTGTTCCAATAGAACTTTCCTTTCAAATAAAGCTGATAGGCTTCCGCGTTAGCGGTATAGTTCCTTTCGACTTTCGCCACATCCGCACCCGAGAGTTTAGACTTGAGCTTGCTCGCAACGTCGCGGGCAATCTCACTTTGCAACGTGACCAGATCGGTTTGCTGGCGATTGTATTGCTGACCCCAGACGACGTTTTCAGTTATTGCATCAACCAATTCCAGACTCAGAGTTAACTGGTCACCGCGTTGAACAACCCGACCGTTCAAAATTGCCTCCACGTTTAGCTCTTTGCCGATGGTCTTGGCGTCTGTCGTTCTGCCTTTGTAACGGAAGACCGTCGAACGTGCTTTCACACTCAGATTCGGCAATTGCGACAGGCTGCTGATGAGCGTTTCAGTCATGCCATCGGAGAGATATTCAACGTCTGCGTTACCGCCTTCATTGACGAACGGCATCACGGCGATTGAGTTGATGGTCCCTGCGGAGGTGCTGTTACGAGCGCGCCAGAAAAGACCGAACCCGATGCTTCCCGCGACGACGGCCAGGGCCATAATCACCGCAAGGATTTTGTGCTGCCTAATTCCGGTGAGGATGTACTCGGCGCTGGAGGCGGGATGCGTGTTTGGAGTCCCGCCTTCGGGCGGCAAAGTTTGGGGACCCGATGTAATTCCACCTGAAGGCGGTACTCCGAACTTTTGTGACGGCGCCGTTGTATCAATTCCGGCGCCTCCTATCTCGTGCCGCAATTCCTTCAACTCGATGGCAACTTCCTTAATCGATTGATAACGCTCATCCGGCTCCTTCGCGAGGCACCGCCGCACGATCCTCTGTAATTCCGACGGAGCCGATGGATTGAGGTCGGCGATGGGCGACGCCGGTTCGTACACGACCATGTGCAGAGACTTAATAACTGACTCGCCTTCGAAGGGCTTCTTGCCTGTGGCCGCTTCAAAAAGAATGCAGCCGAACGAGAAGATATCCGAGCGCTGATCGATCTCTCTAGTCTTGCCCTGCGCTTGCTCTGGCGACATGTAGCCTACCGTACCCATGATCGCGCCCGGCGTTGAATGCTGAGGCGACATTACTGCCGTGGCCACTTCACTGGAATCACCGCCTGTCATTGGCTGCTGCTCGATCAGTTTAGCGAGACCGAAGTCGAGAATCTTTGCGTGACCATCTCGGGTAATCATGATGTTGTCGGGTTTCAAATCGCGATG
>WNFR01002068.1_pt1 | contig 20953 bp, 20 predicted proteins | sample 5400221 | NCBI WGS metagenome assembly WNFR01 (sample SAMN13153357, study PRJNA577476) | soil metagenome | isolation source: 40 cm soil under Madrone tree | place: USA:California | collected 2016-06-14 | reverse complement strand
TCCCTGTCCATCTCTAACGAGTTCATAGACTCTTTTTCTGTATTTGCAGACACCGGTACTCCTCGCTGACTTTGTCCGGCGTGCGGATATGAGAGAGGAACGTCGGAACGTTCTCGGGGGAAGGCAGATACTGGCGCGTGGAGGAGTCTCGCCGAAGCGCCAGTATCTGTCAAGAATTTTTTTTGATAATTAGATAATTCCAGGAAGAACTAGAACCGTACTTACGCCTGGTTTTCGCCTTGTCTTATCGGGTTTTCGCCCGGTCCGTCAAACTGACGCTACGGCTAGTGTAGCGCTTCCGTAAACTACCACATTCCTTGTATTCCATTTGCGTCGTCGCGCTCGCATTTTGTGTCGTATCCGGCAACTAATCCTGAAACAGCCGATCGTCGCTCGAAGTCATGCCGTTCGGACATAGCTTGTACAATTGCGGTGATAAGATTCGTCATGTGTATTCTTATCGGGTTATATTCTCCGCGCTGGCTACGCCAGCCCAGACGGCCATGCTGATTCCGTGGGCCCTAGGAAGGCATCTGCTATAGTGGGCAACAAAAGTCCGCGTGACGGCCAGCGGCCCGCTCCGGGAGCCGACTGCCGCAATCGGCAAGCTCCAATAACGAGGCTTTGCTGAGAGATTTCTCTTCTTTTTCCTAATGTGCTCCAATAAAGTTTCACATCCACTCGGAGGAACCTCTCTTGCCATCCCGCGAAGATGCTTGGAATCTTGTCTGCGAATACACGCAATCCGAATCCCTGCGCAAGCACATGCTCGCCGTAGAAATCTGCGTTCGCGCCTACGCCAGAAAATCGGCAGCCGATGAAGAACTTTGGGGCCTCGCTGCGCTGCTCCACGATTTTGATTACGAGCGCTGGCCCAACGCCGACCACGCTCCCGACCGCGAACATCCCGCCGAAGGCGCAAGAATTCTGCGCCAACGCGGCTACCCCGAAGAACTCATCCGCGCCGTCATGTCCCACGCCGATTACTGCAACACGCCGCGCCAGACTCCGCTCGAACACACGCTCTTCGCCTGCGATGAACTCGCCGGATTCATCACCGCCTGCTGCTACGTCCGCCCGTCAAAGAGCATTCTGGATCTGGAAATGGAATCAGTAAGAAAGAAATTAAAAGACAAAGCCTTCGCCAAGGGTGTTTCCCGCGACGACGTACGCAACGGCGCCGCCGAACTCGGCATCCCCATCGAAGAACACATCGCCTTCTGTATTGCCGCCATGCGCGAAAAAGCAGACGCCCTCGGCCTCGGCGGCAATCTGCCTTCTTCTAACAACACCTAATTCATTTATCGAAGGACTCAACTCGACATATGCCAACGCCGGTTGTCATCGACATCTTCCAAAGAGCGTTGTCATCCTCCAGTCCATCCGATAAGGATGGAGGAAGGATCTCAACTGAGCAATTTGCAATGGGTAGGACCTGAGAGTATCTGCCGCTCGCCTGACCGATCTGGATTCCGACCGACTTTCTGGGTTGCCGATTGTTTACTGTGGCCGGTGCCTGATCAGCACAATGCCCACGCCAAGCAGCACCCCACAGAAAAGAATCGCCGCGCCCCAGCCAACCCAAAAGAGCTCTGCTAACCGCGCGCTATTTGTTTTCCTGAAGGCAGCCGGCGCCGTTTTCGGCTCGATGATCGCGTTTACCTCGTCAGGCGCCGCAATCATCAGCGCGCCGGATGTCCTCAGCAACTCATTGCCGCGCTCAATATCCCCCAAAAAACAATATCCCTGCCGCGGAATCGTCTCCACGTACATCGGCTTATCGGGCGAATCGCCCAATGCCAATCGCAATTTGTTTACAGTGGTATTTACGTTCGCGTCGTAGTTCACAAACGTTCCGCCCGGCCACAACCGCGCGCGCAAATTATCCCGCGTCACAATTTCGCCCGGCCGCTCAATCAGCGCCATCAACACTTGAAACACTTTGCCTGGGATGCGAACCCGAGAACCCTCTTTAAACAGCTCCTCGCGCTGCAGATCTACCTGGAACTGGCCAAAACGCAGGTATCGTTGCTGCGCCTTCGCTTGGCCCACTCCTGGTCTGCTGGCGCTCAAAGCCGAACCCGACAGCATCGGTGTCGACATGGGATCACCCTCCTAGGTTCCCACCGACCGTCATTTCAAATCGCGAGTCCAACCGCAGGAATCTCGCTTTAAGAAAACACTCGCTCGACATTGCGCCTGGACGTCACGTCTTGACTTAACGTTGAGACTATTTATACTTGAGATGTATATGCAAGTCAAGAGCGGAAGTACCGATTTGCTCGACCTAAAGGGTACTGGCTCCTGTGCGGCCTTCAATTTCCGCCGTACTGCGCGCGCCGTTACCCGTTTATACGACCTGGGCCTGGAACCCTCCGGCATCCGCGCCACGCAGTTCGCTATCTTGACTGCCGTTGCCAAGTTTCAGCCCATTGCAATATCAAAAATCGGCGAAATCCTGGTAATTGACCAAACTACCCTCACCCGCAGCCTGCGCCTCCTGCAAAAACAGGGGGTTCTGGAAATCTCCCCTCGATCCGTAAAGCGCCAGCGCTTTCTAACATTGACGGATGCGGGCGTAAAAACTCTCGCCGTCGCCGTGCCCTTATGGCGCAAGGTTCAAGCCCAGTTCCTGTCGGACATGGGTGAAGATGCCTGGGCAATACTGCGCAACGAACTCGAACGCCTGGCAAGAATGGCCGTACAAATGGAATCTTTAGGGCTGAAACAGGTGGATGGCAATCTGCCAACGGAAAATCAACGCAATTCAGATCCCGGCAAATCGTAGTCTTACCAATTCCCCGCGCCAACCTCTGCGAAAATCGCGGCCACGCCTTAGCTTCGACGCTCTCTGCGAATCTCTGCGCCCTCAGTGTCTGGCGCGTTACTTTTCTCCGGACCTTGGTTTTCTCCGCCTTGCCCTTTTCCGGCCACTGCTCTTTGCCGCTGTGGTAGCGAATCTTTCTTTGCATTCTGTAGCGGCGAGTTTATCGGCCGTCCGTACCGCGACTTTTACACCCCATGCGGCGCTTCCAAATATGCCCACCGCTCAACAATCTGCCGCGCCGCTATTCGCCAGATCACAATCCCGCGAAATTCCAATTTCTTCTCCGTCTGCGAATCCGTCGCCGTCCAATGATTCCGCACTGCCACCCGATCGTCTTCCGCAATCATGTCCTCGATCGATACATGTAAATCCGGAAAACGTTCGAGCGCGCCACCCACATACGCAATTGCTCCTGCAGGTCCGGGGGGCATTCCCGGCGGAACGTCAGCGCCATGATCCACAAAATTCGCAGCAAAATTTACATTTCCAATCTCGACGTTTTTCTTGTTCACAAATTCTTCAAAATGCTTGCGAATAAAATCCCGCGCTTCGCTGTGCGTCATTCCCGTTTTGCCGTTCACAGGTTCCATCTTGCGCGCCTCAAGCGTTCGCTGCCTGCCCACGAAACTCGTGGGCATTCTCCGCCAGGAATTCATCCATGGTAATCGGCGCCCGCCCCAGAAGCTTTTGCAGCAACCCGTCGGTCTCCCCTCCCTTTCCGTTGAGATAATACTGCTGCAGGTCCAGCAGCGCCGTCACCATCCATTCCGGCATGCCTTGCTCCAGCATGGCTTTTTTCTGCGCATCCATCGGAATATCCACGTACTGCACTTTGCGTCCGGCAACTTTCGAGATTTTCCCGGCCAACTCCGGGTAGTTGATCGCTTCCGGCCCATTCAGCTCATAAATTTTCCCCGCATGCTCACCGCCCGCAAGCGCCTTCGCAGCCGCCACGGCAATGTCCCGCACGTCGAGAAAACTGACGTTCGCATCGCGCATCGAGCTGTAAAACACACCTTGCGTCCGAATCGTCGGCGCAAAAAACGCCACCACATTCTGATGAAACGAATTCGGCCGCAAAATGGTCCACGACAGCCGCCGCGCGCCCTTCAACTTCTCTTCCACCTTACGATGCCAGCTCGGAAACGATTTGTCGTAATCCCCGGCGCCCCAAGCCGAATTCAGCATCACATGCTGCACGCCCGCAGCCACGCATGCATCAATCATGTTCGATTCCAGCTGTACCAGCTCCGGAATCGGCGAACACACTAAATACACGCGGTCTACATTCTGCAGTGCAGCGCTCAGCGTTTCCGGTTTCGCGAAGTCCGCAACCACCGTCTCCGTTCCGGCAGGAGCTTTCGCTGCTTCCTCCGTCGACCGGTACATCGCCCGATGCCGGGCTCCGATTTTCGCCACTTCCTGCAAAACAGTTCTTCCGACGTTTCCGCTCGCGCCCGTTACCAGAATCATGATCGTTCTCCCGCGCCGAAATTTTTCCTAAAATTCGCGCCGCCGCAGCTTCTACCGGCACGCGAATCACAGCGAAATGGTATAACTCTGTTACGCCCGCTGGAAGTACGCACAATTTTGTAAGCCCGGAGCGCGACATGAAGAGCAACTTCGGCTGCCCGGTTCAAGGCACCATCAACGTCCTGAGCGGAAAATGGAAAGTTTTGGTCGTCTGGCATTTAGGCTTCATGCCCCGCCGTTTCGCGGAAATACGCAAACTTCTACCCGGGGTCAGCGAAAAAGTTCTCATCGCGCAGTTGCGTCAACTCGAAAAAGACGGCGTCATCCAGCGCAAAATCAAGCCGTCAACCCCGCCGCAGGTCACTTACTACCTCAGCAAAGCCGGTAACGAGCTCATCCCCATGATGACCGACATGTGCCACTGGGGCACTCGCCACCTCGGCATCCCGCCCAATCTCCCCATGATCCGCAAAGCCTCGACGCGCTCCAAATCCCACCCCAGAAAATCCATCGCCGCTTGATTAAATTCTGCCGCCTCATGCATCTTTCGCCACGAATCCAGCCCTCCGTCTTGTCCGCTCCCTGGCGCGTGCTAATGTTTGTTTTTCATGAGTGCCCTTTTTCCCGAACCTGACGCGCTTGCCACCGATTCAGCTGGCCCGCTCCGCTTCTGGTCGTCCCGCCGGACGCAATTGCTGCTGGTGGCGGCGCTCTCCGTTTTGCCTTATCTTCCGTCCTTGAACTTCGGTTTCGTTTACGATGATGAAGCTCAGGTCCTGCAGAATCCGCTCTTGAGCTCCTGGCATTCGCTCCCTGCCTTCTTCACTCACCAGTCTTGGAGCTTTTTATATCCCGCGGCCAGAGCCGACTATTACCGTCCGCTGCTTCTTATCTGGCTGGCCCTGAATCACCATCTCTTTGGTCTACATCCTGCCGGCTGGCATTTTGCTTCGCTTTGCTTGCACGGAGCCATCGCCGGACTTCTGTTCCTGCTTTTGCGGCGTCACGGCTTTCCGTCGTGGATCGCGTTTGTCTCCGCTCTCTATTTTGGCCTGCACTCTGCCCACATTGAGTCGGTCGCGTGGATTTCGGGTTCCACAGACCTCCTCGCATGCTGCGGCATGCTCACAAGCCTGCTTCTCTGGTGGCGCTCCGTCGAATCTCGCTCTCTTGTACTCTTTTTCTTCTCGCTGTTGTTCTATTTCCTCGCGTTACTTTCAAAAGAAGTTTCCATTGTGTTTCCTGGCGTGGTTTTCACTTACGCCTGGCTCTTTCCGGCGGCGCCATCCGGAAACACGGCGGCCCCGCGCCGTTCCATTGCCGATGCTGTCCAAAAAACCATTCCCTTCGCGCTGACAGCCTCGCTCTTTCTTCTCCTTCGTGATCTTGCTCTGCACGCCCCTCACAGTTCTAATGTGCCATTTTCTTTTCGATCCTTCGTTACTTCAGCGCCGTCGGTTCTTTTTTTTTACCTCCGTCATCTGCTCTGGCCGGCGCCTCTCTCCTTGTTCTACAATCTTTATCCTTCTCACTCCTTCGGCTGGCGTTCATTCTGGCTTCCCTTAATCATTGTGGCCTCGCTGTTGGGCCTCTTCGTTCGTCTCGCGTATCCCTGGCGTAACCGGTCCGCCCTCGCTGCGTTTGCCTGGCTCCTGTTCCCTCTCGCGCCCGTGCTTTTCGTCTCTCTTTTTCCGCCGGACGATATTGTCCATGACCGGTATCTGTACCTGCCGAGCATCGGCGCCGCGCTCTTTCTCGCGATTGCTCTGCGCGCCCTCGCCTCAAAGGGCCGGCTGGCTCCCCGCTCTCTGCTCTTGCCGATTTCTGCTGCTCTCGCGCTGATGGCGGGTTCTACGGTTGTACAGTCGCGCCCCTGGAAAGACGATTTCTCCCTCTACGACCACGCATGCTCTTTGTCACCAAATCACCCCACCGCCTGCAATAATCTCGCTGTGGTGTTAATCGGCCACGGTGAGTATTTGCGTGCGCGCTCCGTCCTGCTGGCTCTTCTCCAACTCGACCCAAACTTCGCCTTGGCCAACGCCAATATGGGAACTGTCAGTTACCACCTCGGCGATTTTCCCGCTGCCGAGCGCTACCTTCGCCGGGCTATCTCACTGGATCCTGAGCCCTCGCAACCCTATGTCGACTTGGCGATGACCTGCCATCGTACCAACCGGATTTCTGAAGCTGCCTCCCTGCTCCGGCAGGCGATTGCTCATAAGCCCGACGGTGAGGGCTATCATCTCGCGCTTGGCTCAATTCTCATGGAGCAAAACGATTTTCGTGGCTCCTGCAACGAGTTTCGTACGGAACTTCGCCTCAACCCTCATCTTCCGGCCGCAGCAACCCTTCTCTCCAAGTGCGAGCAGCGCCTCAGCGAACTCGATCATGCGGAAGCAAATCGATAGCCGCATACAGCGCGCAGGCGCATTTCGGCCCGGGTCCCAACAGACTTACAACGCTTGCCATACGAAATCCCTTTGCGTCGCTAAAGTGTCAATGCACTTACTTTTTTATTCCGCTTGGCCCACGCACCGTCAGTGGATGACCCGCAGCTTCGCCGTCGCCATCGTCTTCCTCGAGGTCCGCGTCGTTGGAGGCGTCACCGGCTGGGAAAATCTCGGCCCCACAGTAAGCGAAACCATCGTCTGGCCGTGCGTCGTCTTCTCCTTGCTCTTCGCGGACATCGTCCTCCAATGGCGGGACTTCTCCCCCTGGCCCGCCGTTGCAAAAGTTCGGCCTGTTCCAGCCGCGCAAATCGCCTCCGATTAACATTCCGTAGCGCAAGCATCGTTGGCGATTCTGCCGGGCGGCCATTCCGAGGCGGGCGCCTTTGCAATCACAAACGCGTGCTCGCCCTGCATCCCTTGGGCCGGTTCGGTAAACCGACCGAAATCGCCGAAGCCATCCTCTGGTTCTGCTCCACCAAATCCTCTTTCATGACCGGCCACTATTTCGTCCTCGACGGCGGCATGCGAGCCGGCCCCAATCCCCAAAACTAATCCGCTGCTTTTCTTCTCTGTGGCTTCTATGATCTCGGTGTTAAATGTCGCTGTCCCCCACTTGCCCGGGCTTGCGATTCAAGCCGTCTTTCCGCGACGTCCAATACTTGACTGCATTGTCAATTCCAATCCGCCCCGCGTCGGCGTCTCCGATGAAATCGCCCTTTGCTACAACAGCTTTCGTCACGGAACGGTCTTGTTTTTCCTGTTGGCCATCGCCAGTTGCTGCCGTACCGAGAAGAACTCCAGATACCTGCCCTTCTCAACCTATCGCTGAGCTCGAGCGATTCGGTAACATCGCTGCCATACACGTTTCTGCGTATTTTTTAGCCTGCAGTATTCGCGGATGATAGGAACCTAACGCATTCAGCCAACCAGATTTGGGAGCACTTGCTTAATGGCCACCAAAGAAGTACCGGCGTTGCATAGCACCACGAATGCTTGGCCTCCGCCCCTGCATCATTCGGCGCACTCCGTCCAGTTTTACTCTGATGATCATCTCCTTGTCGACGAACTCACGCGTTTGGTTCGAACCGCGCTGGTCAGCGGGGACGCTGCCATTGTCATCGCCACCCAGGCCCATCGTGAGGCGCTCGATCGTGAATTGAAAGCCAGCGATTTGGATACCACCAGAGCCCTGGCTGAAGGCCGCTTTGCTTCTGTGGACGCCGCGGACACCTTGTCACGCGTGATGCTGAACCAGATGCCCGATCCTGAGCGCTTTTCGCAGATTGTAGGCGGATTGATCGCAAGGGCCAGGGCTGCTGTTAAATCCGAGCAATCCGGTATCGTCATATTCGGCGAAATGGTCGCGCAACTCTGGGCCGAGGAAAAACAGCAAGCCGCCGTTCGCCTGGAAGAACTTTGGAATACTTTAGCTACCAAGTATTCCTTCTCTCTGCGCTGCGCGTATCCGATGAACGGCTTCTACAAGCGGGAGCACACCGAATCCTTCGGCAAAATCTGCGCCGAACACTCCGCCGTCCTTCCGCTCGGATCTCGCGCGCTGGCCCTCGGTGAAGATGAACCGTTTCGCATCATTGCCGCATTACAGCAGAAACTGGAGGTTCTCGAATACGAAAGCACGTTCCGCGAGACCGAACGGCGGTTTCGCATGCTCGTCGAAGCGGTGCAGGACTACGCTATTTTCACGTTGGATGCGGACGGCCACGTAAATAGCTGGAATGTGGGTGCCGAACGCCTCAAAGGTTACAAAGCGGATGAAATTCTTGGCCAGCATTTTTCCGCATTTTATCCTGCGGAAGACATTGCGGATGGCAAACCACAACGCGAGCTTTCGATCGCCGTCAAGGAAGGCCGCGTCGAAGACGAAGGCTGGCGAATCCGTAAAGACGGCTCCAGGTTTTGGGCCAATGTCGTCATCACCGCAACCAAAGATGCCCTCGGCGGCGTTATCGGCTTTTCCAAAGTAACTCGCGACTTTACCGAAAGAATGCAGACCCAGAAGGCGCTACGGGATTCCCAGCGCAAATTGCTGGATTCTGAAAAATCACTGCGTGAACTCTCGTTCCATCTTTTGCGTACTCAAGACGAGGAACGCCAGCGTATTGGCCGCGATCTTCACGACAGCCTCGGCCAATATCTTTCGGTCTTGAAGATGAAACTGGACTGCCTGCGGTCCTGTCCAGCGAAGCTGCAGCCCGATCATCTTGAGGAGTTGAACCACTGCGCGCAAATCACCGAAGACGCCGTAAAGGAAGTTCGCACCATATCGTATTTGCTTTATCCTCCGATGCTCGAAGAAATGGGGCTGAACTCTGCCATCTCCTGGTATCTCGATGGGTTTACCAAGCGCAGCGGTATCCGGACTACCCTTGAAGTCTCCCCGGTGCTCGGTCGCCTGTCACCGGACGTTGAGCTCGCCCTCTTTCGGGTCCTGCAGGAGTCTCTCACCAACGTCCACCGCCATTCCGGCAGTGCAACCGCGGCCGTCCGCTTGTTGCAGGACGACAACCGTTTTGTTCTGGAAGTTTCTGACCAGGGCAAAGGTACTCATCTGGCTGACACCCTTGTCGATGAGATGGACACCTCCGGGCAGGATGGCATCGGCCAACTCGGTGTTGGCTTGCGCAGCATGCGCGAGCGCATGCTGCAAGTCGACGGGAGACTGGAACTGCGCTCAAGCCCCAGGGGAACGATCGTCAGCGCCACTGTTCCCATCAAAAAAGCTTCTGCTGCTCACGCCACAACCTGAGGGCTTCCTTCATGAATCCGAGAATTCTGATCGTGGACGACCACGAGATCGTAAGAGAGGGTATTCGCAATCTTCTTGCCAGGTCCGGCAAGAATTGGGAAGTGTGCGGAGAAGCCTCCAATGCCAGTGACGCGATTCTGGCCATTAAGTCATTGCAACCCGATGTGGTCGTTCTTGATGTCAGCATGCCCGGAATCAGCGGTCTGGAAGCCGCTCGCCTTATCGCCAAGCTCGATCTTGCCATCCGCGTTCTGATTTTCACCATGCACGAATCCGCAAGGATTGCCGTGGACGCACGTGAAGTCGGCGCTCACGGTTGCGTTTCGAAATCTCAAGCCACCCGCGATCTGGTGCTCGCTATTCAGACTCTGCTCTCCGGCGGCACTTTTTTCCGCGTCCCTTCTGCCCCTTCCCCGGGCGCCAACGAAAATCCCGACCGCGGCGTAACCTTCCGTAGCACTCTCCGGTGGCCAAACCGCCTCCGGCCTCATTTTGTTTAGCGCCCGCCGCGGGGGAGTTCCGCTCTTCTCCTAAATTATTAGTTGACATGATTGTTTCCCGCGCGCTAATCTCCTAACTTATTAGGAGTTCCATGGCCGCAAAAGCAAAACCTGTCCGCCAGCTCACTCCCTTGGAATTGCAGATCATGAAAGTGCTCTGGCGCTCCGGCCCGGGTACCGTGCAGACCGTCCTCGGCGGTCTTGGCGATGGCCCAAAGCTTGCCTATACCACGGTGCAAACCATGCTTAACGTTCTTCACCGCAAGGGCCACGTGAAGCGCGCGCTCCGCGGCAAAGCTTTCGAATATCAACCACTCCTCAGCAAAGACCGCGCTTCACGCAATGCCGTGCGGGACATGGTGGACCGCCTGTTTGCCGGGTCGGTCGAGGGACTTCTCATGACGCTCGTAAAAAGCAAGGAACTGAATCCGAAGAATTTCGCGAAATTAAAAGCGGCGATTGACAAGTACGAAGAGGAAAATCATGGCGGAAACTAGTCAATTCGTCGCCACCTTCGTGTTGAACTGTCTTTGGCAGGTTCTGCTGGTCGCGGCCGCCGCGGCTCTCGGAGCCAAATTACTGCGCCGCACTAGTTCCGCGCATCGTCATCTGATGTGGCTGGCCGCTTTAGCGCTGTGCCTGGCCCTTCCTCTTGGGAGTGCGTGGCGTCTCGTTGGCGAAGTTCAATCCGGCCATGCGGTCCCCAGCCAGCAAAGCGGCCACGTTACCGCCCGGCCGCCGTCGTCTTCTCTGCATTTGTCATTTATCACGAAGAATCACGCTCGTCCGGTCAACTTCACGCCGCTTATCAGCCTGGGTTTTGTCGGCTGCTACGCGGCATTTATTTTGTATAGGGCTGCGAAGCTTCTGGCATCCTTACGGCAGACCCTGCGGTTCTATCGCTCCGGTTTCCCGCGTACTTTGCCCGCACCCCTGGCGGCCATCGCGGATCGTTGCGCATCGTCCTTTTCTCTAAAAAACGTGGCAATTCTCTGCTCCGCTCGCGCCACCGGACCGGTGACGCTTTCCTTCGCGCGGCCGGTGCTCATTCTTCCTGAAAGATTTTTCACTGCCGTCCGAGAAGCTGACTTTTCCTCCGCGCTGTGCCATGAATTCGCTCACGTCAGGAGACACGATTTTCTCCTGAACCTCTTGTGCGAATTCGCCTCCATTCCAGTCTCGTTTCATCCCGCGGTCATGTGGATCAAGCAGCGCGTCGTGCTCACCCGCGAATCCGCCTGCGATGAATCCGCGGCAAAACAATCCGCGCCGGGCACTTACGCGCGCTCGCTTCTGAATCTCGCAAGGACTTTGCATTTTGCCGGCTCTCAGGAAAAACCAGATTGGGCGCTGGGACTTTTCGACGCCAACTCGCTCGAGGAACGCATCATGAATCTGCTTTGCAAAACGACTCGCGCCAATGCCGTCTCGAGCACTACCTTCGCCGCACTGGCTTCCATTTTGCTTGCAGTCACCTGCCTCGGTGCCTCCGCGTTTTCGCTGCAAGTTTCGCATCCTCGAACCGCGGCGGCCGACCAACGCCCGTTCGCGGGCACTTGGACTGCCGTTTACAATGGCACTACGATCATGGTTCTCGAACTTCGCACTGAGAACGGCAAGCTCGCAGGCGGCATGCGGGTCTGCAGTTTCAACATCAATACCGAAGGCGGCGGCCAGGTGATCGCAGTCACCGACAAGACTCTGGTAGCAAGCCTCCCCGCGCGAAATTTCGTCGTTTCCGGCAAATCGCTCTGGTTTGACTGGAAGGATCCTGACGGCGACGAAATGCATTGGAAGCTGGAACTGACGGCCGCGGGCAGGGGCAATCTTCATTGGATGCAATTGCCGGATGGTCTCAAGGCACTGCCGATCCCGGTGACAAAGGATGCGCCGAAGTCCCACTAGCTCAACTCGACGCGCTCTGTGGTTTCACGACTAAGATTGCGGCGTCAACCCTCCGTTCGAACGCGGTTTGACAAGTCGGCAGACTTGCCGCCATCTTAGGCTCAGCAGAAACCGATTGAGGGTTGCATCCTGGATTGCGTCTACAGCCAACCCGCTGCGGCACCATTCATCACCTATGATCGTTCCCGGGCCTCCCCGATTTTCCTTGACTTACCGTCTTTCTGTGACGGCGCTTCCCGTTAGGTTCGCTTTCGGTAAACTTGGACGTTCTTCTACTGGCAGCCCCGGTCTACTTCGGGCGCTTCCCCGACCAAATTTGCTAAACTATCCATGACCATGTCCACGCTCAACCAGATCGCAGGCCATGACGCCACCGGCTCCCGCCACCCGCGCCGCAAAACCTACGGCGTAAATGTCGGACACGTCCGCGTCGGCGGCGGCGCCCCCGTCGTCGTCCAGTCTATGACCAACACGGACACCGCCGATGTCGCCGCAACTCTGAAACAAACTTTGGAACTAGCCGAAGCCGGCTCGGAAATCGTGCGCTGGACTGTCAATGTCCCGGAAGCGGCAGCCGCCGTTCCCGAAATCAAGAAGCGCCTGCTCGCCGCAGGCTCGAACGTGCCCATCATCGGCGACTTCCACTACAACGGCCACGTCCTGCTCACCAAGTATCCCGAATGCGCCAAATCGCTCGACAAGTACCGCATCAATCCCGGCAACGTCGGTGCGGGCCAGCGCCGCGATGAGCAGTTCTCGACAATCTGCAAAGTCGCGCGCGATAACGGCAAACCCGTGCGCATCGGCGTGAATGGCGGCTCGCTCAATCAAGAGCTGGTCATGCTGAAAATGCAGGAGAACACTGACAAGAATCTCGGGCTAGAATCCGAAGAAATCATCAACGACTGCATGGTGCTCTCCGCCGTGCAATCGACGGAACTCGCGCTAGAAACCGGCCTGCGCAACGACCAAATTATTATTTCCTGCAAAACCTCGCGTCCCCGCGACCTCATCACCGTCTATCGCGATCTCGCCAGCAAAACCGAGCAGCCGCTGCACCTCGGCCTCACCGAAGCCGGCATGGGCACCAAGGGTTTAGTCTGGTCCGCCGCTTCTCTCGGCGTGCTTCTCTACGACGGCATCGGCGACACCATTCGCATTTCGCTTACCCCGCGCCCCGGCGGCGATCGCCGCGAAGAAGTTTACGCTGCCTGCGAACTGCTCCAATCGCTCGGCCTGCGCTCATTTTCGCCTAGCGTCACCGCATGTCCCGGCTGCGGCCGCACCACCAGCTCTACCTTTCAGGAACTCGCCGAACGCACCCAGGACTACATCCGCGAAATGATGCCCACCTGGAAAACGCAATACCAAGGCGTCGAAACCATGACCCTCGCCGTGATGGGCTGCATCGTCAACGGCCCCGGTGAATCCAAAGCAGCCAACATCGGCATCAGCCTTCCCGGTACCGGCGAAGCCCCGCGCTGCCCGGTCTACATCGACGGCAAGAAAGACGTCACCCTGGAAGGCACCTACGACGAATTAGCCGCCGCCTTCAAAAAACTGCTAGACACCTACGTCTGCACCAAGTACCCCCGCAAAACCGCGGCAGTGGAATCCTTGCGATGAAAATCTCCAGAGATGACGTGGTGCGGGTGGCGGAACTGGCGTATCTCGATCTGAGCGAGAGCGAGCTGGAAACGTATCGCGCGCAGATTGACGAAATTCTCGAATACATCGGCAAGCTGAACGAACTCGACACCGAAAATGTCGAGCCCATGGCTCAGGTGCTGACTGACGATCAAACCGCCGACGCCACCCTGCGCGAGGATGTTGTCGTTCCGTGCGGCATCGCCGCCGAAGTCTTGAAGCAAGCGCCCGACCCCGAGCCGCCATTTTTCCGCGTGCCCAAGGTCATCGAGCGCTAGTCTCGCATTGGTAGTGGCCGGTCTTGAGAGCGGTGGTTTTTCCTGATTTTGTAGGGGCGCGGCGCCGCTGCTCCCTTTGAGTCGGCAGGGCGTAAAGCGTGACCACTTGGACCATCGACGGCGTAAAGACAGCGCTCGCGGCGAAGAAGGTCTCCGCGCGCGAACTCGCCGCTGACTTTTACAAACGCATCGAGGCCCGCGATAGCGAGCTCAATGCCTATCTGGCGCTGTCACCGGAACGCGCCTACGCGCAAGCCGATAAAATGGATGCGCTGGTCGCGGCGGGCAAACCGCTGCCGCCACTCGCAGGCGTTCCCGTAGCCATCAAGGACGTCCTCAGTACGCGTGGCATAACCACCACCTGCGGCTCAAAAATTCTTGAACACTACGTTCCGCCCTATGACGCTACTGCCGTCACACGCCTCGAAGCCGCCGGTGCGGTCATTCTCGGCAAGACCAATTGCGACGAATTTGCCATGGGCAGCTCCAACGAAAACTCTGCCTACGGCCCGGTGAAAAATCCCGTTGCTCCGGACCGCGTTCCCGGCGGCTCCAGCGGCGGTTCCGCTGCCGTGGTCGCTGCAGGGCTCGCCGTCGCTTCGCTCGGCACCGACACCGGCGGCTCCATTCGCCAGCCCGCCGCCCTCTGCGGCATTCCGGCCATGATGGGCAGCTACGGACGCGTCTCGCGCTACGGCCTGATCGCTTTTGCTTCCTCGCTCGACCGCATCGGCCCCTTGGCCACGAATGTGAAAGACATTGCCGCGATTCTCGAAACCATTGCCGGACGCGACCCCAACGACTCCACTTCCACGACTGCGCCAGTTCCGGTATACACCGACGAAATCACCCAGCCGGTAAAAGGCCTGCGTATCGGCATCCCGCGCGACTATTTCGGCGAAGGAATGGACTCTGGCATCCGGCAGAAAGTCGAAGCCGGCATCGAACTCCTGAAGCGACTGGGCTGTCAACCGGTGGACATTCGTATGCCGCATACCGACTACGCCATCGCCACTTACTACATCATCGCGACGGCAGAGGCCAGTTCCAACCTGGCGCGCTATGACGGTGTCCGCTACGGATTGCGTGTCGACGATCCCACGTTGATCGGTATGTACCGCAAAACGCGCGGCGCAGGTTTCGGGGCGGAAGTGAAACGCCGGATCGTACTCGGCACGTATGTACTTTCGGCCGGCTACTACGACGCTTATTACCTCAAGGGTCAGAAAGTGCGTGCACTAATCGCTCAGGATTTCCGCGATGCGTTCACAAAAGTGGACGCTATCGTCACGCCGACCTCCCCGGTTCCGGCTTTCAAACTCGGCGAACGCACCAGCGATCCGCTCGAAATGTATCTGGCGGATATCTACACGGTTACAGGTTCGTTGGCTGGCATTCCTGGCATTTCCGTTCCTTGCGGCCGAACAGACGAAAACCTGCCGGTCGGTTTGCAGCTTTTTGGCCCGGCTTTTGGCGAATCACGGATTTTGCAATTGGCGCATGCATTTGAACAAGCCGGAGGCGCGACGATTTAGGCCTGTTTTTGCATATGTGGCGGGCTTGTTACCGGAAATTTGTCAGGAAATTTTTGTAGCGAAGATTTTGCCCATGCCTAATCTTCAATCCTCCGTGCAAAAACTCAACCGCGCCCAGCTAGGCCTTCTTGCCGCTGCCGATTCAGTTTCCGCCGCCGTGTGGAACACGCCGCCCCACGCAAATTCCTGGTCCGCGGCGCATCTTATCGCTCACCTGTGCCAGGTAGAACGCTCCGTGCTCGGCTATGCTGATCGCGTGATTCGCAAAGTGCCCTTTCCTGTTCCCTATTTGCAGCGATTTCACATCCCGTTTCTGGTGGTTGAAAAACGGCTGATTCGTCGCAAATCGCCCATCCCGATTGATGCGCAGTTGCTTGCCAGCAAAGAAACCATGCTGGCCGAGCTGCGTGCTGTGCGAGAACGGACACTATCGTTCCTGGATGAGACACAGGACCGCAATTTAAGCGTCTATTACTGGCCGCATCCGTTTCTCGGCAAGCTCAATTTTTATAACTGGTTTACATTCATTGCTGTACATCAGATTCGTCATACAAAACAGATGGTAGAGATTGCGAAAAATCTTCCAAAACGCGTAGTTCCTTCGTAGAAGTAATAGACGCGACATCGCACAGGTTGCTTTGTTTCTGGCTCCTCAGACAAAAAACGCGCTGCAAAGGTCCAGAATTCCCCTCGAAAATAACGGCAAAATCCGCCGTCTACCAAGAAAGTACTAGAGCGAAGGTTTTTTAATTTTCGAAACGGAACGACTATTGCAGGGAGAATCTGCAGCGCTTAACCTGCAACCAGCATCTAATTGCTGTGTTGGACAAAGTAGGGATGCCAGACGCAGTTAAGCGCGGTCTAGGAGCAAGACCATGGTAACCGTCAAGTCGAGCCAGAAAATCTTCACCGATTCGGAAGTGGCAAGTCTCACCGGGATTTGCGTCGATCATATCCATAACTTCGCCAAGAGCCGCCATCTGGGATTCATCGCGCGCGCTGCGGAAGCTGCCGGCGCACACGCTGACCAGTGGCTGTTTAGCTTGTCGGATCTGATGGTGCTGGTGACGCTGTTTCCCAAGTGCACGCACTAGAACGCCCGGTGGCCGGGCGGTGGCGCTGATCGGTTTACTTGCGCCTTACCCAGTTCGTGCAGGAATATTTTGCGGTCCGATCCCAGGCGGTCTTCCGCGTTTTGACTTCACAGCTCTTCTTTTCGATTCCTTCTCGAACCCTAAAACCAAAGTCAATCGCCATTCCAATATAGTTCCCATTGGCTACTGTTCTTAGCCTTGTATTTTCGACAACTTCCTTATTTTCAGTAACATCCACCAGCCAAACCTGCAATAATGCCGATTCGCAGAATCAGGTGACGAAGCGATGAGTCGGTGTTTTGATGTGATCGTTCTTGGAGCAGGTGCCGCCGGTCTTTTTTGCGCGGCCGAGGCCGGCAAACGCAGCCGGCGAGTCGCGGTACTGGAACGGGCGGAACGGGTAGGGAAAAAGATCCTGATTTCCGGCGGCGGACGCTGCAATTTCACCAATGTTCATTGCACGCCGGAGAATTTTCTTTCGGCGAATCCGCATTTCGCAAAGTCGGCGCTGGCGCGGTTTGCGCCGGCCGATTTCATCGCGCTGGTTGAGAGATACAAGATTCCCTACCACGAGAAAACCCTGGGACAGCTTTTTTGCGATCGCTCGGCGCAGGAAATTACTGGGTTACTGGAGGCGGAATGCGCCGCTGCCGGAGTGAAGGTCTTTTTGAATGCGCAGGTGCGGGAAGTTTCGAAGACGACGGAATTTGTGGTTCGAACAGAAACGGAAGAGTTTCGCGCTCCGGTGCTGGTGGTGGCTACGGGCGGACTGTCGATTCCCAAGATGGGCGCTACGGCGCTCGGATACGAGTTGGCGAAGCAATTTGGATTGAAGCTTCAGCCTACGCGGCCGGCGCTGGTGCCGCTGATCTTGGGGCGGCAGGGGCAGAAACAGTATTGCGACTTGGCGGGTGTTTCGGCGGAAGTGATTGCCAGCACCGCGGACGCGGCGTTTCGGGAAAAGATGCTGATTACGCATCGCGGGTTGAGTGGGCCTGCGATTTTGCAGATTTCTTCGTATTGGGAAGGCGGCAAGGCGATCACGCTGGACCTGGCTCCCGGGCGCGAGGTCGCGCCGGCGGTACAGCGGGCAAAATATCGAAATCTGCCGGAGTTGGTTGCGGCGCTTCAGGGCAGCTTGCCCAGACGCTTTGCGGAACGCTGGGTGCAACTGCATGAACCGGAGTCGCTATCGAATGCGGGATTGGAAAAGTTTGAGCGGGAAGTGCATGCGTGGAGCGTGGTGCCGGCGGATACGGGAGGTTACGAGAAGGCGGAAGTGACGGCGGGCGGTGTGAATACGGATGAGCTTTCCAGCAAGACCATGGAGAGCCGAAAGATGCCGGGGCTGTTTTTTATTGGCGAAGTGGTCGATGTTACCGGGCATTTGGGTGGATTTAATTTTCAGTGGGCGTGGGCTTCGGGAGCGGCGGCGGGGCGGGCGATGTGACCGGTAGGGAAAGAAAAAGCGGAGAAAAAGAGCGCGGAGACTCGAGAGTACCTAGAGATTGGCGGGGAAGAAAAAACCGCAGCGGGATAAAGCCGCTGCTGCACGAGAAAGAGGAACCGGCGATCGGTGCAATTGCGGCGGACTTCCGGTCAAATCAGTTTGGATTCCAATTCGGCCCAGCGGGCGTAGAGGGTGTCCACGCTTTTTTGCGCTTGTTCGAGTTCGACGCTGGCAGCGTGGAGTTTGCTGGGGTCGCTGAAAATTTCGGAGTGGCGCAGGGCTGCTAGTTTTTCCTGTAATTTTGCTTCGGCTTCGTGGATGGATTTTTCCATCAATTCGAATTCGCGGGTTTCTTTGAAGGAGAGTTTCTTCCTAGACCCGGGCTGCGGATTGATGGATGCTGGAGCAGTTTCTGCGGCGCGTGACGGGGAGCTACCGTTGGTGCCTGCTGAGTCTGGGCTCTTGGCGCGGGCGCGTTCGTTCTGCTCTTTCCATTCTTCCCACTGAAAATAGTCGGCGAAGCGTTCCGCCCCTCCTAAGCCGTCAAGTCCAAAGACGATCGTCGAAACGCGGTCGAGGAGGAAGCGGTCGTGCGTAACCAGGACGAGCGCGCCGGAAAATTCCAGCAGACTCTCTTCGAGGATTTCGAGAGTGGGGATGTCCAGATCGTTTGTGGGTTCATCGAGAAGCAGGACATCGGCGGGTTGCAGCATGAGTTGAGCGATCAGGACCCGGGCGCGTTCTCCTCCGGAGAGGCGGCCGACAGGACGATTCAGATCTTCACCGGTGAAGAGAAAGCGCGCGGCCCAGGAGGCTACGTGGATGACTCTGTCCTGATAGATGATTGAGTCGCTGTCGGGTGCGAGCGCGCGGCGAAGCAGAATATCGGGATCGAGGCGGCGATTCTGGTCGAAATAAACTACGCGGAGATTGTCGGCTTTGCGGATGCTGCCACCGGCGGCCTGGAGTTCGCCGAGCAGGAGACGCAGCAGAGTACTCTTGCCGCTGCCGTTGGGTCCGACGAGTCCTACACGCATGCCTGAAGTGATGCTGAATTGAATTTTTGTGAAGAGTTTGCGGCCGCCGAAAGAAAAATCAACATCGTCGAGTTGAATGAGCTGGCGGCTTTGCCGGTTGGTGGCGGAAAAATTGATATTGGCCGAAGTGGAGCGGGTGCGCGCATTCACATCGGCCAGGTCGCCGATCAACTCGTAAGCTTTGTCAATGCGCGCTTTGGATTTGGTGGTGCGCGCTTTGGGGCCGCGGCGAAGCCATTCGAGTTCGTTGTGCACACGGTTTTCGAGCGCATCCTGATGCTTTTGCTGAGCGTGCAGATAGTTTTCCTTGGTTTCGAGGAACTTGCTGTAATTTCCCGCGACCCGGAGATAGCCATCTTCGTAAGAGCGACTGAGCTCGACCATGGCGTTGGCTACATTCTCGAGGAAGTAGCGGTCGTGGCTTACAACGACGCAGGCGAATTGCGCGTATCGCAAAACGGATTCGAGCCACTCGATGCCTTCTAGGTCCAGGTGGTTGGTGGGTTCGTCGAGCAGAAGGATGTCCGGCTCCTGCACCAGCGCGGCGGCGATGGCCAAGCGCTTGCGCCAGCCGCCAGAGAGGGAGTTGGCGATGGCGTCGTGATCTTCGAATCCGGCGCGGCCGAGGACTTCGGCGAAACGCCCGGCACGCTCGTGCTCTGGAACCTGGCCTTCGTGGAAGGCTTTTTCGATGACCGAGCGAACGGTTTCGTTGGGAGTAAACTCGGAAACTTGCACGACGGAGCTTAAACGGGCGCGCTTGCGGGAAGCGACATCGCCGCTATCGGGCCGCACACGTCCGGCGAGAATTTCGATCAGCGTGGATTTGCCGGAGCCATTGGGACCAATCAGGCCGATCCGTTCGCCTTCAGAAACGGTGAAGGAGATGTTCTGGAATAGTGGAGCAACGCCGTAGCGTTTGGAAAGGGATTGCGCGCTGAGAATCGGTGGCAAGTCTAAACTCCCAAAAAGTGTCCACTTCAGAATAGCAGCAAGCAGACCGACCAGCGGCCTTCTAAGCGGAATAACAGGGACGGAAAAGGCCGGCCGAGTTAAGGCTTGCAAAACGCCCGCCTCGGAAGCGGCGGCTACAAAAAACAAAGTCTCGCCGTGAGCTGGATTGACATTCACATGCACTGCCGGACTTCGCCGGTCACGCTTTACAGCGACACAAAAGCCGAGTACAACGCTGGAATCGAATTGTCAGGTTGACCTGAGACTGGACTGCGGAAAAGCCAACCGGGACATCAAGAAAGTTTGCCTGGAGGGCAATAGTGTTTGAACTGGTCTGGAAGCTGTTGATAGGAGCGGTAGCTGGAGGAATAGCGAGGTACGCGCTGCCCAGGAGGAATCCCGGAGGACTGGTGGTTTCGGTGATGGTGGGATTGGCGGGATCGTTTCTGGCGGCTTATCTCGGGGATAGATTTGGCTGGTACCGGGAGGGTGAGCCCGAAGGAATTCTCATGTGCGGAGTGGGGGCGGCCGTGCTGCTGGCGATTTTTCGCTTCTTGAGCGGGACTACGGGGGAGTCCGGAGGACGGGAGAATTACGACCTGTAAGAAAGGCCCGCTAGAGAAAGGCCGAGATCAAACGCAGTTCGCGTGCATAAAAATAGCGCGCGCCGTAGGTAAGAGATTCTCCTAAGCCAAAGAATAACGACCGACAAGTTTTGCGGCGACGGCCAAACTGGAAGCTCCGGCGACGGTGGCCAGCCCGGTGGTGATCAGTCTGCGGCGAGATACCTTGTCGCTCATGCGGAATTGCTTGCTGAGCTAGCGGGAGTTTACTGCGAGTGCTCTCCCGAAACTCTACGCATTCCCACTAACTCATTCCATGCGTAGAACTTAAGCGGGTTTCTATGGCTAGCCTCGTCAAAAAGAAAAAAGGCAATCACCTCTACTACTACCTGGTCGAAAGCGCCCGCGTCGACGGCAAACCTCGCATCGTCCATCAGGCCTATCTGGGCACCGCCGAAAAACTCGCTGAA
>WNFR01002067.1_pt1 | contig 20955 bp, 18 predicted proteins | sample 5400221 | NCBI WGS metagenome assembly WNFR01 (sample SAMN13153357, study PRJNA577476) | soil metagenome | isolation source: 40 cm soil under Madrone tree | place: USA:California | collected 2016-06-14 | reverse complement strand
CCATTCTTCGGGTGGTCAGTCAGCACTGGAAAGCTGCGATTTATCTGGTGCTGATGATGACTCTGATGATGTTTTTGTCGCACGGCACGCAGGACCTTTACCCGGACTTCCTGAAGTCCACGCGCGGAGCGAGTTCCAGAACTGTCTCGTACATCGCGATCTTGTACAACGTGGGCGCGGTTTTGGGCGCAATCATCTTTGGATATTTTTCGGAACGCCTCGGGCGGCGGCGCAGCATGATCGCGGCGCTGATTTTGTCGCTGGCAACGATTCCGGCCTGGGCATTTGGTGACACGATTTGGATCATTGCGATCGCAGCTTTCGCAATGCAGGCCGGCGTGCAAGGCGCGTGGGGAGTGATTCCAGCGCATTTGAATGAACTGTCTCCGGACCAGACGCGCGGACTGCTTCCCGGCCTCGCGTATCAACTGGGAATTTTGATTGCTGCGCCCATTAACACGATCGAATACGCGTTGCGTGCCAGATTTGGCTATTCCTGGGCGTTGGCGGGATTTGAAGTCGTCAATATTGCTCTTCTCATTACGGTGTTGGCGCTGGGGTCGGAACGCAAAGGGCGCAGCTTCGTTTTGTCAGAGAAATCCTAGTGCTTTAGTGGAAGCGTTGCGTCCGACGGTATCGGAGTACTCGGCCGTGCGAATTCGACGTCTAACTTCTCTCCGGCGCGGAGCTTCACTTCCCTGCCCTTTTGCAATGCGAAGAATGTGGCGGCCGCGCCTAAGCCGACGAAACGTGCTGTGCCCGCGCCGACTGCAGTGCCTCCTGCGACTTCGGCGACGTCGTCAGCGAATTTCGCGGTCAAGGCTGTTCCGCCAAGCTGAATCGCCAGCCGCTTCTTGCTGATGGCTGGGTGCAGCATTCCTTCTGAATCGGTTTTGACGGCTACGCTCTCGGATGAAACCAGGCGCAGATTGGCCGGCTGGACTTCTCCATTCGGCAAGATCACACGATCAAAAGTCATGAACAGTGATCCGGCGCGCATGAGCCTTCGCGCAGGCTTGCTTTCGACGTGCCCTTCAATGATCGATCCGGCTGGCAACAAGACCTGCCCATCGGTTGAAACCGGATCATCTAACCTGGCAAGAAATGACGAGCCACTGGGCAGCCTGGAACTGACCTCGCCGTTCAAGGTCAGTCGGGCGTGGGTGCCTTCGAGTGATGGCGAGACTGGTGGTAAGGGCGTCGACAGTCCGGTTGCAGGTCTTGTCTTCAGATGCAAGCTAGTCAGTTCGGCGTTCAGGATTTGGGGCTGCGGGGCTGCGGGGAGTACATTCTCGGCCGCTGGAAACTTTTGGTGCTCCAGTATGATTGTTTGCTGGGCGGCGCACGAAGCACTCAGTGAAATGACGGCGAATATGTAAGCTAACCTCACGTTGACTCCCGTTCTAGTTCAAGATCTTTGCTGCATCGTTAGCGGCTGCGGAAAAATGTTGGCTTCCGGAACGCCAAGGGGATATTGCAGGAGCTGCAGGAACCTTCTTTCGCCCCCTTTGGGGCTCATGTGCATTCACAGTGTTCCCAGGGTTGCGCCCTGGGCGGAATTTTGTCGCCGCTTCGCGGCTGCTCTGTCTAGACATCTTTCAAACAACGGGAAAAGGCGAGGGCGGAGCCTGTAAGCTTCCGCCCCGGTTTCACTTCCATTTACTGTGTGGTGCCGCCAGATTGCTTGGGGTTCTCAGCTAACTGAGCGGCTTTGCTCTTGCGATACTCGTCCAGCAGTTGCTCGCGGTTGAAACGAAGATCGAGGCCACTCGCCACTGAAGGATATGGCTTCGAACCCATCAGCCCTTGCCACAGGATGTGATTGAAGGCATGGGGATCGACACGGTCTTCAACCGAAAAATCCATACCCTTGGTGACTGCCGCCCAATAGGCTGGGTCATGCGTGGACCGCAGAATTTGTTGCCGGCTCTGTTGAGGAATCGGTAGCTGCGTGCCCGCAAGCAGAGCGGAGGGAACGGCTTGATAAGTCCAATCCTTCTGCTTGACGTCGAACACATCGGACATCGGATTGGCGCAGGCATCGTTGAGGTTCAGGTTGCCGATCCCGAGAATCTCTTCGATTGTGCGCAGCATGCTGATCGTGGTGTACGGCGTCGAAACCACAGCATGCTGCTTCACGTAGGGACCGATCACATATGCGATGCTGCGGTGCGCATCCACGTGATCGCCGCCGTCCTGGGAATCGTCTTCGATTACGAATATCAGCGTGTTGTTTTTGTAAATGCTGCTGGCTATCTTTTGCGCGATCAGGCCCACGGCGTAGTCGTTGTCCGCAATTTGAATTTCCGGTGTGTTCACGCCGAGGATGGCAGTGCTGAAGGCCCCGGTGTGGTCGTGCATGACGCGCACCAGGCTCAGGTTTGGCAATCCGCCACTCTTGTACTTGGTGTCGAGTTCACGCTCCCATTCCTTGACGCGGTAGAAATCGGGGAAGGCGTTATCGTATCCGCGGAAGTACGGATCGGTGTACTGATTGAGGACCGAGTTCGCCGGATAAGAAACTCTAGCCTGCGTGGCAGACGGATCGAGCAGTAACGGGATTTGATACTGCGCGTACTGGGCAGGGAGGCTGTAGCGAGTCAGGTCGATGAAGAAGCCGTAATTGCGCACCGAGAGTCCGGCGCGCAATGCGCCATTCCAGAGATATCCAGTGCCGTTCTCTCCGTCGTCGGCATCCGGAGCAGCCGCATTTGCGCCGCCGGGGAGATCGTCGGGATCATTCGGTGTGAGCGGGTTGGCGTTTAAGCGGTCGGCGAGAGTGCCGTAACCAACATTGATGTTGCGGTTCGTGCCTTCCGAATCGTAACTGAGGCCGCGTCCCGAGTAATTGATGACGACTTGCTTTTCCACGAGGTCAGGCGAGCGCGCGGAGGTTGACCACGACCAGCCGTCGTAGCTGACTTCGCTAGTGTCATAGAAATTGTCGAGAGTCACGAAATTGCGGGCTAGACGGTGCAGATTGGGCGTGGTCGCTTCGGGAAATTCGGTCAGATTCGGATCTCCATTCCCAACTTCGAGATCGCCCAACACCTGATCGTACGTTCGGTTTTCCTTGATGATGTAGATGACGTGCTTGATGTGTCCACGCAAAAATGCCAGTTTGGCGGCGTCCACATCACTCACGACGCTCTTGAAATGGTTGTTCGCTGCTACTTGCTGGGTCAGCGATTGGAGTCCGCCGACCGTGGGAGTGGGAAAGCTTTGCAACCCTGCCTTGATCAGTTGCAATTCATACTGGTTGCTGGCCCGGCATTGGGCGGCTTTCGCCGGCGTCAGGCCGCGGCAGTTCCCGGGATTGGGACCGGTCGGCGACTTGCCGTTCACAACGTAGGTGTACGCTCCATCGGCACTAAAACTCACTGAATTGGGATACCAGCCTGTCGGGACAAGGCCTATCACTTGGCTCTGCTTAGGAATATTGCTGAGCTGGACGACGGCGACATCATTCATCCAGCCATTGGTGACATACAGCAGTTTTTCGTCACGCGAAAGGGTGACGCTGTTAGTGTTGTTCCCCTTGAACTTTGATTTCCATCCCGGCAGCAGGCCGCTCGGCGCGGTCACAGGAATGTTCTCCACGAGTTGATTGGAATTTGTGTCGATCACGCCTATGGAATCGCTGTTGTCCTGGGCGACGTAAAGCGTGGACTGGCTGCCATTAAAAACCATTCTGTTGGGCTGGCCGGGTACGGCAATGCGCGAGACCACTGTAGGCGAGCTCAGAATGTTTACCACAACGATTTCGCGGTCGCGGATGCTAGAAATGTATGCAGTGTCGTTGCCCTTGATCGCTACCCAGAGCGGATATTCGCCTCCCGGCACACCAGACGCATTCGGATTCGTTTTGCCAGGGCGAAGGTCGAGTTCGCTGGCGACGCTCCATCCTGCCTGAGTCTTGGTGAGTACGCTTATGGAGTCGTTGTAGTAGTTCGTCACCACCAGCTTGGAACCATCGGCGGTTACAGCAATCCCTGCGGCTTGCGGTTTAACCGAAAGACCTACTCCAATGCCGCCGTGGCCCAACGCGATTGGGCTACCAGCTTGCTCGGCCCACACACCATTCTGGTCAACCAAGTATGCGTGCACATTGTCATCAACGCCTCCGCTTACGTAAAAAGCACTCCCGGATGGATCGAATACGATGCCACTGTAAGTGTTCGCGACCTGAATCACCTGCTTCTTCGCAGGCACTTTTTGCGAAATGTCATAGACGAAAACGAACTGAGTCGAGTCGGCTGGAATAAGGGATCCTGAGGAGGAATTCACGAGGTTGTAACCGCTGGTCAGGACCAGCAGGGTCTTGCCGTCAGGGCTTACTACACTGGTCACGGCTTGACCGGCCAGGTACTCGGGTTTATCGAGCAGGCCAGGATTCAATGGCTCAAATTTTGCACCTGTGGGAGCGGTGGGAGTAATCTGCTGACCGCTATTAGGAATGTTCTCCGCGCTGAAACTGGGAATTACGGCGGCAATTAAGGTGAAGGCAATGGTGTATTTTGTTGCGCTTATCCGTCTCACGTCGTCCTCCGGTGCTTTCAGGTTATGAGAGGTTGAGGTCTAGGTTGAATTGCATGCCCTGCGCGCACAATGGAATATATGGGAAGCATTCTTAACTGGGGATTAGCGCTTGTTGAAAAATTCGTGAAAGCCGAACTCTTCTGTGTAAAACGTTCCTAAATGGCACCAGATCAGGTTCTCCGAAAAATTCCGCACGTCATTTCCCACGCCGACGTAAGCTGATAGAGTAAGCTTTTTACGTCAGCCAAGCATCTGTTTGGGTTCAACTTCACGGTCGAAAGGATGGATTGATGCAACTCGCGGTCGTGGGTTCCGGATATGTAGGCCTGGTTGCAGGAGCGTGTTTCGCGGACCTGGGCCATGACGTGATTGTCGTGGACAATGACGAGAAGAAACTCTCGGCGCTGAATCGTGGCGAAGTGCCCATTCATGAAAATTTCCTGCCTGAATTGTTGCATCGCCATCGCGGCGCCAAGCTGAAGTTCTCTGATGATCTTGAAACTGCTGTGCGTGCCAGTTCGGTCGTCTTTGTAGCAGTGGGCACGCCGCCGACAGAGCAGGGCGAGGCCGATCTTTCTTATGTTGAATCAGTCGCGCGCAGCATCTCGAGCGCGATCAACAGTTACAAAATTGTGGTGGAAAAAAGCACGGTCCCGGTTTACACCAGCGACTGGGTGCGCAAAATCATTCTCCGCAACGGAGCCGAGTGCGAGGAGTTCGATGTTGCGTCGAATCCGGAGTTTCTGCGAGAGGGCACGGCGGTAACAGATTTTCTTTATCCTGACCGCATCGTGATTGGCGCGGACACGGAACGCTGTGCCGCTGTGTTGCGCGAAGTTTATGCTCCGCTGGCTGACGGCACGTATTATTTGCGTCCGGATGCGATTCCCCGCCCGGACCGCGCCCAGATTCCTCCTCCGCTGATTGTGACCAGCGCTAAGAGCGCTGAGTTGATCAAGCATGCGTCGAATGCGTTTCTCGCGATGAAAATTTCCTTTATCAATGCGGTGGCTTCGATTTGCGAGAGCGTAGGCGCCGACGTACAGCAAGTAGTCCAAGGGATCGGGACCGACACTCGGATCGGCCCACGCTTCCTGAATCCTGGAATCGGTTATGGCGGCTCCTGCTTTCCTAAAGACCTGATGGCGTTTCGCTCTGTGGCGCGCGAGTGCGGCTACGATTTCAGCCTGCTCGATGAAGTCATGCGTATTAATGAAGACCAGAGGCAGCGATTCATTCGCAAAGTCCGAAGCGCGCTTTGGACGCTGCGCGGCAAGAAACTCGGTGTACTTGGGCTTGCATTCAAGGGGGGAACTGATGATGTACGGGAATCACCGGCCATTCTTCTGATTCAGTCTCTCCTGCAGGAGGGTTGTCAGATTTCTGCATTTGATCCTGCGGCCCACGATCGCGCCCGGGAGGTGCTTAATTCGAATGTGCGGCTGGCTGAGAGCGCCTATGATGCCGCGAGCGGCGCCGACGCTTTGTTGATCCTGACGGAATGGGAGGAATTCGCCGCGCTGGATCTGAAACGGCTGCGTGCCGAACTTAAGTATCCGATTGTTATTGATGGTCGGAATTTGTATGATCCCGTGGTTATGGCGGCCGGCGGATTTACCTACTACAGCGTCGGACGCCCCGCTTCCAGCCCCGAACCCATTCCACCTGCCGCAGTAGAGCCACGAACCAGAAAGAGCACTCGCTCATGAGGACGCGCGCGCTGGTCACCGGCGGTGCGGGTTTCTTGGGCTCGCATCTCTGCGACGCATTGTTGGCTGATGGCTATTCCGTGGTCGCAGTCGACAATCTGCTCACCGGCCGGATCTCGAATATTGAGCATTTGCGGCGCGAGGGCAATTTCGAGTTTCTGCAGCTTGATATCAACCGACCGTTCGATTGCGGCGAGGTGAACGAAGTGTTTCATTTTGCGTCGCCGGCGAGCCCCGTTGATTATATGGTCCATGGCATCGAGACCTTGAAGGTCGGTTCTCTGGGGACGATGCATGCGCTCGAGATCGCGCAGAAGTATCACGCGAAGTATCTTGTTGCTTCGACCTCTGAATGTTATGGCGATCCTCTGGAGCATCCGCAGAAAGAGACTTATTGGGGAAACGTGAACTCAATTGGCCCGCGTTCGGTTTACGACGAGGCCAAACGGTTTACTGAAGCGTTGACGATGGCGTACCACCGCTATCAGACCGTGGATACCCGAATCGTGCGCATCTTCAACACTTATGGGGCGCGCATGCAGTTGAATGATGGCCGCGTGATTCCGAATTTTATGAAACAGGCCCTGCGTGGGGAGCCATTGACGATTTATGGGGAGGGCAAGCAAACGCGCAGCTTTTGCTATGTCAGTGACGAGATTGAGGGTATTCTGCGGCTGGCGAAATCGAGCGAGCACTTCCCGGTGAATATCGGGAATCCTGACGAGTTCACTATTCTGGAATGCGCTCACCGCGTGTTGGAGGTTACCGGGTCCAAGAGTGAGATTCGCTACCACAATCTTCCGCAGGACGATCCAAAACAGCGACGCCCGGATATCACAAAAGCCCAGAGCCTCCTCGGGTGGGAACCGAAGATCGATCTCGATAACGGGCTTCGCATGTCGCTCGACTACTTCCGTGGGGCAGTTGCGTCGGAGACTGCGGCTCGGGCGTAGCCCTTCAACCTTTACGCGGCCAGCCTATTACCTTCGTCATCTGGAATTTGCAGAGCGGAATCGACTATCGTCGCAGCGTAGGCCTTTTCTCGCAGACTTAAGGACTCCCAATGGGCAAGGCAAGTAGCGTGGCGATTTTCGCCGGATGTTTCCTCATGTTGCTTGGCCTGTGCTTTCTGCCCGCGGCTTTCGGCCGAAATCCCGATCCGAGCATGCTCACTGGCGGCGTTGCAATATTTTCCTTCGGCGCTCTCGCGATCTCCGGTGGTATTTACATGAAGGCGCGTGCGCTGCAATCCGGCGCGTCCGCAGCAGTGGTCAAAGCTCAGCCGAAACGCGTGAAAGGTGGCTGCGATCTTTGCGGCGTGGAAGTACCAGTCATCCATTGCCGGGTCCATGGAGTCCACCTCTGCGGCAATTGTCTGAGCGGGCATTACGATTTTCGTTCTTGCGCTTACGTCCCCAGCACTCGCCGTCCGGCTCCGGCCAAACCTGCCGGACGATTAGCTGCCAAAGCTTAGTCCTCCTGTCGCATCTGTATGATTACTGCCTGGAGCACCAATGGCACAGATTCGCGCCTTATTCTGGGACGTGGGCGGAGTCCTTTTAACTAACGCCTGGGACCATGAGGAACGGGGCCTAGCGATCCGAAAATTCAGTTTGGACAAGGCCCAGTTCGAGGCGCGTCACAAAGAAGTGGTTTCCTCGTTCGAGGAAGGGCACACGACGCTGGATGAATATCTGGAACACACAGTGTTTAATGGGGCACGCACTTTTACGAAGGCGGCATTTCAGGAATTTATGTTTGGACTTTCGAAACCGAAGCCTGAAGTGCTGGAAATTGCGAACAGGCTCTCCGACAAATATTTTATGGGCACGATTAATAACGAATCGCGCGAACTGAACCAATACCGGATTCAGCAGTTCGGACTAGCAAACTACTTCAAGGTGTTTGTGAGTTCCTGTTTTGTGGGCATCCGCAAGCCGGATGAGCGGATTTACAGGCTTGCTCTCGATTTGACGCAACGCGCTGCCGATGAGTGTTGCTTCATTGACGATCGTCCTGTCAACATTGGGGCTGCCGTTAAGGTGGGGATGCGAACTGTGCTCATGCAAGATCCAGAGCAACTGAGGAAAGACTTGCAGGGACTGGGAATCGAGCTCTGACTATTTGCGCGCCGCGCGCATCGGAAGTATCGGGGTGCTCGGCATAGATGCCAGGCCCGGTTTCGAGTCTATGCACCAGGAATCGGCGACGATCTGCCACTCGCCGGCGTGCTTCCGCGCCACAATTAAGTACTTGCCCGTTTCTTCCTGACGTTTGTTGGCGGCGAGCGGGACAAGCATCCTGCTGCGTCCGGTAAGGCAGGCAAAATCGCCGACGATGCCTATGTCGGCGCACTCCAGATCGACATCTCCGAGCCCTGCTTCGAGGGAGGCGCTTAGAAGCTGGTGAATGGCTGCGCTCCCCTGGGCGGGCGCGAAATTCGGCCGGAGCACGATTGCATCGGTGGAATAGAGCCGCGTGAGATCGTCCAGGCGCTTCGAGTTGAAATACAAACTCCAGTCGCGAACTAAATCGTGGATGGCTGCAGCGGGGTCTCTTTCTTCGGACGCTTCGAGCGGCTGAGAAGTTACGTTTCCATTGAGCGGATGTGGACTTGTCTTCTCGCTGGTCCAAACGCGCGGCCCACGCGAAGTTTCTTCGGGCAGAGAAAAATGATGGTAGTGATGGTGGTAGATATGCTGGGCGACCGCCGGTTGCTGGGTTGGCGCTGAAGTTTGCTGGTTATCGACAGATTTAGTTTTGTCGACTGGTGCCAGCAGCGCTCCGCAATATCCACAGAAGCGATTGGCCTCCATGTTCACCGCGCCACACTTTGGACACGCTTCTCCCCTTGACTGAATTTCGGCTGTGCTCGCGCTCGACTCGAACGTCGCTCCCTTCATCACTTTTTGGATGGCTTGCAGGGCAGCGGCAACGGCCTCCTCGCTGGGCTTGGGCCGGCGAAAATCGTGCTTCATCTTGACGAAGAAGTCGTCCGCGGCGGAATTCGGCGCGAGCTCGTCGGCGTCGTGACTTTCGGGTTCTGGGCCGTTGGCAGTCACATGTGTAATTCTAGTTCGAAAAGTTATGAACACAACATAAAGCGTGAAGTTGCGCTGTGCGGGTGCAAATGTTTGCGCAAAATAACTCAACTCTTGCAATTCGGTTATTCTTGGCTCTGAGAAACGGACCAGATGCCGAAAGCGAAGAAGAAGCTGAACATTGCGATGGTGGGCAGCGGGTTTATTGCCCGGGCACATTCCAACGCTTTTAATCAGGCCGGTCATTTTTTTGAGGTTGATTATTCTCTTCAGCCCAAGATCGTTTGCGGACGGAGCCAGGCGAAGCTGGAAGCGTTCGCTGAACAATGGGGCTGGGCGGAAGTTTCGCTGGATTGGGAATCTGCCGTCAGCCGTTCAGATATCGACGTTGTCGATATAGCTGTGCCGAATGCCCTGCACGCGCCGATTGCATTGGCAGCGGCCGCTGCCGGCAAGATCATCTTTTGCGAGAAGCCGTTGTCGCTTTCAGTTGAAGAAGCTGAGCAGATGGCCGCAGCTATCGACAATGTACCCAATCTGGTGTGGTTCAACTATCGTCGCGTTCCAGCAATTGCCTTTGCGAAGCAGCTGATTGAAGAGGGGCGGCTTGGGACCATCTTTCATTACCGCTCGTATTACTTCAATCAATCGGGGACGGATTCTTCGAAGGCGCAAACCTGGCGTTATCGACGGAGCGAGGCAGGTTCGGGCGCAGTCGGCGACCTGCTCTCGCACTCAATCGATACGGCCATATATCTGAATGGCGATATTAGCGAACTCTCCTCGACTACACACACGTTTGCTCCGAGTCGTGAAATCGACGACGCAGTGCAAGTTATGACGCGCTTCGCCAATGGCAGCATAGGAAGTTTCGAAGCCAGCCGCTTCGGAGTGGGCCGTCGCAATGGCAACGGATTCGAAATTTACGGATCAAAGGGCAGCCTCGCTTTCGATCTGGAAGACATGAACCGCTTGGAATTTTTTGACGCGACTGATTCTGGTCCGATGCAAGCGACTCGGAGTCTGTTGGTGACTGGGCCGGGGCATCCCTACTCGACGAATTTCTGGAAGCCGGGGCACCTCGTAGGATATGAGCACACGTTTGTTGCAACTTTGGGGGATTTTCTGCAGGCGCTCGGCCGGAACGAGCAATTTCATCCCGACTTTAAGGACGCACTCAAAGTCCAGCGACTTCTGCAAGCAGTCGAAAGCTCTGCCACGTCCAAACAATGGCTGAAATTGTGAACTTTAAGGCTGCGTCGCGTTCTGGTCACTTAGGTAACTTGATGTAACCAGCCTTCGCTCATAGCATCGACGCAGTATGCTGCGCAGTCTCCTCTTAAGCCGCGACGAAACTACCATTCGGATTGTGGGACGGGTATTCAAAGATCTCGAAGTGGAGCTTGAACATCTGCCGGAGAGCGCCGCCGCGCTGTTGGATCTCACAAAGAATCGTTATCACGCCATAATCGTTGACGACGCCGTTGCGGAAGCTCACATCGTACTGGAAAGGCTGATCGAGTTCCCTTCCTGCAATAAGTCGGTGCGTATCGCGCTGGTTGATCCTGCGTTAGCAATGAATGCTATTTTTAAGACCGGAACGCAGGTCATGCTGTACAAACCTCTGTCCGCTGAACGCGTTCGTCATGGGCTGCGCGCTGTGCGCAATTTGATGGCACGCGACCGTCGCCATGGCGCCAAGCGTGTTCCAACCATGGTGGAAGCACGAGTGAGTCCTAGGCAAGCCAGGAGCGCAGCGAAGCATGTACTTATAGCGGACCTGAGTGATTCTGGCGCCGCAATTCATTCCGAGATGGGCGATCTGCCAACGTCAGGTACCATAAACATCGAATTCACGCTGCCTGGAACTCTCGATCTGATACACGCTACCGCCGAACTGGTTTGGCGAGACAAAGACGGCGCCGCCGGGCTCCGCTTTCTGGATATGCCCAGCTACGCTCGCAAGCGTCTGACGCAATGGTTGAAGGAACATCCAGTGGATAAAGTCGTTGCGGCTACGGCCCGCGCTGGCCGGTAGTTCTCCTACTCAAATACTTCGGCATCTCGCAATCGAACAGCCCTCTTGTCCTTTTCTGAAAGCAGCGGCGTACGAGTATTTCCCCAGGCGATGTTCAGGTCAGGATCGTTCCACAATATTGTTCGCTCCAGTTGGGAATCATAGAAAGCTGTGGATTTGTACAGAACGTGGGCACTCTCTGAGAGTACGTAAAAACCATGCGCGAATCCCGCAGGAATCCACGCGAGATGACGGTTCTGATCTGAGAGTTCGACAGAGTGCCAGCGGCCAAATGCAGCGGAGCTCTTTCGCAAATCTACGAAGACGTCGAGCACTCGCCCGCTGACGACCCGCACCAACTTTGCTTGAGGCTCCTTCACTTGATAGTGCAAGCCGCGCAGGACACCGTGTTTGGAAAATGAATGATTATCTTGTACAAACTTCTCGCGGATGCCAAGTTCGGCGAAGGCTCTTTCGTTATAGCTTTCGAGAAAAAATCCGCGCTCGTCCTCAAACACCTTGGGCTCGAGAATCATCGCGCCGGGGAGCGGGCTTTCCAGAACTTTCATTGAGGTGTGATCGTCAGAATACTCGTTCTTTCAGCATCTGCAGTAGATAGGCGCCGTATCGATTGCTCTTCATGGAAGCAGCTGCGCTTTCGACCTGCGCAGCGGTAATGTATCCGTAGCGGTACGCGATCTCTTCGGGGCAGGCGACCATCAGGCCTTGCCGGGTTTCAATAGTCTGAATGAAGAGCGAGGCCTCGAGCATAGCTTCATGCGTGCCCGTATCAAGCCAGGCCATGCCGCGGCCCATGACCTCCACATCCAACATTCCCCGCCGCAGATACTCGCGGTTGACGTCGGTGATTTCCAGTTCGCCGCGGGCAGAAGGTTTTAGGGACTTCGCGATTTCGACCACTTGCGAATCGTAGAAGTAGAGCCCGGTTACCGCGTACCGCGATTTCGGCACGCGCGGCTTCTCTTCCAGACTCAAAGCCTTTCCGTTGGAATCGAACTCGACCACACCGTAACGTTCGGGATCGTGCACTGGATAAGCAAATATCCGCGCACCTTTTTCACACGTGGACGCCGACTGCACGCTTTTCGCTAGATCATGTCCGTAAAAAATATTGTCGCCGAGGACCAGGGCGCAGAGAGCGTCAGCAATGAATTCCTGGGCGATGAGAAAGGCTTGAGCAATCCCTTCAGGCCGGGCTTGGGCTGCATAATGGAAACTTAGTCCGAAACCTGAGCCATCTCCTAGAAGTTGCTGAAATTTAGGCAGATCATCCGGAGTAGAAATCACCATTATTTCCCGAATTCCCGCCAGCATCAGCGTAGAAAGCGGGTAATAGACCATGGGCTTGTCGTACACAGGAAGCAGGCTCTTGCCTACGGCGTGGGTGACGGGATAGAGCCGCGTGCCGGACCCGCCGGCGAGAATAATTCCTTTGCACTTTGAGGACCGCTCGATTGTCCGATTCGACATGAGTAAAGTGAATTAGAGCGCGAAGACTAGAGAGAATACTGCGTCGCCATCCACTGGCGATAGCTGCCACTCGTGACAGATTGAATCCAAGCTTCGTTTTCCAAATACCACTGGACTGTCTTGCGAATGCCCGTTTCGAACGTCTCCCTTGGCCGCCAACCTAGCTCTGACTCGATCTTGGTTGTGTCCATCGCGTATCGGCGGTCGTGCCCGGGACGATCTTTGACGAATGTAATCAGCTGGCGATGCGGAACTTTCGAATCGTGCGGCCGTAGCTCGTCGAGCGCCGCGCAAATTGTGTTTACGACATCCAGATTCTTGAGCTCGTTGCGGCCGCCGATATTATAAGTTTCTCCGGGCCGGCCTCGTGCCAACACTGTCCGAATTGCCTCGCAATGATCAACGACAAACAGCCAGTCGCGAACATTTTGTCCATCTCCATAGACCGGTATTGGCTTGCTGCTTATCGCGTGCAGGATAACGAGTGGGATCAATTTTTCGGGAAACTGAAATGGCCCGTAGTTGTTCGAGCAATTCGTCGTGAGCACAGGCAGTCCATAAGTGTGGTGATAGGCGCGGATGAGATGATCGGATGCAGCCTTCGACGCCGAATACGGACTGTTTGGGGCGTAGCGCGTGGTTTCGGAAAATGCAGGCTCTTCGGGAGCCAGCGAACCGTAAACCTCGTCCGTGGATACATGAAGGAAACGAAACTCAGTCTTCTGCTGATCACTCAATCCTGACCAGTAGGCGCGGGCCTCTTCGAGCAAACTGAAAGTTCCGTTCACGTTGGTGCGAATGAAATCGTCCGGGCCGTGGATGGAGCGGTCAACGTGGCTCTCGGCTGCGAAGTGGACGATGGCTTGAGGGCGATAGGTGATCAGGAGCTCCGCCACCAGCTCGCGGTCGCAGATGTCGCCCTGGAGAAACTTGTGCCGTCGGTCGGAAGAAACTGAGGCGAGGTTGGCAGGATTGCCGGCGTAAGTTAGCTTATCGAGATTGACGATGCTCGAAGATTCATTCCGCAACCAGTGCAGCACAAAGTTGGAGCCGATAAATCCTGCTCCGCCTGTCACCAGAATTGTGCCTGGCTGTGCGCTCACTCAGTGCTCCTGCGAATCCGTAGACGTGCGCCTGCATTGCAGAAGACGCAAGCTCATTATCTGGCATTTTCCTGGATTTGTCCGCTTTCCACGGGTACGGTCGGTAATAGCGGGCGGCGGGCCCTGAGGTGCTCTGCCAGAATGCCTACGATTCGTGCGCCAGCCCTGCCGTCCCACATCTCCGGAATACGGGCTGTGCGTTTTAACGCGAGTTGGCGACGGATCGCTTGCTGGATTGTCTCACGGCGCGTTCCGGCCAGAATGTTCGTTCCGAGCTCAACTGTGATCGGACGCTCGGTGTTGTCGCGGACAGTTACGCAAGGAACCCCGAGAGCCGTGGTCTCTTCCTGGATCCCGCCGGAATCTGTGACGACGATTCGGGCATGCTTCATCAGGCAAAGAAAATCCAGATAGCCTTGAGGATCGACGATCTCGATGCCAGTTTGCCTTTTGAGCATTCCATTCACGGAAGAGCTGAAGTAAGATTCGAGTCCGAGCTCACGAATTTGCTTCTGTGTTCTGGGATGTGCGGGAAATATCACGCGATATGAGCTGGCCACTTCACTCATTCCCTCGAGAATTTCAACGAAGCTGTCGCTCTCATCGACATTGGACGCGCGATGCAGCGTCAGCAGCACGTACCCGCCGCGATATAAGCGCAACCCTTCGAGCACTGGAGACAGCTCTGCCCGCGATTCATAATGACGAAGGGAGTCGATCATCGTGTTGCCGACGAAGTGCACGCGATGGCCAGGAATTCCTTCGGACCGCAGATTTCTTACTGCGTTGTCTTCCGTCACAAACAGTAAGTCCGATATTTGATCGGTAAGAATACGATTGATTTCCTCCGGCATGGAGCGGTCAAATGATCGCAAGCCTGCTTCGATGTGCGTTATCACAGGCCGTGTCTTGGCAGGCAGTTTTGTAGCGACTAGCGCGCACGCAAGCGTGGAATTAACGTCTCCAACGACGATCAACGCATCTGGCTGTTCGCCTACCAGCACCGGTTCGAAACGCTTCATGATTTCGGCAGTTTGCGCGGCGTGAGAGCCCGATCCGGCTCCCAGGAAGACATCCGGCCGGGGTAGTTCGAGATCGGTAAAAAAGTCATCGGACATCTGCGCGCCATAATGCTGGCCGGTGTGTACCAGGATCGGAGTAACGGATTCAGTCCACTCTCCGCGATGAGCATTAAACTCGTTAATCGCTTTGATGATCGGGGCGGCCTTCATGAAATTCGGGCGGGCACCGACGACAATGAGGATCTTCATTGCTGAAAATCATCCCATCAATCGAGCGGCTTCGCTGTAGATTTCAGCTGCGTGAACCTGTGTGATAACGGCGCGGGCTGTGCGCGAACCCGTCCTAGCGACTCGGACCTCACAAGCCTTACTTACTTCGCTGCCGGCAGGGTGATCTGTGACGGATGAGCGGCTTGGTCCACAGCGGGCCGCGTTTTAGAGACGCAATTGCTCTGTTTCGGAGTATCCGAGGAGGATTTGTTTTCTGGTTCGGGCGCGCAATTTGCCAGTGGCGCTTGCGGTTCCCCGCCTTGAACAGAAGCGATCAGCGAACCGCCAGTCGGTGGCATCGAAGTTGTTGTGGCAGCTTGCGGAATTTTGACGCGCCGTTGTGCGCCGGAACGGACTGTTGTCACTGCGGGATGAATCGCGTTCGAGGTCTGCTGTCCCAACTTCCCGGCAAGCTGATTTGCTATGCCTCCCATGGCCTTGCCAGCGCCAGAGCTCGCCGTGGCAGCCGCGCCATGTGTCAATGCACCCTCGGCGATAGCTTGCCCCAGCACGCTTCCTGACAAAGCTGCTAGACACGCAGCTGTCCAAATCAGTCTGTGCATGGGAGTTCCTCCATTAGGCCGACTGTAGCCCACTCATCGAGCGCCGTCAATAGCCAGACCACGGAGGCTAAAGGCCCGTCTGTTATCCGAACCGAGCGGCATGGCCGGAAGTGGTGCAATCCCGCATACTCACCGTAGAAATTAGCGGAACTGTGGTCGATAACCGGAAAGTTTCGCTAGAAAAAACAAAGGTGGCAGCCAATCGCACGCTGCCACCGCTGTGTGTTGATTGTGTTTATTGTTGCGGCTTCTGAGAATCGTTCGAAGGGGCGCCCTGTTGCTGTCTGGCTTTCTGCTGCATATCTGCTAGCTTTTGCAATTGCTCAGGGGTGAGGACTGCCTTGATCTTCGGCGACGCGGTCTCACGAATTTGATTCGCCTTCGCAACCTTCTGCTCAGCTGATAGCGATGAATCGTTGCGCACGGCGTCGAGCTGCTGAGTTTCATCGGCAACGATCGGGCGTAGCTTGGCCTTCTGTTCATCCGTCAGGTTCAGCGGATTGTCTTCTTCTCCCTGGCTCTGGGCATGAGCTTGTGCCTGTCCCTGGCCGGCCTGGGCGGCAGCACCGGACTGGCTTGGCGACATGGATGGTTGGGAGGGGGCAGCTTGCGCCGGTTCACTTTGAGCTGGCGCAGCCTGGGCCGGCTCACCTTGCGGTTGGGCTGACGACGACGGAGCCGCCGTGGCTGGCTCACTCTGGGGTGAAGGGCTGGTTGCCGAGGTCTGGGCAGCAGCCGCTAAGCTGATCGCTAGCACCAGGGCAATCGACATAAGTCCGGTAGTGATGTGGGATATTCGCATTTCGCTCCTTTTCTGACGAAGTGGCTAGAGATTTTTGTATCCGATGCAATGGAGCGGAACTCCCACTGCCCGGCCAGTGTGAGATGAACTCGCACGTGCCCGAGGTTGGCCCGTGTGCGGGCTTTTTGCACTTGCGACAGTATGCTGACAATTCACGATACGAGCAAAAGAGAGTAGATGATTGTGAGAACATGGCCTTGCCAAGGTGCGTATTTCACAGTCCTTTAGCGCAAGTCCACCGCATGTCCTGTCCGAGCAGATTCGCGGGCAGCATCGAGAACTTCCATTACTTGGACATTGAGCTTGGCTGCGAGCGGGTCTTCGACCGGCTGATTCGCGCGAATGCGTTCGAGCAGGTATGCGATGGGATTGCTTGTCTCGTGCGGTGGCGGATTCAGCGATATAGGCTCTCCATCTACGGGTTGCCCGGCGTCGGCTGTTGGTGACCGGAACAACAGATCGTTGCGGGTGGAGCGCAGGCTTCCTTTGGGACCGAAAACGTAAGTGCGATCCATGTTGTAGGGCCAGTCCCACGAGGCTTCGATGATTATCGTGGCGTCGGGATAGTCGAGCGTAATGGTTGCGTCATCATCCACCCGGTTGTGCTGTTCGGTTTTGAGCTTTCGCGTGGTGGCATACACTCGCGTCGGACGTCCTTTAAGCCAGATCGCCCACTCGGCTCCGTAGCATCCGAAATCCATGATCGCGCCGCCGCCATTTTTCGCTGGGTCATAGAGCCATTCCTCGAACTCTTTCGAGACGCCAATTTCTTTTGGTCCATTGTGCCCATACTGCACGATGATCTTCTGCACTGCACCGATGTCGCCGGACTTCACGCGGTGAAACAGCTCGTGGCTCGATGTTGTCCAGGCATTCCAGTAATTCACCATCAACTTTATTCCCGCCTGCTCGGCCAGCCGCTGCATCTCGCGAGCGTCAGCAGCATTCGTCGCCATCGGTTTTTCGGTGGAGTAATGGATGTGGCGTTTGGCACATTCGCGCAGAATTTCCAGATGGCGATCGTTGGATGTGGTCACGAAAACGGCTTCGGGCTTAGCCTCATCGAGCATCTTGATGTAGTCCGGATAAAACTTAACGCTAGAAGGGACTTGGGATTTGGCTTTGTCCACCAAATCAGGATGCGCGTCCGCGATGCCCACCAGTTCCGCCTGCGGCTCGTTTGCAATGTACTTGAGCAGTTCCCAAACGTGGTCGTGATCGAGGCCAACAATGGCGATGCGTGTCTTTTGGTCCTGAGTTGCGGATTGCGGTTCTGCGAGGGTCCATTGGAAAAGCAGGAGCGAAACCACCGGCAAGGCAAATAGTGAGTAAAGCGTTTTCATGTTGGGGGATCTCCGAAGGAGCATTATTGCACCCAGCACTCGGGATTTTCTCGCGCAATGCCAATGTTAGGTTCAGTGATCTTAGGGGCGGACACACCGATGACCTGGGTACCTTGAAGAGCAAGTCCGAGCATTGCGGGTTGTGGGGAAACGCGAGACAATGCGGGCATGAAATTTCAGCTCTGGATTTTCGCCCTTTCAGCGTTCACGCTGTTGGCTTTGAATGGGGCTGCGGCACAGACAAAGGCGGATACCGCCTCGTCCAAAATCGTCGCGCTGGAAAACAAATGGAACGATGCTTACAAGCGCGGGGACGCGGCCACCATGGAGTCATTGCTGGCGGAGGATTTCATCATTACGGTTGAGGACGGAACCACCTACAGCAAATCGGGCTATCTCGCCCACACGGCAGACGCTGAGTTGCACGTTCAGATTTCCGAAATGATAGACCTTAAAGTCCGGATGCAGGGCAATGTCGCAATCGTTACCGGCGCCTATCACGAAAAAGGTACGTCCAGAGGCAGGCCGTATGAATCGCGCGACCGCTTGACTGATGTCTGGTTCAAGACTGGCAACTCGTGGCAGGTGATTGCGGCGCACTACAGCATTCCAGCCAAGCAATAATGATCAGCCACCCTTTTCCGGGACCTTCCATACGGTCGTGACCAGCAGCGCGACGGCGATTCCCAGCGACACCTCTACGAATCGGTGAGAGGCCACAATCCAGGGCGGTCGTGCGTGTGAGATCAGCAGCACGATGCTCAACGTAATCGCGGCGAAGCGGTACGCATTGTCGACGCGCAAGATTGCGCAGAGGATTCCACAAACAAAGATACTGGCGCCATAGACTATCCAACTGGGAGTGAAATATGTGGCGATTAAGGCGCCGAGCGCCGCGCCTAAGGCCGTCCCCGCAAATCGCTGCCAGGCCAGCGCCAGCGGATTGATCGTTGAGAGCAGAATGACGATGGTTGAAATCGGCGCCCAATAGAATTCCGGAAGTTTCAAGCTGCGCGCCAAAAGCATTGAAGTGACTGCGGCGACCGCGGTTCGTGCCGAGTTGATGAGAGACTGGCGATCTAGTGCAAGACGCATCTACATTCCGAGTGCGCCCATTCTACGCGGCTCGTCACGATTTGAGAGGCCGCGCTTCGCGCTCGACCTCACGGACTGGTGCAAAAACTCTGGATTGTGGCTGCCTTATAATAGAAAGATTCGGCAGCCTTCGCGGAGACGTCTGGTGGCCTGCAGTTTTGGGTGTTTAGGACACAACGCGAACGCTGCAGCCTGAGTGATGTCCCAATTGCCTTCCAACGATAGCATCCTGGTGCGTGGCGCGCGCGTCCACAACCTCAAGAACATCGATTTTGAGATTCCGCACAACGCCCTTACGGTGGTGACCGGCGTTTCGGGATCGGGCAAGTCTTCGCTCGCCTTCGACACGATCTATGCGGAGGGGCAGCGGCGATATGTGGAATCGCTCTCGGCGTATGCGCGGCAGTTTCTGGAGCGGATTGAGAAACCTGACGCAGATCACATTGAAGGCATTGCTCCGGCGGTTGCGATCCGGCAGAAGAATACGACCCGCAACCCGCGCTCTACCGTGGGTACGGCAACCGAAATTTACGACTATTTGAGACTGCTGTTTGCGCGAGTAGGCAGAACCTATTGTCTTAAGTGTGGCGCCGAAGTGAAGAAAGACACGGTGGACGAAGTTGCCGAGGCCGTGCTCGCGCTCGGCGAGGGCACGCGCCTCAATGTGTGCTTTCCGCTGCAGCCGGCGATGCAGGCTGCGGAGAAGCCTGCGAAGGGACGCAGAAAGAAAAGCGCCACACAGAGCGCCGCATCGGACACAATCAAGGCCCGGTTGTTTGAGCTGCGTCAGCGAGGCTTTAATCGCCTGCTGCAGCGCGGGCAGATCTTCGAGTTCTCGACACCCGAATCATTGCTCGACGTTAACTTTGCGGAACCTGTCTTCGTTCTGGTGGACCGGTTGGTTGTGTCGGCGGATTCGCGTGCTCGGATTGTTGACGCTACCGAGATCAGCTTCCGCGAAAGCGGCGAAGTCATTTTCGAAACTGCGCCACGCGATGGCCAGCCATCGCAACAACTACGCTTCTCGCAGCGGTTCGAGTGCAAGGTCTGCGGAATTCGTTATGAAGAGCCGGAGCCGCGGTTGTTCTCGTTCAATAATCCCTTTGGAGCGTGCCCGCGCTGCCAGGGGTTCGGAAATACCATAGATTTCGATCTCGACCTTGTTATCCCCGATAAATCGAAAACTCTGAATCAAGGGGCAATCGAGCCATGGACTAAACCGAAGTACCGCTCGCTTGCGACTGAGATGAAGCGATTTGCGCGGCAGGCTGGGATTCCGCTTGATGTGCCTTGGGCGGAGCTGGAAGCTGAACAGCAGCGGCTCATAATCGACGGCGAGAAGAAGTTCATGGGGGTGCGCGGGTTCTTTCAATATCTGGAGCGCAAGAAGTACAAGCTGCACGTCCGCGTTTTTCTGAGCCGCTATCGAGGGTATACGGTCTGCTCGGATTGCAGTGGAGCCCGGCTGCGTCGTGAGGCGCAGCAGGTGAGAATTCAGGGCAAGAATATTTGTGAAGTGTGCGCGATGACGGTTGAAGATGCGGCGCGATTCTTCAACAATGTTGAATTGAGCAGGCAGGAAGCTGATATTGCCGAGAAGCTGCTGCACGAAATCCAGAGCCGGCTGCGTTTTCTAATAGACGTCGGACTCGAATACCTGATGCTTGACCGGCTGACCTCAACTCTTTCGGGCGGTGAAGCCCAGCGAATTCAGCTTGCGACGTCGTTGGGATCGCGGTTGGTGGGAACGCTTTACGTTCTCGATGAACCTTCGATCGGGCTGCACAGCCGTGATACTCACCGGCTGATCGGCATTCTTCATGGCCTGCGCGATCTTGGAAATACGGTATTGGTTGTGGAGCACGATCCCGATGTGATGCGCGCCAGTGACCGCATTCTTGATCTTGGCCCGGGGGCGGGTGAGCATGGCGGAAAAGTGGTGGCAGCTGGCACTTATAGC
>WNFR01002530.1_pt1 | contig 20961 bp, 17 predicted proteins | sample 5400221 | NCBI WGS metagenome assembly WNFR01 (sample SAMN13153357, study PRJNA577476) | soil metagenome | isolation source: 40 cm soil under Madrone tree | place: USA:California | collected 2016-06-14 | reverse complement strand
GGCGTCCAGTCGGCGGGCGTGGATACACGCGCGTCCACCATGACGAAATCGTTGCCCGATCCCGTCATCTTGTAGACCGGCAGGCCGATCAGATGCGGCCGAACCAGGCCATGAGCCGGAGGCGCGGCACCTTCCACACCGCCTCGCGGACGATGGCCTTGTTCATCTTGCTCTGCCCCTCGGCCCGGTCGACGAACACGATCGGAATCTCTCGGAGCTTGAACCCTTTTCGCCATGCGCGAACGCTCATCTCGATTTGAAAGGCGTATCCGTTGGAACCAACCGCGGAAAGATCGATCGCCTCCAGGACGCGCCTACGAAAGCACTTGAACCCACCCGTCAGATCCCAGATCCTGAGGCCCGTGAACCAGCGGGCATAGATATTGGCAAAGTACGATAGCATCAGACGGCTCATAGGCCAATTGACGATCGTCACCTTGCCGTCCAGGTAGCGTGAGCCCAATACGACGTCTGCATCCTGAATGGCCGTGAGAAACTCCTTGAGGTGGGCCGGATCGTGCGAGAAATCGGCGTCCATCTCGAAGACGTAATCGTACCCCCGCTCCAGCGCCCACTTGAAGCCGGTGATGTACGCGGTGCCCAGCCCAAGCTTGCCCTCCCGGTGGATCGCATGTACGCGCGGATTCGTCCGCGCCATGTCGTCGACGATGCGCCCTGTGCCGTCGGGCGAGTGATCATCGACCACCAGCACTTCCAGCCGTGGATCCTGTGACAACACTTGCGGCACGATTTGTGGAACGTTGACCGCCTCGTTGTAGGTCGGAATGACGACCAGAGCCCGTTCAGGCACGCCGGCGTCTCCGTTCCACGATCGGCGGCACGATGAAGCCGGCAATGACGAAGACCAGGGTGAAGAGCGCGATCATCTTCCCGCGTGCGAAAGAACGTGAGTAATAGCTCAGCTCGAGGCGCCGCGCATTCGGGCCCACCGGGATCGTCAGGAGCGCATGATCGCCACGTAGGACCTGCCCCGGCCGGCCATCGATGCTCGCCCTCCAATCGAGATACCAGTTTTCTCCGATGAGCACGTAGCTCGAATCGCGCGGCGGTGGCTCGAGCTCGATGCTCATTTTCCCCGCATCCCACCGAGTCACGCGGGCGCGAGAAGGCGACGCGGGCGGCAGCCCGCGGAGCGGCGGTGGGTTGACGGGTGAGTTGGAGGGGAGCACGACGACCCGATCGTATCCCGGAAACCGGGGATCCGCGAGCGTGGGAGGAACGAGCGAATCGGCATCGAGCTTGACCGCCGCCGGGACCACGCGGGCGTAGGGGGGCGCGGTGTCGGCTTCGTACAAATAAGCGCGTCCGCCAGCAGCAGTTTCTACGGGACCCATCACACGATGATACCGAGGCACGGACAACGTATCCGGGATAATTGCGAAACGCGCAGCGACCAGATCCCAAAGTTTCGTCGAGCCGAAGAGATAACGCCATTCGTTGCGACCGCCGAGCAGCTCGTCGTGATAACGGAGCTCGTTTCCCTGGTAACCAATCACCTGGGGAATACCGTACGCCATCAGCACGTTCTCGGGATAGGGCGTGTTCCGTGGATCGATATTGAGATTGAGCACCCGGTACGGCTTTGGTTCCGCGCGAAGGCGCGTCACAATCGCGTCGGGACGGTAGAGGCTCTTGTTCGGTGGATCGGAATAGAGCCAGAAGCGGCGCCCGTCGCGCCACAGATCGACACCCACGAGCAACGGCAATCCAATCGCCAACGCCAGCGCCGGCACTCTGCCCTGCAGGTACGCGAACGCCAGTAAGGCGACCGCAACCAGGATGAAGGCCCCAATGACCGCCGACGCGCGAATCGAGGCGCCGAGCGCCTCCGCGACCGGTGCGCGTCCCGGAGGCGCGACCGCAGTGGCGAGATGACCGAAGACGCCCGCCATCCCAAGTAGCGCGATGATGCCGGCGGTGACGAGCCACGCGCGCACATGAGTCGCCCCTTCCCCATACGGCATCACGCTCCACCACAGCTTGTAAAACGGCGTCGCGTTGCTCAGCGCGATCAGCAGGAAGAGAACGCCGATGCCGCCCAGCCACCAAATAAGGCGCCGCCGCTCCCGAGCAAACCCGAGACCGAGGATCGCAAGCGCGATCACCGGCAGGCCGAGATACTCGGAGTGGAGTTTGAGCCCGTTCGAGCCCCAATACGTGTCTGACTCGCCCACGAATCCCGCGAGGAAGAACCCGGGCACATGCTCCCATGGAATACCGAACGACGCGGCGCCCTCAAACGCGCCGGAATACGCGACGGCGCGCGGCGAATGCGGGATGTACTCGAGGAACGGGAGGATTTGCGGCGCCGCGATGCCGAAGCCGGCGATGACCGCGATCAGTACGATCGCGAGACGCGTCACGCGCGGGCGCAGCGGCTCGGTCGTCGGTTCGCCGAACGTCAGGTACAACGCCCACAGCCCTGTCGCGATGAGCAGGTAGTACGTCGTCTGCACGTGTGGGCTCAGCAGGCACAGCGCGACGGCGACGGCAAGGAGCGGGTAGCCCCAGGTCCGTCGATCGCGCAACGCCGCAAGCAGCGCCAGACACGCCAGCGGCAGCATCGTGGAGACGAACAGCTTGCCGTCGTGGCCGGGCCGCGCGTACGAGATCAGAATGCCCGAGAGCTGGTAGGCGAGCCCTCCCACCGTCGAACCGACCCACGACACGTTGAGGCGTCGCAGGAACAAAAACATGAACAGGCCGGCGAGGATGTAGTGGAGGACAAAGCCGAGGTTGGTCACCTTGTCGGCCGACAGGAACCACCGCAGGAACGACGTTGGATAGAGCACGTCGCCGTGCGTGACGGGCGCGATATACGGCAGCCCGTCCATGATCATTGGATTCCACAGCGGGAGACGCCCCGTCGCGCGCCACTCCTCCGCCTGCCACTCGTGCACCGCGTAGGCACTGGCGTACTGGTCGCTGCTCGGCGCCGCTAACCATTTTCCCTCGAGCATCGGGAAGGCCAGGATGGCAACGAACAGCACCATGAAGCCCGCGGCGACAAGCGTGGGACGCTTCACTGGCTAGTCTCCTTCCCTGCCGGCTTGAGGAGCAATGCGATGCCCGCCGCGCCTGCTTCCGTGAGCGTGAGCTGCACGCGCGACACGAGGCTCACCGCCAGCGCTCCGCCGCTGCCGAGCAACGGTGTGAGAAACCCGACGAGTGCGAGGTCTCTCACCCCTAACCCACCCGGCGCAATGACAGCGATGAGTCCCATGACATAGCCCAGCGCGAACATACCCATTGCTGCCGACAACGGCACCGTCGCGGTCGAAATCAAGCCGTGGACGAGCATCCAGAACGAAACACCGAACGTGGCCCAGCTCAGCAGCATCAGGGCACTCGAGGCGAGAATGGCGGAAAGCGGCAGCGGCGGCAGGGGCACCTTCGAGTCGGCGAGGGCGCCGAGCCACTGCGCGCTCCGCGGCCATGCGAGCAAACCGATCAGCGCCAGGGCAGCCACGACGGCGCCGGCGAGCAGAACCGGGGAGGCGGCGTGCGGCGTCGCAATCGCGACGAGCATGACGCCCGTGCCGAGCACGACCGCCTGCATCGCGAACGCCGAGACCGCGGCGGCGCTGCGGCGCACGCCGGCGCGCTCCGCCAGCACCACGAGTCCCGCGACGCTCCAGACCTTTCCGGGGATGTAGCGCCCGAGGTTGGAGAGGGTCCATGCGCGGGCCGCGGCCGTGTACGGCAGATGCTGCCCCCACCCCGCCAGCATACGACGCCACGACTCGATTTGGATCGCGTACGTCAGGGCTACGACGAGCACGGACGCTGCCAGCCACCCGATCCTGGGCTCGAGCGTCACGTGTACCGATTGAAACGCGGCCCAGTTGCGCGCGATCGAGCGCGCAATCAGGGCCAGGACCAGAAGCATGGCGGCGAGCTTGCCCGCCCGGAGCCACCCTGGTCTCAATCCTTCACGAACTTGTAGGCGATGGACCGGCCGAGCAGCCACCAGGGGGCGCGAATCGGCGGCCAGATGTACGTCCCGGCATAGTCCGCCCGGCGGAAACCGTTCATCTCACCGAGTCGTGTCATCGTCTGCTTCGTCCAGCTATACACGTGGCCCCATTTATCGGGCACGCCGAAGAGATTCCAGATGATTTCTTTGAAATGATACGGATTGGGGACCGAGACGACCCACACCCCGCCGCGCTTGAGTACCCGATAGACTTCCGCCGCCGTCTGAAATGCCGTCGGCGTGTGCTCGAGCACCTCGATCATGAAGACGCGATCGAACGACGCGTCGGGAAACGGCAGCCCCTTCGTGATGTCGTGGATCAGGACGTCGGGACCGGCGTACTCGGGCGCGATATCGAGCCCCTGATACTTGATTCCCTGCGGCAGGAATTTGCGGATATCGCCTTCCCGCCCGCCGATATCGAGCACCGCATGGCCCGGCTGCGTCTGCGCCAGCTTCTGCGCGAGCCGATAGCGGATGCTCTCCTCACCCCAGTTTCGCCACCCGGTGCGGTCGCTGTAGAACGCGGCCAGCTCGGGCGAGCCCGGGGCTATGCGTTTCGCCATTTCTGAAGACTCCTGACTCTGTGGTGCGCGCAAAGGAACGCGAAAGTTACTTATCTTCGAGGCCATGCGCATCCTGCATTTGGTGACCGCGTTTCCTCGCGACGAGCGCGACATCATCGCGCCGTGGCTGGTCGAGTTGATCAAGCGACAACGCGCGGCCGGACATGATGCGCAGGTGTTCACCGCGGCGTACCACGGGTCCGGCGACCATCTGTTCGCCGGAATTCCGGTGCATCGGTTCCGTTATTTTTTCGCGCGGTGGGAAGCGCTCACCCACGACGAATCGGCCGCCGACCGGATGCAGCGGTCACTCTTGTACCGCCTGATGCCCGCCCCCTTTGTGGTCGCCGGGATGTTCGGCGCGTGGCGGCTGTGCCGGCGCGAGCGTTTCGACGTGATCCACGTCCACTGGCCGGTGCCGCTGGCACTCTGGGGGTGGGCCGCCCGCGCCGCGCGCGTCGCGCGCCGCGCCAGACGCACTCCGGTAGTGCTGACCTTCTACGGAATCGAGCTGCGCTGGGTGAAGCGTTCCCTGCCCTTCCTCAAGGGGTTCGTGCGCTGGATCTGCCGCTGGGCCGATCGCGTCGTGGCGATTTCGTGCGACACGGCGCGCGAGATTCGCGAGCTCGTCGACGTACCCGTGGACGTGATTCCGTACACGACGCCGTTGGCGGGAAATACCGCTGCTCGCGGCCTCGCGTCGGGCGACGGCAGAGGATTGACGATTCTGTTCGTCGGCCGGCTCGTCGAGCTCAAGGGGCTGGCCTATCTGATCGAAGCGGTGGGACGTTTGGGTGGCCGCGTGCCGGCCCGGATCGTCGCGATCGGCATCGGCCCGGAGCGTGATCGTCTCGAGGCACTCGCCCGCGATCGGAAGGTGGACGTCGATTTCCGGAACAAAGTGCCCGACGCCGAGCTGCACGAGGCGTTTCTCACGTCCGACGTCCTGGTCCTCCCGTCCATCATCGACGCTCGCGGCGACACCGAAGGGCTTGGCGTTGTGCTGCTCGATGCGATGAGCTACGGTATACCCGCGATCGCGAGTCGCGTGGGCGGGATTCCCGACATCATCGAAGACGGTGTGTCCGGGCTGCTCGTCCCGCCGGCCGACCCGCAGGCGCTCGCGAATGCGATCGAACGCGTGGCCGGCGACCCCGCATTGGCCAAGCGTCTCGCGGACGCCGGACGCGCGCGGTTGCGCACGCACTTCAGTTGGGACGTGATCACCCAAGAGTGGGACGCCGTCTACCGCACAGTCTCGGCAGGTCTGCCGTCGGCATCCTCGAGTTGAAACTGAAATGAGGAAGGGCCGGTCGTCGTCGCCTCGACGGCGCCGTTGGGTGCGATAGCGAGCGCTCGCACGGCGCGTCGCTCACGCCGCCACCGCACGATCGTGCCGAGCGGAGCCACATAGGGCGACTCGGCCAGCACTCCTGCGATCGTCGCTCCATATGCCGGCAGAGCGTCCGGGAAGCCCAGCGCGGGCGTCAGGTTCGGGTGCCAGAGCCCGACCCACAGTCCCCCTACTTCGCGCGCGGTCGCCGCCAATTGCAGAGCGTCCTCTGACCAGGCGGCCGGGCGCTCGATCCCCCGATACTTGCTCAAGGCGCGGTCCATCCATGCGAAGGGCGCTTCATCGAGAGGAATGGGCGAGCCGCCGGCGGCATTCCAGCGCGGCACGATGTCAGCCACGCCCAGGCGAAAGCCGTTACGGTCGGGAAAACCGAACGTCGAGTCGTAGCTGAAGCCGGAAGCGGCCATTCGGCTCTCGGTGACGCCCGGACGAATGCGGACATAATGCTGCCGGATCCCGTCGACGGGTGACCCAGCGATCGCCGCGAGCCGGAGCCGCTGCTCGTTGAAGAGCTCCGGTTTCTCGAGCGTCGCGAAACTGCCGTGCAGGCCGATCTCGTGGCCGATGGCGCGAACCTGGGCGATGATGCCGCGAGCCTTGGTGGATTCGGGGCGGTACGTCAGATCGCCGGCCCGCATCGTCCCCAGTGTCGGGGTGCCGCAGAGGATAAACCACGTCGACCGGATGTGCGCGTTCGCTTCGTGGTTCAGCACGCCGACGACACCTTGGGTCACGACATCGAACCCGGCATTGGCGATCGCGGCGGCCGCGACGCGTGCCAGGCGCGCAAAGGCGCCCTTGCGCGCGAGCTCCGCGATCCGAAGCAGTGTGAAGGCCGGCCACCAGGAGACCACATCGAGATCGTGCGTAAACGCCGCGGCCCAGCGCCGCCCATCCGGCCAGGCCGCGACGGTGCGAAATGCCCGCCTGCCCGCTGCCTTCCGGGTCGCGGCCTGTAACGCGAGGGCGGCGCGCTGAATCACGGGCTCGCGCTCGAGCTCCTCGCGGACGAGCGGATTGGCCGACGACGGGACGCGACCGTAGCGGTCGCGTTCGGTCGCCCGCTGCTCGGCGGCGGCGCCGGCGACATCGATCACCGCTTGCAGCACGGCCCGGGGGACACGCACGGTCCCGTCCGCGACCTCGATCCCCCACCCCGCCGCCATCCAGCCGCGCAATTCGCGCGGCGCCTCCTCGCTCAACTCCAACCGGACGACGTCAAGCGTCGCGGCTGCCGGCACGAGCCGAGACAGATCCACGAGCGTATTGAGCGCGAAATGCTCGGCCGCCGAAAGGCGAGCGTCGGGGAGTTTGATCACAGGGCGTCGAAACGTACATTACGACCCCAATGCCCGAAACACTCCTTCCCAAAACGCGCATCCCATGGCGGCACCTCGTGCTGTTCGGCTGGCTCCCGAGCCCGCTGAAGGTGCTGGCATACCGGTTGCTGCTCGGCTACCGCATCGGGCGGCGCGTGCGGATCAGCTTCGGCGGCGTGGTGATCGGAAAGCACGTCGAGTTGGGCGACCACGTGGAAATCGGATTTCTCGCCGTCGTCCAGGGCGAGACAATCCGCATCGGGCGCCATTCGAGTGTCGGGACGTTCAGCTATCTGTCGTGCAACGTGATCGAGATCGGCGAGGACGCAAAGATTCGCGAGCAGGTCTACGTCGGCGGACCGCAGCTGCCGGAATCCAAATTCGTCCTCGGCAGCCGGACGATCATCCTGCAGCTCACGAACATCAATCCGACGAAGCCGGTCGTGATCGGCGACGATACCGGGATCGGTGGGCACTGTCTGATCTTCACGCACGGCGCCTGGGCGAATGCGCTGGACGGCTATCCGGTGACGTACGAGCCCGTCACGTTGGGGGCGAGCGTCTGGTTGCCGTGGCGCGTGTTCGTGATGCCGGGCAGTACGATCGGCGATGGGACGGTCATCGGGGCGAACTCACTGGTCTCGGGAAACATTCCGCCCAAAAGCCTGGCCGTCGGTTCCCCGGCCAAGGTGATCCGGTCAGCGCCGGACTTTCCCAAGACGCTGAGTGACAGTGAGCGCGCCGCCCTCGTCGCGACGATCGTCGGCGAATTCGATCGATTCCTGCGGCACAGCGGCGTGACAATGGAGGAGCAAGCGCCCGTCCGGCTCTATCGTTCCGGCCGGAAGATCTGGCGCCTGCTCTGGCTGCGCCGCAGTGGCGCCGCCGCTGCGCCGGCGCGGGCAGATACCGTATTGAGCGAGACTCCGCTGTCCGCTGAGTCCCGTGCCGAGTTCGCGAAGCATGGGGTGTACTGGCTCGACCTCGGCAGCCGCACGCGCAGCGAGGGCGGCTCCCCGCTCACGGAGGAGCTCGCCCTCTTTCTCGGCCGCTACGGCGTGCGGCTCTCCCGCTACTACGACGGCTAGCGGTCAGTGGATCTGGACGAAGTCCACCCACCCGCTCTCGTTCGCGACCAGGACCTGATTTCGAGCCGCGTCTGCCGCTACTTCGCGCGGCACGCCGCCGACGCTAATCGTGCGCACGACGGTGCGTGTTACCGGATCCACAACCTCGACGAGACCGGCGAACACTTCACCGATGTACAGCTTGCCATCCGGGCCGAGGGCTATGCCCTCGCCGCCGCCGGTGAGGGGCACGTTGGTGATCGCGCCGCTCGCGAGTGTGATGACGTGCAGGACGTTATTCGCCTCATTCGCCACGTACAGCTCCGCCCCGTTGGCCGAAAGCGCCATCCCCTGGGGCTGCCCGCCGAGCGTGAATGTTCGCACCACGGCCATCGTGAGCTGATTGACTTCCAACACGGTGCCCCCGTCGCGCGTCGCGACGTACACCAGCGCGTTGTTGGGATGCGTCAGCAGATGATGCGATGTGGCGGGCAGGTCGAGCGAGTCGACGACCGCCTTCGTGCTCAGGTCGATCTTGTACAGGCGATTGACGTCCGTCGTGACGAACAGTCTGGCGCCATCGTGCGAGATCGCGACTGGCAACGGGGCGCCATTGAGCGGAATGGCCTCCGTTTGCGTGTTCGATGCGACGTCGATGATGCCCACGTTGCGGTTCGTGAAGTTGGCCACGTACGCGGTTGAGCCGGAGCCATTGAACGTGAGGTAGGCCGGGACGCCACCGGTGACGATCGAGTTGGTTACCGTGCCGGAGGAAAGGTCGAACCGCGCCACCGTGCCGGCCTGATCCTGACTGACCAACGCGATATTGCCCGATGTCGCGACGCCGATCGGTCCCCCGCCCAGTGACACGCGCGCGAAGCCGGTGTCAGGCGGTGGCGGCGGCGGCGGTGGCGGTGGCGGAGGCGGCGGTGGCGGCGGTGGTGGCACCAGCGAATCGCTCGGCTCGATGAAATCCACCCATCCGTCCTCGTTGGACACCAGGACGTCGCGGCCCGTATAGTCGAGCGCGATCTCACGCGGAATGCCGCCCACCGGAATCAGTCGGATAGTTTCGGCGGTTTTGCGGTCGATCACCTGCACTGTCCCGGCGAACACCAGCCCCACATAGATGTCGTTGCCGTCGTTCCCGAGTGCGAGCCCCTCGCCACCCCCCGCGAGCGGAATACTGGTGGCCGTTCCAGTCGAGAGTTCGATCACGTGCAGCACGTTGCTCAGCTCGTTGGCGACGTAGAGCTCTTGCCCGCTCGGCGAGAACGCCATGTCCTGCGGCCTGCCGCCGAACGCGAAGGTCCGGCTGACCGTCATCGCGCGCCAATCGACTTCCATCACGGTGCCACCGTCACGCGTCGCGACGTAGAGCGATCTGCCGCCCGGACCCATGATGATGTGGTGCGATGTGGCGGGGAGGCCAATCGATCCCAGCGCCTTCTTTGTGGCAATATCGATCTTGAAGAGCTGATTGACGTTCGTCGTCACCAGCAGCGCGCCGCCATCGGGCGACAGCGCGAGCGCAAACGGGTCGCCCACCGTCGGGATCACATCGATCTGCGTGTTGGATGCGACATCGATGATACCGACGTCGTCGCTCCACTGGTTCGACACATAGGCGCGCGTGCGGTCGGCATTGAAGATCACCAGCGACGGGACCATTCCCACCGGGATCGTCGCCGTGATCGCGTGCGCGTTCAGGTCCACGCGGGCGAGCGTGCCGCCGGAGAAGCCGTGGTCGGGCTGTGTGATGTAGGCAAATCCCGCGTCTGCCACGGCGATGCCTTCGGGCGCTCGGGGAAGCGCCATGCGCGCGACGGTCCCGTCGCCCCGTCCTCCAGGCCGGTCTGCGGAGATAGGACCTGTTTCGGTCGGGGACGAGCATCCGACGGCGAGCGTCGCACCCATCGCCATGCTGACGAGGATTGTCGATAGCCGATTCATGCGACCCTTCTCGAAATTTGGGTTATGCGCACGTAGGCAAGACGGCTCATGACGTCGCAACCCGAAGCGCTCAATACGTCATAGATCCTAGGATTGAGTGGAGGCGAGCTCGAGGCGGCCGACGGGCACGATGTCGAGCCACCCGGCCTCGTTCACCAGGATGACCCGGCCGTTCCTGTCGAATGCGAGCTGACCCGGGCGCCCGCCGGTCTCGAGCATACCACGCGGCTCGAGCGAGGGGAGGGCGATGAGCCCGACCCTGCCCCGTCGCGGGTAGCCAGCGTAGAGGAAGCGCTGGTCAGGACTCATCGCGATTGCCACCGAACCGCTTTCGCACTTGATCCGCTCGACGCATTTGCCGTTTCCCAGCCCGATGACGTCGATCCCGTGCTGTTCATTCGCCACGTACAGCATCGTGCCATCCGGCGAGACCACCAATCCCTGCGGCCAGCCGCCGAGGACGAACCTGCGCAACACGCGGTACCGTACGATGTCCACCTCGAGTACGGATCCCCCGGTCCGCGTGGCGACGTAGAAGCGGTCCCCGGCCGGGTGGAGCGCGAGATGGTGGGACGTCGCCGGCAGCGGGATCGAGCCGAGCACGCGCCCGTTCGCTGTCGCCAACGCGAAGAGCTGATCCGCATTCGTCGTTACGAACAGCGTGTGACCGTTCTGACAGAGCAGAAGCGGGAATGGGTCCCCCCGAACCGGCCAGCTCCGGATCAGCACGTGCCGAACCGCGTCCATGACGGCGATTTCGTCGAGATACTGTACGCTCACGTACGCTCGTGAGCCGGATGGATCGAATACCACGCAGCTCGGCGTGCAGCCGATGCGGGTGCTCCCCGTGAGCCGGCCGGTCGTCAGGTCCAGTCGCTCGATGGAGGCGGCCTGACCGCAAGTGATGTAGGCGAGGTCGTGCCCGCGCACCGCGATGCCGTACGGCCCGCCGGGCAGGGCCAGACGAGAGGGTCGAGACAGAGGATCAGCCGTCGTTACGGACGACTTGGTCAGCCGCGGTGGCACTCCTGCCGCACGCACCGACGGTCGCAGCGAGCCGGGTTGTCGGATTGGCCGAGGTGGATGGGCCCGGTCCCGAAACCAGCGCAGCACTTCGGACGTGCCCGCGCGTCGCAGGTCCGTCCAGCAATGCCCCGTGACACGGCGCACCAGCCGGTAGGCGCTGGCGATCCCGATGCGCGTCTGCGGCGCGAGCGAGCGCAGCGCGGCGCGCCCCTGCGCCATGTCGCCGCGCACCATCCAGTAAAACACGCACACCCAGCCTGATAACTCTTCGTAGGGTGGGAGCCCTTCGCGCCGAAGGAGTCGGTTGAGCTGGAAACGGCTGCGGAGACCCACGCGCTGGCAGAGGGCCTGGGCTGAGCCGACACGTCCGTTGTCGCAGACGAGCGTATTCACAACTGCGCGGCCGTCCACGGACAGCCACGGGAGTGCCTGATGGAGGAGCGAGGCGAGCGGGAGCGGGGCCATCCCGAGGAATTAATACCTCGGATGTTTCGTTTTGCTCCCTACTTTTCGGTGCGGATTCTCCTCATCTCGCGCTCGAGGGTGCGTAGGTCCTCACGCATCCCCGCGACCATCTCGCCCACGAAACCAAACCCGAACAGCACGACGCCCGAGATCACGAGCACCATGATCAAGTCGAGCAGCGGCCGGAAGCCGACATGCGGGGGGCCGAAGCGCAGATACAGCGCCACAATGCCGACCACGAACCCGATCGAGAACAACATCGCGCCGAGCACGCCGAAGAACAGCATCGGCTTGCGGGCGAAGCGGAGCTGAAACCAGACGGACATCAGGTCGAGCACGCCGACGGGAATGCGACTGATGCCGAACTTCGAGGTGCCTGCGCGCCGCGGGTGCACCGGGACAGGCCGCTCTGCCAACCGAAATCCCTGGGCCGCCGCGATGACCACCATGAACCGGTGCCAGTCGGGTCGCATCGGTACCATGTCCATGATCTCGCGGCGATACGCCTTCACGGAGTTCAGGTCCTTCACTCGCACGCCGAACAGCCAGCGGGACAGGGCATTGTAGACCCCCGATACGAAGCGCTTGTTGTACTGGCCTTGCTTCGTGCCCGTGACGACGTCGGCCTGACCTTCCAGGATCGGGGCGACCAGCGTGGGAATATCGGACGGCAGGTACTGCAGGTCGGCGGGATAGTAGACCAGGACCCGTCCTCGGGCGATGTCGGCGCCCGACTTCAGCGCGTCGGCAACTCCCCGCTGCATCCGATGGGTGACCACGCGTACAAACGGGTGCTTGAGCGTGAGCTCCTCGAGCAGCCGCGCCGTGCCGTCGTGACTGCCGTCGTTGATGATCACGAGCTCGACGGCATAGGGCAGCGGCAGCATGGCTTCCCGCGTGAGGCGTACGAACTCGGTGAGGTTCTCGGCCTCGTCCTTTGCCGGAACCAGCACGCTCACGTCGGGCGGCGTCGAGTTCGTGGCGAGGCTCATAGGCGCTTGCGCATCCGCGCGGGCAGGATCCCGAGTTGGTCGCGGTACTTGGCGACGGTGCGCCGGGCGATCTTGACGCCTTTGCGATCGAACAGCTCGACGATCTGCTGATCGGTGAGCGGATTCTTCGGCGGCTCGTCGTCCACGAGCTTCTGAATCTGGGACTTGATCGACCGCGCGCTGGCGTCTTCACCGGTCGTGGTCGTGAGGCCGCTCGAGAAGAAGAACTTGAGCGGCAAGAGACCGCGCGGGGTCTGCACGTATTTCTCGTTGGTCACGCGGCTGACCGTGCTCTCGTGCATGCTGATGACGTCGGCGACCTCGCGCAGCGTGAGCGGTTTGAGATGGTCGATCCCCTTCTCGAAGAACTCGCGCTGCCGGTCGACGATGAAATTCATCACTTTTAGCATCGTCTGACGGCGCTGCTCGATGGCCTGGATCATCCAGTTGGCGCTGTTCAGACGCTGATTGATGAACTCCTTACTCTCGTTGTCGTACTTCTTCTTGTCGCGCGCGATCTCCTGGTACGTCTTGGAAATGCGCAGCCGCGGCAGCCCGCTGTCGTTCAAGAACACCAGATACTTGTCGTCGATCTTGTCGACGATCAGGTCGGGAATGATGTAGGCGTCGTTCGCGGCCGAATGCTGCAACCCCGGCTTGGGGTCGAGCCGAGCCAGCTCGTCGGCGGCCCGCTGCACCTCATCGGGCGCCAGGCCGAAACGCTTGCCCAGATCGCTCCAGCGGTGGGCGATGAGATCGTCGAACGCTTCCTTCACGAGCCGATAGACCAGCGTGTCCGTGCGTTTCTGGTTTTCGAGCTGCAGCAGCAGGCACTCGCGCAGGTTGCGGGCGCCGATCCCGGGCGGGTCGAGTTGCTGAATGACGCGCAGCATCGCTTCGACTTCCGCCATCGTGAACGCCGGCACATTAAGGTCGAGCTCCGATTCGGCTTCGTGCTCTTCGAGCAGCTGGTTTGCGCCCCGGAGGATCTCTTCGAGACTGTGCTGCAGATATCCATCCTCGCCGATGTTGCCGAGGAATTCCTCGGCAAGGAGCTGCTGGCGTGGGTTCAGGTCGAGCATCCGGGTCTGGTCGCGCAGATAGTCGATCAGATCCTTGCTCTCGACCGTGACGGGCTCGACGTACTCCCGCGCGTCGCTATAGCTGCCGCTTGGCACACCGTGCTCCGTGCGGTCTTCGAGCAGGATGTTTTCCCAGTCGGGCCCGTCCTCGGCTTTGGCTTCCTTTTCAGGCTTGTTGTTCTGTTGCTCGGCCGCCGTGGCCTGGACCTCTTCCTCCGGCTCGATCATCTCGAGGAAGGGGTTGCCGAGCAGCTCCTGCTTCAGATGTTGCTCGAGATCGAGCAGCGGCATGTACAACAGATCCATCGCCTGGTACAGGCGCGGATTGATCCGCAGGTCTTGCCGCAGCGACGCGTGCTGATGCAGGCCGGTCTTCATACAGGCACGGGCGCCAGGCGAGAGCGCAGCCGCGTCGTGAGCGTGGGGCCGAGGTAGAGCTCCGCGACGCGGTCGTCGAAGACCAGCTGCCGCACCGTGCCGGCGACCTGCACCCGCCCTTCGAACATGATGTAGGCGCGATCCACGATGTCGAGCGTCTGCTCGACGTTGTGGTCGGTGATCAGGACGCCGATGCCGCGGTGGCGCAGCCCGGCGACGATCGTCTGGATGTCGTGAACGGCGATGGGGTCAACGCCGGCGAACGGCTCGTCGAGCAGCAGGAACTTCGGCTCCGTCACGAGGGCGCGCGTGATCTCGAGCCGGCGGCGCTCGCCGCCCGAAAGCTGGTACGCCTGCTGATGGCGGAGGTGCTTGATCGCGAGCTCATCGAGCAGCGACTCGAGCCGCCGCCGGCGTTCCTCGGCATCGATGTTCAGCGTCTCGAGGATCGCCATGACGTTTTCTTCGACCGATAGCTTGCGAAAGATCGATGGCTCCTGCGCCAGATAGCCGATCCCGGCGCGTGCCCGGAGATACATGGGGAGCGCCGTGATGTCGCGGCGGTCGAGCAGGATCTTGCCTTCGTCGGGGCGAATCAGCCCGGTAATCATGTAGAACGACGTCGTCTTCCCCGCTCCGTTCGGCCCCAACAACCCGACGATCTCCCCCTGCGCCAGTTCGAGCGACACGTTGTTCACGACGCGCCGCCCCTTGTACGCCTTGACGAGACGCTGGGCCTCGAGGCGGCTGCCGCCGCGCACGACCGGATGCTCTCCGCTGACGGCCTCGCTGCGAGCCACCGTGTCTTCGGCCTGCGCCAGGAAATACTGCGCCGCGGCCGGACGATCGGCCGCCACACTCGCCCAGACCTCGGGATGGAAGGCGACCGGCACGTCGCCCCACAGCGCACCCATGGGCAGCACCAGCACCTTCAGCATGGCGAGTCGCGGCAAGACCGAGTTGGCCAGGTACGCGCGCGCGTCGTCCACCGACAGGCTGCCCGCGTCCGTCATCTCGCCCTTGGCATGAGTCCGCAGCTTGAGGAATTCCTCCCGATAGGCGACGGCGAGGTCGCTAAATGACGCGCGGCCCTGATCGTCGGCGATGCGCGCGAGCGCCCCGGCCGCGAGCGCGAGCGACGAGTCGCGCGGCGCGAAGAGATCGGCGAACCGCTCGAGACCGGTCAGGGGACGGCCGATCGTCGCGTGCTGTCGGCCTGCGCGCGCTTGAGGCTGTCGGCCACGATCGCGGGCTTGGGCTCGAGGTGTACGCCGTCCGCTTTGCCGCCGACGACCACGCGATCGATCCGATCCCTCAGCATCGCGAGCGTGATCTGGTGGCCACGGGAGTAGTTGATTGACGGGCCGACCTGTGTCGTATCCCGCTCGTTGGCATGGTGCGTCAGGGCTCGGGCCGGCGATCCGCGCGACACGAGTTGGCGCAACCGGGAACGCGGGCGATGAGTGGCCGAGTCCTGTTCCTGCGCAAAGCGGATCGTGAGCGAGTCACCCGTAATCCAGTCGGTCTCGTTGGGCGGCGTCACGGAATCGCGCTTTGCCGTCGAGAACGCGCTGCCAAACGCCCGCGATTCGGTGAGGACCTCACCGGGCGAATCGATCGCGAGCGAATCGGACTGAATCGTGTACAGCGTCGAGATCGCATGGGGGCGCATGCTGTCGCCCCAGGCGAAGGTCTGCTGCAACAACTTGTCGGCGATGCGGAGGTCGATGGTGTCAGCCGTGAGGACCCAGTCGGCGCCCGTGGCCTTGCCGTGGCCGAGCGCCTTCACCTGCCGAATGTCGCGCTTGGCGAGGCCCAGCTCGATCCGCGTGCCCACGAGCGTGTAGCTCTTGCCGGCGTCGCCGGTCGTCGTGCGTCCCCGCCCCTCGACGCTCGGCTTCCCGACCAGCACGCCGAACCCCGTCGTCTGGTCGAGCAGCATCGAATCGGAGCGGGACGCAAAGTCGCTCCGGTCGATGGTGACCTTGCCGCCGGCCCACATGCGGTCGTCGCCTTTGAAGCGCAGCCGATCGGCGATAATGATGTAGGGCTCGTTGGACGACGTGTCGCCGGGTTGGTTCTGCCGGTATTCGACGGTGGGCCGCTGGGTCGCGTACATCTCGACGGTATCGCGGACGCCTTTGACGGCGCGCCAATACCGGAGATTGGGCCCCCGCAGGATGGACCCGGTGCGGCGATTGACGGCGACGACGTTGTTGTGCGCCTCGAGGCGCTCGTCTTTCAGGAAGTAGGAGGCGGTGCGCGCGTCGAGTGCGAGCCCGGTATCCCGAATAACGACTCGCCCAATCAGGTCCATCCGGCCGAGGGCTGGGTAATGCGCAAAGCTGTCGGCGGAGATGGTGGTGTTGGTGCCGTCGCAGTGCGCGAGCACGCCGCCGCCGCCGTGCAATGTCTTGGTGCCATCGGCGTTCGGGATTTCCGCGTAATGGCCCATGGAATCGACGGCCACGCGACACGGACGTCCCGTGGTCGTCTCCTGCGATGCGGGGACGCCCTGCAGCACCAACGCGACGACCAGGAGCGGCGTCATTGGTTTGGCAAGAGGAACTGCCCGCCAGTGCCGTGCGGCCTCTTGGCGGTGATCTTCTTGAATTCTGGATCGGATGTGAACCCGTCACCTTCGACGTGACGGCCAGGCTCATCCCATACGAAGCTCTTGTCGGAGCTCACCTGGTTGCGCACCTGGCTGTAATCCATCACGGCGGTCTTCATCGTCGCGCCATCTTTGTCACGGATGACGATGACGTTGCCGCGGGCCTCCATGTCACCCGTGCGCCACTGATGCGTTCCTTCGTGCGAGGTCAGCGTCGACGTCGGTTTCCCCGTCTCGTCATAGAAGGTCACGTGCACGTTGCGCAGCTCGGCGCGCTGGGTGTTCGAGAAGAAGTACGCGGTATCGGCGCGGACTCGCGCCCGTAATACGCCGGCGTCCGTGACGTAGTGGGTCATCCCGACCAGCACCTGGTCGGCGCTGTCGAGCACTGCCTGGGTCGCGGTCACGGGAGTGCCGCTCTTGCAGGCCCCAAAGAGGAGCAGCCCGATGAGTATCGACACGCTCAAGCGTGCGCTCGGCGCAGCGCTGCCCTTAAGGGCAGTGATTTTCTGGGCGCACCCTTCAGGGTGTCGAATCACACCGCGCCCGCTTTCATCAAATCATGCAGGTGCACGATTCCCACCACGTTCTTGTCACCATCGAGTACCGGCAGCGCCATGATGCCGTGGCGTTCCATGAGACTCACCGCGGCGCTCGCCAGCTCCTCCGCCGTCGTCGCCTTCGGCGTCCGGGTCATGACGTCGCGGACGGGTGTGTCGAGGAACCTGTCCGTCTTCTCCATGAGCCGAGTCAGATCCCCTGCGGTGACGACGCCGGTCAACGTCTTGCCGCTGGCCTCCACCACCGCGACGGTGCCGCGCTTCTCGGCGAGCAGCACCACACACTCCCGCATCGGGCGGTCCGGAGTGAGCAGCGGCAGATCCTGTGTGAGCATGACGTCGGCGACGCGTAGCAGCAGTTTGCGTCCCAAGACGCCGCCGGGATGCAGCGCGGCGAAATCCTCGCGGCGAAAGCCTTTGACTTCGAGCAGCGTCACCGCGAGCGCGTCGCCCAACGCGAGCGCGACGGTTGTGCTCGCGGTCGGCGCGAGGGTTTCCGGGCAGGCTTCATCGGCGACCGCAGCATCGAGCACGACGGTCGCCTGCCGGCCCAGCGGCGAATCGGCATCGCCTGTCAGCGCGATGATCGGTACGCCGAGACGCTTCAATTGATTGACGAGGCCGAACAGCTCATCGGAGGCGCCGCTCTTCGACAGGACGATGCCGACGTCGTCCCGGCTCACGATGCCGAGGTCGCCGTGCAGCGAATCGACGGGATGCAGGAACATCGCCGGGGTGCCCGTGGACGTGAACGTCGCGGCGATCTTGCGGGCGATCAGACCAGACTTGCCCACGCCCGACACGATCACGCGCCCTGTCGCCGCGGCGAGGATCTCGATGGCGCGGGCGAACGCCGGCCCGAGCGTATCGGCCAGGCGCTGTACGGCCGCGGCCTCGAGCGCGAGCACCCGTTTGCCGCGATCGACCAGTTGCTTGGCCCCCGTCTGAGGGGTCGAAGCACGCGCCGGCTTATGCACGGACGGTCTCCCCCCCCCGGACACGATGCCAGACGTCCACGGCGAGCCCCACGATCCCGGCGAGCTGGTCGAGCGGCACCATGTTCGGTCCGTCGGACGGCGCGCGGGCCGGATCCGGATGGGTCTCGAGGAAGAAGCCGTCGGCGCCCGCGGCGGCGGCGGCGTACAACAGGGGCGGAATGAAGCCGCGGTCGCCTCCGCTCGAGCCGTCTCTCCCCTGGCCCGGCTGTTGTACCGAGTGCGTGGCGTCGAAGATCACCGGTGCGTTGCAGGCGGCGCGGAGTCTGGGGAAGCTGCGCATGTCCACGACCAGGTCGCCGTAGCCGAAGAATGTGCCGCGCTCGGTGACAGCGACTTCCGGCGCGCCGCCGGCACGCACCTTCTCGACGGCGCCGCGCATCTCTTCCGGCGCCATCCACTGGCCTTTCTTGATGTTCACCGGCCGGCCCGCCTTGCCCGCGGCGACCAACAGATCCGTCTGGCGACAGAGGAACGCGGGGATCTGGAGGACATCGGCCACGCGTGCGGCCGGGGCGACATGGGCGGGTTCGTGGACGTCGGTGAGGATCGGCAGACCGGTGGCGTTGCGGACTTTCTCCAGCGCGCGGAGCCCAGTCTCGAGGCCGGGCCCGCGCGGGGCGTTCAGGCGTGAGCGATTGGCCTTGTCGTACGACGCCTTGTAGATGACGCCGATGCCCAGCTTGACCGCGAGCTCGGCCAGCGCTTCGCCCACGCGGACGTTGAGCTCGTCGGATTCGACGACGCAGGGGCCCGCGATGAGAAACGGGCTGCTGTCAGCCGCGAACCGCTGGGCCATGGAATTCGCGCGACGCTTGGTCGCGTACGTGTCGTTGCTTGTGATCGAGCGCCGCGCCCACGAATCCGGCGAACAACGGATGCGGGCGCATCGGACGGGACTTCAGCTCGGGATGGAACTGACAGCCGATGAACCAGGGATGATCGGGCAGCTCGATCATTTCGACCAGCGAGCCATCCGGAGACAACCCTGAGCAGCGCATGCCGTACTCGGCGAGCACGTCGCGATACGCATTCGAGACCTCGTAGCGATGGCGATGCCGCTCGCTCACCTCGGTCGCGTTGTACGCCTGCGCCACGCGCGAGCCGGGGCGCAGCCGGCACGGATAGGCACCCAGCCGCATCGTGCCGCCCATCTCCTGTATCCCTTCCTGCGAGCGCATCAGCGCGATCACGGGATTCTCGCACTCGGGCGCGAACTCGCTCGAGTTGGTGTCGGGAATCCTGCACACGTTGCGGGCGAACTCGATGATCGCGGTCTGCAGGCCCAGACAGATACCGAAGAACGGCAGCTTGTGCTCGCGCGCCCAGCGAATCGCCTCGACCATTCCTTCGATCCCCCGCACGCCGAACCCGCCGGGCACCAGCAGCCCGTCGTAGCCGGCGAGCAGCTCGCCCGCGGTCTCCTGATCGGTGAAGCGATCGGACGCGATCCACTGGATCGTCACCCCCGCCTCATTGGCGATCCCGCCATGCACGAGCGCTTCGTGAATGCTCTTGTAACTGTCGGCGAGCTCGGTGTACTTGCCCACCACCGCGATCCGCACGTGATGCGGCGGCTTGAGGATCTTGTCCACCATCGCGGCCCAGGCGCGCAGATCGGGCTCTTTGGTGTCCAGATGGAGCCGCATGCAGACTTCCTTGTCGAGTCCCTGGTCGTGCAGTTTGAGCGGGATTTCATAGATCGACTTCACGTCGGGACTTTCGACCACGCAGCCGAAGTCCACGTTGCAGAACTGCGCGATCTTGCGCTTCAGCTCCTCGGACAGCGGCCGCTCGGTGCGGCACACGAGGATGTCGGGCTGGATTCCGATCTGCATGAGCTCGCGCACGGAGTGCTGCGTGGGCTTCGTCTTGAGCTCGGCGGTTGCCGCAATGAACGGCACCAGCGTCAGATGAATGAAGAGCGTGTTATCGCGGCCGACTTCCTGGCGGAACTGGCGGATCGCCTCGAGGAACGGCAGCGATTCGATGTCGCCGACCGTGCCGCCGATCTCGGTGATCACCACGTCGTGGTCGGGCGCGAGCCGCCGAATGGCGCTCTTGATCTCGTCCGTGATATGCGGAATCACTTGTACCGTCGAGCCGAGGTATTCGCCGCGCCGCTCCTTGGTGATGACGGACAGATAGATCCGGCCGGTCGTCACATTGTTCACTTGCGACAGCGAACGGTCGATGAACCGCTCGTAATGGCCGAGATCGAGATCGGTCTCGGCGCCGTCGTCGGTGACGTACACTTCGCCGTGCTGGAACGGCGACATCGTGCCGGGGTCGACGTTGATGTAGGGGTCGAACTTTTGGATCGTGACTTTCAGTCCGCGCTCGGCGAGCAGCCGGCCGAGCGATGCCGCGGCGATTCCCTTTCCCAAGGAACTCACCACGCCTCCGGTCACGAAGATGTACTTGGTCGAGCTCACGAGCTCACCTCTCTGAGGTGTCGGGTGATCTCCGCTTCGGCCCACTTGAGGTCGGCCGGCGTATCGATGCCTGGCGCTGCCGGTCCGTCGAACAACGTCACGCCCATCGGAATGCCGTGCAGCAACGGCCTGAGCTGCTCGAGACGCTCCCACTGCTC
>WNFR01007962.1_pt1 | contig 20963 bp, 23 predicted proteins | sample 5400221 | NCBI WGS metagenome assembly WNFR01 (sample SAMN13153357, study PRJNA577476) | soil metagenome | isolation source: 40 cm soil under Madrone tree | place: USA:California | collected 2016-06-14 | reverse complement strand
AATATGGGCCAATATAGTATGTTTGCTGCAAAGCAAGGGCTTACTGTTCATGCATTTGAACCCGAAAGTCAAAATTTTGCGCTTCTTTGCCGCAATATCGCCATCAATAATTTAAATGAAACAATAAAACCTTGGCCTCTTGCTCTCTCCGATGAGCCAAGCATCGACCTATTTCATGTCCAAAGTATGATGTCCGGAGGTAGTTGTTCTTCCTATGGCCGTGAAGTTAATTACCATCTTCAGCCAAAAAGCTTTGCCTTCCATCAAGGTTCAATTGCAGTAACAATGGATGATTTCAGTGATCGTTATGATTTTCCAACTCACATAAAAATAGACGTAGATGGCTTCGAGCACAAAGTAATTGCTGGTGCAGGAGCTTGTCTAACTAAAGTCAAGTCAATTCTTGTCGAAATGAATCGCAATCTTCCAGAACACAACAGGATTTTTGATATACTCGCTGATTATGGTTTGCACCCAGATCTCGAAACAGCTGAACAAGCACTTCGCAAAGATGGCCCATTTAAGGACGTTGGAAATGTCATCTTCTATCGCAGTTAAAGAGCATATGCTCTACGCATTACGCAATGCGGAGCTAAAAACTTGGCCCTTCCCTCATTTTTACGAAAGAAACGTCTTTCCGCACTATTTTTATGAAGAAATCCAGCAATTCCTAGCTAAAACTCGTGAATACAAAGGAACTGACTATGAAAATCGCAAATTCGCCTCAGATTCCATGATTCCTGGCCTTGAATTCATGAAATCTCGCGAATTCCTGCAAAATATCCTCTCAATATTCCCAAAACAGGCCTCCGAACGCCTCGGAAACACAAAAGCCCAAGTCTACCTTGATCTTCGTCTTGTTCGAGATGGCATCAATTACGCAATTGGCCCACATACAGATGCAACTTGGAAACTTGTTTCCCTTCTTTTCTATTTGCCAAGCGAATGGGAGTATGCCGAGTACGGAACTAGCCTCTTCGTACCAAAAGACCCAACTTTCCGTTGTGAAGGTGGTCCACATTACCCATTTGAACCATTCGAGAAAGTCTACACCGCACCTTTCTACCCGAACTCCTGCCTAGGTTTCTGGAAAACCAACAATAGTTTCCACGGAGTAGAGGCAATTCCGGTACAATTCGACAGGGATGTTTTACTTTACAACATCTACGCGAAGGAAGCCTTCGACGACAGTCATATTAAGGAATAGCCATGAGTGTTTTTAATCCTGCCATCAATGAACTTAATCAACCAGTTCATCAAGACGCTATTTTGATGCCTTCATCTTCCTTGTCTGCAAGTACAGCTATTTCTATTACTAATTTTGCTGGTCGTGGTGCGTATTTCTTCATGAATATTACAAGTGCTTTTCCAGGTTCTGCTTCCACAACTTATGCTCTTAAAATTCAGATGAAGCAACCTAATGCTCAGTTATCTGCTGTAACTCTTGCGGCAATGACTCCTGCTTCTGCTTCTGGCGTTTATGTTCTTTGTGTTTTTCCAGGGGCCCTTCGCTCTTCTACTGCGCCTTCTGCTTCTACTAATGCCGCTCTTGCGGTTTTTGGCTGTCCTCTTCCTGCCAATTTTAATGTAGTAGTTTCTCTTTCTACTGGCGCAACTTCTAAAGAAGTTGTCATGTCTCTTGGTATGACTACTATTTACTAGTCATGCCACTTTCCAAAGAAAAATTCACCGACGTCGCCCGCGAACGAATCCGCGAAACACGTTCCGGCATGCGCAACTGGCGGGTTGACGCAATGGATGATTTTGCCTTTGTTTCTGGCGATCAATGGATTGATGCAGACGCCGAACTTCTCCGTGAACAGCAACGCCCCGCCATCACCTTCAATTATAGCGAAAAGATGGTTGATGCAGTCGTTGGCGCGGAAATTTCCAATCGCCAAGAAGTAACCTATCGCCCACGAGGTAAAGAAGATTCTGGTCTCGCAGACGTATGGAATGCAGCAGGCAAATGGGCACGTGATGAATGTGGGGCGGAAGATGAAGAGTCCGACGGATTCCGCGATATGCTTATTTGTGGGCTTGGCTGGACTCAAACTCGCATGTCCTATGACGAAGACAAAGACGGTAAAGTAATCGTTGAACGTGTTGATCCTCTCGAAATGTATTACGACCGTGCAGCTTTCAAAGCTGGCCTTATGGATCGTCGCTATAATTTTCGTCTTTGGTGGGTAGATGAACGTGAAGCCAAACGCGAATGGCCAGATGCAATTTTTACTGGCGACGACAGCGGCAATACTGCAACTGGCGTCATTACTCGCGGCCATCGCTACCAAGACGACGAACCTGACGAAGAGGATCGCCATAAAGATCAAGTTCAGATTTGCCACTATGAGTGTATGGAAAAAGAACCAATCTGGCGCGTTGCAACTGACACAGGTATTCAAGAGATTGACGAAAAAACTTTTGCAGATATGCGAGAGCATTTTGATGCTGCAGGTATGCAATACGTTAAGCAATACAAACGCGTCTATTATCGCGGGTTTTTCGCAGACGAAACTCTCCTAGAATTTGAACCTTCGCCTTGCCAAGATGGTTTCACCTTCCAAGCCATCACAGGCAAACGTGACCGCAACCGCAATACATGGTATGGGCTGACTCGCGTAATGAAAGATCCGCAACGTTGGGCAAACAAATGGCTTTCCCAAATTCTGCACATAATCAACAGCAACGCCAAAGGCGGTTTAATGGCGGAAGTCAATGCCTTCGTTGATCCACAAAAAGCACAAGACGAATGGGCTCAACCAGACAGCATCACTATGTTCAAGGAAGGCGCACTTTCCGGCGGCAAAGTTCAGCCAAAAACTCCTGGTAATTACCCTGCTGGCCTTGACAAACTCATGACATTCGCCCTTGGTTCCCTGCCAATGGTCACTGGTATCAACCTCGAAGCTTTAGGCCTTGCGAATCGTGAACAGGCAAACGTACTCGAACAAAGCAGAAAGCAGGCTGCCTACGGATTACTTGCGCCGCTTTTTGACGGATTACGTCGCTATCGCAAGTCGCAAGGCCGTATTTTATTGTCGTTCATTAACAAATTCATTAGCGACGGTCGTCTCATTCGCATTGGCGGGCCTGACAATGAGCAATTCATTCCTCTCACCAAAACAAAAGATGCCATCGAATATGACATCATTGTAGATTCCGCTCCAAATTCCCCAGATAGCAAAGAACAAACTTGGGAAACATTACAAGCTCTAGTACCTGCCATGCTAAAAGCTGGAATGCCCCTTCCACCTGATTTGGTTGACTACGCTCCAATTCCAACTGCTCTCGCATTGAAGTGGAAGCAATTCGCGGCTCAACAACAACAGCAACAGATACCGCCTCAAATCCAGCAACAGCTCCAGCAAATGCAACAAGAACTACAGCAACTCCAGCAAGAGAACATGGGCCTAAAACAAAATCAACAAACCGAAGTAATGGGGCTTCAACAAAAAGGCCAACAATCGCAAGCTGAACTTGCTCTAAAAGCGCAAAATGCCCAAGCTGAACTTGCGCTCAAACGCAATATTGCTGAACAAGAATTTGCGCTCGAAACCTGGAAACAGGAACGCGAATTTGAACTCGCGCAACGCCAAGCCAATTTCGATCAACAACTTCAGCACGCAAAAGTAGCTGGCGAACTTGCCATTAAAGATAAAGCAAGTGAAGCCGCAGCAAAACCTGCAAAAGAACTTGCGCTTGCCATTGACATGCATCCTATTGCAGATGCCATTACTCGCGTAAGTGAAAATCACAGTGCTGCAATGGAAAATCTTTCCAAAGCCCTAAATCGCCCTCGCAAACTCTTAAAAGATTCTACTGGCCAACCCATTGGCAGCGCCCCATCTGACTAATAACTGGAGTTTCAAATGCCTGACATGACTGAATTCGAGCAACAATTTTTTGCAACTGGCGTATTGCCTCCTGAGCTTATTGAGACTGCTCCGGCTGTTGTTCCAACGCCTGTTCCAACTACTCAAACTGAAGCTCCACAACAGCAAGTTGCCCCAAGCGAAGACATGCTGGAAATGCTTCGTCGCTCTCTTTCCGAAGCGCAAACACGTCAAGCGCAAGCTGAAGCAGAACTTAATTCGCTAAAAACTCAGCAAACGCAACAGACTCAACAAATTGCTGCACCAGACCCCAACACTGATCCACTTGGTGCGATGATGCACCAACTCCAACAAGTTACTGGCAATGTCACTGAACTCAAACAGCAATTAACTCAACAACAACAACAAGACTTGCTCAAACAGCAATTTGAAAATTTCACTAATAGTTTGAGCCAAATCAAAACTGAATTTGAGAAAACAACACCAGACTTCAATAATGCTTATGAGCACATCCGCAACATTCGCATGGAAGATTTGCGTGCTGTTGGTGTTCCCGAAACCCAAATCCAGCGTGCCTTGCTACAAGACGAACTCAACATGGCACAAGTTGCTATTCAAAAAGGCCGCAATCCTGCTGAAGAAATCTACAAGATGAGCAAACGTTATGGCTATTCTCCTAAAGCCCAACCAGTTAATTCTACTCAAAAACTAGACAACATCGCAAAAGGCGTTGCTGCTGCCAAACAACCAGCTCGCGCCGCAGCAGATACAGAACTAACCCTCGAAAGCTTAAAAGACGCTGGCGATAGCGATCTTTCTAAAATGGTTCAAGATGATAAAATGTGGGCTAAACTTGTTGGTGGTACAACTAACGACATCTTTGGCTAAGCATGGCTACGACTTACTACGTCTCCAATACAAGCCCAGTTGGCAATGATGCCAATGCAGGTACTAGCACGGCGACAGCTTTCCTTACGCTGTCCAAAGGTGCCTCTGTACTTGTTCCTGGCGATACTTGCCGGGTAATTGGGGGCAACTATCAAGGGGGTTTCTATATTAACTCCGGAAGCATGGCCAACGGCACTTCCGCCTCCCCCATTACAATGATGAGTGATGTGCGTTGGACATTAAGTAGCACCGGACACGCCATAATTAAACCTCTCTCCGCAACTCCAGCAGGTAGCGGGAATCACGCGGCTTTTGAAGTTCGCCGCAATAGCTGGATCATTGACGGGTTTGAAGTAGATGGTACAAATGGTTATGGCTCTGCCGACCAAGCCACTAGCAGCACTTGGGCAATCGGCGGAACGGATTGGTGGATAGGTATATATTCCACTGGCCGTAATAATATTATTCGCAATTGCCATGTTCATTATATTGCCCGTACTACAAGTGCAGTCTCAAATGGGGGCTCCGGCATAGAATCTGAATGGTTTTACGATTCCGCTGGCCCTCACACTATTCTTAATAACTATGTTCATCATATTGGCAATGGTATTGGCGACGACCATATTCATGGCGTCTATGTAGCCTGCCAAAAAACAACTGTACAGGGCAATATAATCCATAATGCCAATGGTGACGATATTACTAGTTGGCATGGTGCAACAAATCTAGTTATTTCAAACAATATCTGCTTTAACCCAATCAAAGGAGCCTGTATCCTTATAGGTTCAGGAGATGCTGGAGCAGCCGCCGGGGGCGTTGTTAGTTCTCGGATCTTCAATAATATCTGCCTAGATGCAAATTTTGGCATAATTGAAAATGGTACAATCGGGGCTGGCAATCTTTACTCCAACAATAACGTTACTAGCTGCACAACAGCTTGGTCTTTACTCGCCAGTACCCATACTAGCGATGTTGCTGGAAGCCCACTCTTCGTAAATTACATTCGCACTGGGGGCGGAGACTATCATTTCTCTTTAGGCTCTGCCTGTATAAATTCTGGGCTTATCAGTTTGAGCGGAGCTTCTGCACCAGTTACAGACTTTGATGGAACAGGTCGCCCCATTAATCTTCTTATGGACTTGGGGGCTTACGAATTTACTGCAGGTGGAGGCGGTGGGGGCACTAGTGGAGATGGCTTTGCTTCCAAACCTAATTTTCGACTTCACGGCAAGCGTAGCTTGCGTTACCGCTAGGAACTACCATGTCAGATTCCTTTATTCAAGTCCCCATAGATAGTCTTGGCAAGCAAGTAGATACTGCCCAACTTCCTGTCGGTGGCCAAACTGTTCAACGTCAGCGTATCGTTATTGGAGATAATTCCGCAACAGCTCAATTTGCTACTGTCACTGCTGGTGCTCTTCTAGTTACCGGTACTGTCAGCCTTGGAGCAAGCACAGCTAACATCGGCACAATCAACAATATTTCCGCTGCTGTTGTGCTTGCTGCTGGAGCTGCTAATGTTGGCACAATAAACAATATCTCCGCAACAGTAGTAACTGGCCTCTCTTATGTCATAGAAAAAACCAGTAATTCCCAAGTTCAAGTAGGTGACAGCGCAAACGCTGCAATTCGCGTCAACATCGTCGCAGGTGCAGCCGCTGGTGGTACAGCCCAAACAGATCGTGCTGCTTTTACTGAAGCAACAACTGCTCTTACTCCTGCTGGTGGCGTATTTTCCGATGTTCGCAGTGCAGTAGCTGAAGATGCAGTTGCAGCTCTTCGCATCACAAACCAAGCTGGCTTGCACGTAAATCTACGCAATGCTGCAGGGGCTGAATATACTGCTGCTAACCCTCTTTCCGTAAAAGTAGAAAATCAGTCCGCAACCCTTAACGTGCAACTTGTCGCAGGTACGGCATTAGTTGGTGCAGTAAGTTTAGCAGCGGGTACAGCAAACATTGGCTTTATTAATGGCATCAGTGCCCCAGTCGTTCTAGGCGCTGAAACTGCACTTATCGGCGCAATTTCAATTGCCGCTGGCACTTCTAATATTGGTTTCATTAATGGTATTAGCGCCACAGTCACTATTGCTGGGCGTATTTCCCTTGGGGCAGGTACAGCTAACTTTGGCACTCTAAACGATATTAGCCGTACAGTGGAAGTACATGTCTCCACACCATTTACAATTAATAATATTAGCGCAACTTCCGTTGTTGGCTTATCTTATGTAACCGACCTGACTTCTGGCGCACAAGTAGTTGTAGGAGACAGTCTTAACTCCGCTATCCGTGTCCACCTCGTGGCAGATGATTTTGCAAGTGGCGTTATTGCTGTCATGTCTACTTCCCACGGTCCAAAATCCATAGTATGTTCCGTCAGTGCCAATACTAGCCTCATAGTTTCCCCTGGTGGCGGCATTTCTGTTTATGTTACACAATTAGCAGTTTCCAATCATGCAGCTTCTTACGCAGTCCAAGCTCGAATTGGAACTTCTGCCAGTGCTTCTACCATACAAATGTATCTTGCTCCTAATGGCGGCGGCTTCGTCATGAACTTTGACCCTCCTTGGAAACTTTCTGCAAGCGAAGCAGCTATTTGCTCCGTGAAACCAGGTGGTTCCGATTGTTACTTTAATGTCAATTTCTACGTGGCGGCATAAATGGCCGTTACTTTCGACAATTCCGCTCTCAGCGTACAAACTCTTACAAGTAGTCTTACTGTCGCCTTGACAGTTGGTAGTAACGCTGTTTTGCTAGCTGGCTTTATGGTGGGGAGTTTCACCAATAGCATTAGCGCTTGTGCCTACGGAGGTCAAGCCTTAACCTTTCTTGGCGAAGCTGTAATTAGCGCTGGAGCAGGTTTAAGTGTACATATTTGGGGGTTGACGGCTCCAGCCGCAGGTGTAGCAAATCTTTCCGCGAACTTGGCAGGAGGCATTCCCGGCATTTTTCAAATGGTCGGACTAAGTTATTTAGGAGCAAAAGCTGTAAACCCTTTTAGCCCTGTTATTGCAGGTTCAGCTTCTGCGGCGCTTAACGTAAACATCTCCATTTCCAGTTCCAGTACTGATTTAGCTGTTGTTTTTTGGTCAACTAACATTGATTTACATAGCACCAATGGCACAAATCGTTTTCGGGATGCCGCACATTTTGCTTACGAAGGAAACGATCTTGCAGGAACTGCTGGAGTTGCTTCTTTAAGTTGTACTTGTAGCGGAGCTTCTAATGTTGCTTTTATAGGCATAAATATTGCTTTTAGTGCTGCTTCTACTGGCATTTACAATTTTTGTCTTACTGGCTGCGGGCTATAATAAGGCTATGCCATGCTTGGCTTACTTGAGTTTTTCTGGAATGTTGGCGGGGTACCAACTCCGACTCCTGCGCCAACTTCAGGCCCATCCTCTGGCGGTAGTGGCAACAAAGGCCATAAACATAAAAACGACTATACGCCATTGCCTGACGAATATTGGGCTGAACGCGCCAAACGTCTTACGCCAACCCCCAAAGAAGGCGAACCAACCCTTGCAGATAAAAAACTTCAATTCCTGCAAGATCTGCGTCAAATAGCAGTAGAGCAAGATCAACTTGCCAATATTCAACAAACTTATCAACAGGCTCTTGCCGCCTTGCGTTCTGCCTCTTCTGTAGACGAAATGAAAGCCATTTCCGGGCATATAACCCAATTACAGGAAACTGGCAAGACAGTTACCGCACAACATAAAGCGCGTATGATACGGGCAAAGAGCTTGCACTTTGAAATTCTAGGAAATCAGGAGTAATTCCGTGGCAGATGGTTTTGTACAAGTACCTCCAGATTCAACCGGCAAACAGGTAGATGCAGCATCTCTTGATGTAGGCTTGAACACGGTCATGCGTCAACGCATGATCATCGCAGATAATTCTGCTTCCTCTCAATATGCAACTGTCACAAATGGCGCACTCACCGTAACCGGCAATATAAATGTTAGTGCAATGCCTGCTATCAGCATTGGTGCCGGAACTGCTCTAATCGGCGCAGTCTCAAATGCTGCTGGTACAGCCTTGATGGGAGCAGTTTCCCTAGCCGCAGGCACCGCAAACATAGGCTTCATTAATAATATTAGTGCAACTGTCGTTGTGGCTGGTACTGTTAGTTTAGGTGCCGGAACTGCCAATATCGGCACAATAAATAACATTTCCGCGACGGTCGTAGTTTCTGGTACTGTATCTTTAGGAGCAGGCACAGCAAATATCGGCACTATTAACAATATCTCTGCAACCGTTGTTGTTTCCGGTACAGTTTCCCTTGGCCCAAGCACAAATAATGTCGGTGGCGTATCACTCGTTGCGGGTACAGCTAATATAGGCTTTATCAACAACATTTCTGCTACTGTCATAGTTGCAGGCATTATTAGTTTAGGGGCAGGTACAAATCTTATTGGAGCTATTTCCCTCGCAGCCGGAACTGCAAACATTGGATTCATCAATAACATAAGCGCTACGGTAATCGTCGCTGGTGTTGTCAGTATAGGGGCTGGCACTAATTTAATGGGCGCTGTCTCTTTGGCAGCAGGCACAGCGAACATAGGTTTTATAAATAATATCTCGGCTACTGTCAATGTAGCTTGTGCCAAAGTCCAAATATCTGCTCCTGCAACAATTGCTGGCGGAACACTTGTAACGCCTTGGGCAGATCGTTTTAGTCGTGCCATTGTCCAACTTAACCATCCCTCCTTACTTCCAACAGCTTCCCATGGCCCAAAGTGCGTCACGCTTTCCACTAGCGCAACAGTCGCCCTTATCGCCGCACCTGGCGCAGGCCTATCCGTTTTCATTTCCATGATAGCAGGTACAAACGGAAGTGCAACCCTTACTCGCGGCGACGTTTACCAAACTTCTGCAACAGCTAGTTGCGTCGCTCAAATGTACATGGCTGCCTCTGGTGGCGGTTTTGTCATGAAATATGATCCACCTATTCAGCTTCTTTCCAATAGTGCCCTCAACGCCCGCGTTAAGCCAAACGTCTCTCAAGTAATCTATAACGTACATTTCTACGTCGGACCGAAGTAATGCCATGTCCCTTACGCTTTGGGAATTTTTCTGGGATTCTACTAAATGGGTAGCTGGGCCTTCCCCGACTCCATCGCCCGCCCCAACCCCAAATCGCAATGCTGGTGCAAAGGGCCACGATTACCACCCTCTTCCAGACGAATACTGGGAAACTCGCAAACGCTATCTCCAACGCTTCGTCGAACCTCTTGTAAAACCTATCTTGGAAGAAAGCAAAGAACCTGAAGCAGCACCTCCTTCTCTCCTGCACCAAAAATTGAGCATAGCTGTTGGCAGAGCCTACACAGCCCGAAATCCAATCGATCTTCAGAAAGTTTCTGCACGAATAAATAAATTAGTTCTTGACATACACAAAATTCGTGTACAATACAGACAGCAAGCAGCAATAATCCTATTGCTGGACGCCTTCTAATAGCATTTACGTGATGTAATCTGCTTTAGCTGGCCCGCCGTGATGGTGCTTAATAAGCAACTTTTTTGCGCTCTACCTGCGCGAAGGAACCATCATGGCCGTTACCAGCTTTGCCACAGGCGACAATCTAGCCGTAAAACTGTGGTCCAAGAAAGTTTCAGTCGAAGCCCTAAAACAAACTTGGTGTTTCAAGTTCATGGGCAAAGACGATTCTGCTGTTATCCAAATTTTTGACGACTTGCAAAAGTCGCCGGGTGACCGTATCCGCATCCCCTTGCGTCGCTTGCTCTCCGCCAATGGCGTCCTAGGCGACGGTACGTTGGAAGGCAACGAAGAACGCATTACGTACTACAATGACGACTTGTATATCCAGCAGCTTCGTCATGCAGTGCGCGAAGGTGGGCGGTTTACTCGCCAACTCGTTCCATTCGACATCCGCGAGCATGCACGTCTTTCGCTGCAAGACTATGCTGGGGGTAAAAGCACAGACGCTTCTCTGACTAATTCGGCGACTACAAAATTTACTCTAACCTTAATCGATGTCGCAGTTGAAAAAGCCAAAACAATGGCTGTTCCAATCCGCCCTGTCATGATTGGTGGCGAACAAAAGTACGTCATGTTCCTGCATCACTTCCAGGTGACGGATATGAAAGCTAGCACCGCGACCAACCAATGGTTCGATATCCAAAAAGCAGCAATGCAAGGGGGCCAAGTCTCTAACAACCCAATCTATACTGGCGCGCTTGGTGAATATAATGGCGTTATCCTGCATGCCTCAAATCGCGTTTCTGGCTTTTCTGCTGGCGCTTCGCTTGTTGCTAACAAAGGCCGGGTCGCGGTTCTTTGCGGCGCACAAGCAGCAGTAATGGGCTTTGGTCGTGGCCATTCCCCGGAACGCTACGAATGGGTAGAAGATTATTTCGATTACGAGAACCAGTTCGGTGTCGCCGCAGGCTGCATCGCAGGTCTCAAGAAAACAGTCTTCAACGGCTCGGATTTCGCGACTATTGCGATCCGTACTTGGGCTACTTCTCATTCTAGTAACTAAGGAGCTATATAATCATGGCAACTCTAACCGCAACAGCCGCACAAAGCACCGTTCCGGCCAAATATCGAGTCAATGGCACTATTACTCGCGTTGTGGATTACACCGTAAATCCAGCCCTATCCGCTGGCGATGTAATTCAAATGATGCGAGTTCCGAATGGCGCTTGTATAGTAGATGTTAAATTTGCTTCCGACTTATTTGGCGGCGGCAATGCAACTATTACTGGTGTAGGTGATGGTAATTCAGCTAATCGCTATATCGGTTCAGCTTCTACGAGTAACTCTATAGCAACTGTTATCTCCATGAGTTCTAGTGGCCTTGGCTATAGCTACTCTGCTGAAGATACCATTGATATTACTATTGGGACTGTTACTTCTGCTTCTGCAGTTGGCACACTCCGCCTAGCTGTGGCTTACACGATGGACAATCAGTAGATAACTTACCATTAATTTTGCTATAATAGACCGGACTAACCCTCCGGTCTTTTTATTTCAGCCACAAGTAGAAATGTTTCTTGACGACAAGGAAAAGAACGTCATCCTTGGCCTACCAACCACACAACCCGCCCGCAAAATCATCAACCCATTCTACGAAGCAACAGAGCTAGAAAAAGAAGGCAAGCGCAAGGAAGCCGAGCGCATCTACCTTGAACTCCTGAATAGTGACTTCGACAATCCAGTCATCATGGCTGCCCTTGGCATGAACTATGCCGTAGCAGAAAAGAATGGCCTAGCTCATCTTCTACTTCAACAAGCCTTCCTTCGCGAAGATAAAATCCTCGATGGTTTTAAACGTGTCGGCATTACGCCCAAAGCTGACAAAAAATCACAGATGGAAGATTTCTTGAAAGTCAAGCGCTCCGAACTCCTAAATGCTATTGGCACTTGCTACAAGCACGAAAACAAGACTGACGAAGCCCGTTCCTATTTCGAGCGTGCCCAAGAAGGCATTCCAATAAATCCAGACATCCAAAACAATCTTGGAACCCTCTATATTAACGAAGGCCACCCAGAAACTGCTCATCTCCACTTAGATGCAGCCCTAAAAGTTGACCCAGATCACAGCCAAGCTCATTGGAACAAAGCCCTTGCGTACCTAGAATGCGGCGACTATGCCAAAGGCTGGCCCGAATATGATTGGGGCATGCGTGCCAAAGTCCGTGTCGAACGCAACTACACCAAAGCACCTCTTCCTTATTGGGATGGCAGCAAAGGCAAGAAAGTAGTCGTCTATGGAGAACAAGGCATTGGCGACGAAATCCTCTTTGCCTCTTGCTTGCCAGACTTAATCCGCGATAGCGAACTCGTCGTATTCGAGTGCCACAAAAAACTACATAAACTTTTCGCAGCAAGCTTTCCAGACATAGACATCTATCCAACCCGCGAAGATGAGGTTATCACTTGGCCAATGAAACAAGATGGTAATCCGCGCTATGACTTCGACGCTAAAATTGCTATTGGTAGCCTTCCCAAGTTTTATCGCAACTCGTTGGAAGACTTCCCCGCCATTCCTTTTATCCAGCCAAGCCCTGCATCCGAACTCAACTGGAGCGAACGCTTGGCACAACTTCCGCCCGGCCCCAAAATTGGAATTAGTTGGATTGGAGGCCATAAAAAAACACGTGTTGAAGTCCGTAGCATTGAATTAGAGAAACTTTTGCCGATCCTGTCACAGAACGCTCAATTCATTTCCCTTCAATATACTCCGCAAGAGGACGAAATTGCAGATTTCGAGAAAAAACATGGCATCCATATTCATCAATTCCCTGAAGCAGTGTATAGCGCAATATATGACGATAAAGCTGGATTGGTGGCTAATCTCGATCTGGTTATCACTGTCTGTACCAGCCTTGTACATCTTTCTGGTTCTATGGCAGTTCCTACATGGATAATGACACCTTCCCGCCCCGCTTGGCGTTACCGCCTAGATCTTGATTATCTCCCATGGTATAATTCAACAGTACTCTTCCGCCAAAATACTAACAGCACTGACTGGGAACCAGTTATAAACGAAGTGGCGGCCAATTTGGCATCTCTCTTAGAAGCTACTTCGCCGGAGCAAAATCATGGGCAAAATGCAAAGCCATAACCATATGCAAAACCAGAAAGGCTGGAAACAACCTATGTCCAAGCCTTCTCCTTCCACTGTCATACGCGTTGGCGTGACTGGCCCGATTCAGAAACCTTCTCCTACTTCCAAAGATCAACTTGGCGTATTGCCTCGTGGCTCGAAGGGGGGGGGAAATAGTTGACTGAGGTTATCATGTCTAAATTTAAGTCACATGACCACTACGCGAACCAAACTGGCTTTAATCAGCCTATGCCCTTCAAAAAGAAGGCCAAGCCGACTTCGCCTCAAAGTAAACCACCTAGGCAAGCAGAAGAAGCAACTTCCCCTTCAACTGATACCAGTAATGGAGGTATGTAATCATGGCAACTAAAAAACACCCAGGTTTTGGCGCAGTACAAAAAAAGATTGAAAGTGAAGGTTATTCCAAAGGAGCTGCTGGCGCAATTCTTGCTAACTCTACGAGAAACGCTAGCAAAGCTGCAAAGAAAGCAAATCCAAATCTGAAGCGTGTGAAAGGCAAATAGTGTTTATCAAAAGTCTTATTGTTGCCGCAATTTTAATAGCCATATTAATTCACCTATTTGCCTATTATGAGATAACCCATTGTACAAAATGGGCAAGCAGTAATTATATGCATTATGAACATTGCACGGAGTGGAAAAAATGACTTGTCCTTGCTGCAACGCTAAACTTCGCAAATCCTGGCTTTCTTCTCATAAAATACAGCATTTTCTTTTCATCTGTGGTTATCATGCATGGCAAGATGAAAATAACACAATTGCAGGAGCAACCTTGTGCTTATAATTCCCTGCTATCTAGCAGTCTTTAAAAAAGACATAACTCTAAAACCTATAATTACTGGCCCTTACGAAACAGAAACTTTAGCCAGAGAAGCTTATAAGTTAAATCCAGACGACTCTTGCTACCAAATACAGTATAAAAGAGAAGATATATGCCGTTAATTACTCCCGAATACAAGCAACTTCAAGAGCAATTCCACAATGAGCGCCAAGACTATGGGATATCCGGTAAACGCCACATCGAAACAGTCCTTGCATTCTCTCAAAAACTCAATACCCGAGACATACTCGACTATGGTGCAGGTAAAGGAACCCTTCAGAAAGGCTTGCCCTTCCCGATACAAAATTATGACCCTTGCTGTCCAGAGTACGCTGCCCGCCCCATTCCAGCCAACCTTGTCGTCTGCACTGATGTACTGGAACATATCGAGCATGAGTGCTTATCGGAAGTTCTTGACGATCTTGCCAACCTTACCAAGCAAGTTCTCTTCCTGAATGTAAGTTGTCGCCCTGCAAGCAAGTTTCTGCCTGATGGCCGTAATGCCCACATTCTGCAACAAACCCCGAATTGGTGGTTAACCTGGCTTCTGCCTCGTTTTAACTTGCAAAGCTTTCAAGCGAACGAAGGTGAATTTACTGCACTTCTAACTCCTCTTAAGCAAGCCCAAGAATAATGCTGAACGTTTTCATAGGTTTCGACGAGAATGAATCCCTTGCTTATCATGTATTGGCCCATAGTATTATGCGGAGGGCTTCCAAGCCTGTGGGAATTGTACCTCTCTACCTTCCACAATTACGCAACCTCGGTATATATACACGCAAACGCGATCCAAAACAGTCCACGGACTTTACATACAGCCGTTTTTTGACGCCTTATCTCGCAAATGGGGGCATTAGTATTTTCATGGATTGCGATATGCTTTGTCTTGGAGATATTTGCCAACTGGAAGAAATAGCTTACGCTGATCCTTATAAAGACGTCTTTGTTGTCAAACACGACTACACTCCATCAACAGAAACTAAATTCTTGCAACAACCTCAAACAACTTACCCTTGCAAGAATTGGTCTTCAGTAATGGTTTTTAATGGGCATCGCTTTCCTGTTCGTTCTCTTACGCCAGAATATGTCAATAACGCAAGCGCAATGGAACTCCACCAATTCAAGTGGAGTACGCCAGATTGTATCGGGGGCCTAAATAGCGAATGGAATCATCTTGTTGGCGAATACCCCCCAAACAAACATGCCAAACTCGTACATTTCACTCTTGGGGGCCCTTGGTTCCCTCAATATTCCCAATGTGAGTTTGCAGACGAATGGCTAGAAGAGTATGATAATGCCAATAGCTGCAAGACAGTAACTTTCTATTAGGTTATTATTATGGGTAGGCATCATGAAACAATACCCAACCAAACCAAGCAAGAAACCACGCCCAAAGCCAAACAAGCACCCTTGTGCAAGTTTTGTGGCGTAGCTTATCTTCATCTTAAGGCCCACGAGAGCAAATGTCAACGACGCTCCAAGACGCAATTATCCGGATTGGGCAAGACTATCTAAACCGTTCTACGCTAGATAGCAAGATCGTTCGCGCCATCCAAGCTGCTGTTCGCCATTACGAACGCCAGCGCTTCCCTTGGAATGAAACTGCAACTGCTCTTGCTACAGTTGCCTTAACCGAATCTGTTCCTATTCCAGCCGATTTTCTTGTTCTTGATTTACTGGAAGTAACTTTCGGCGGCAGCAAGTACGAGCTTAAACCCCGCAGCTTTAAGGAAATTCGTCAATTCAACGCAGTCCCTGGCGCAGAAGCACTGCCTTCCTTTTACTGCTTGCATGGCAATAACTTTCTTTTATCGCCAATTCCTGACGTTTCTTACCCCATTACTTGCAATTATCTCCAGCAACTTCCACAGCTAACTTCTAATGCCCTAACTGCAACAAACGATTGGCTCTCTGCAGCCGAAGATGTTATCATCTATCACGCCACTAAACTTATGTGGGCCAACGTTCTTCGCAATACTGACGAAGCTACTAAATATGCCCAACTGGAACGCGATGCCTATACAGAACTCACTACCTACAACGAACAACGCAACCACCGCGCAATACGCGCCACGAAATTCTAAAAATGGGAACTCCGATAAAATTCGGCGAATGGCTGCCCGATCTTCCCCCATTCAACAACCCTGGCGTAGTTACTGCAACCAACGTCATTCCAGATGCAGCTTCATACCGCCCGTTTCCGTCCCTAGTTCCGTTTAGTAGTTCCCTTGGTGCTCGTTGTCAAGGTGGTATTACCGCAACAGATCCAGCCAACAATAACTATAACTACGTTGGAGATGCAAGCGCTCTCTACGTATTAGTAGCGCAATCCTTTACAGCCGCAACCCGCCTTGTTGGAGGAGCCTATACAACAGCAGCAGACGATTATTGGGAGTTCGTCAATTGGGGCAATACAATCATTGGCGTAAATGGCTTTGCAGATTTGCCTCAACAAATTTCGCTTGGAGCAGCGAATTTCGCTGATCTTTCCGCAGGTGTCAAAGCAAAACATATTGCCACAATGCGCGATTTCGTTGTACTAGGAAATGTTAGCGATAGTGCAACAAATGTCTATCGTATTCGCTGGTCCGCTATTAACAACCCAACTGACTTTAGCCCAAGCGCAGCAACTCTTGCAGACTTCCAAGATTTGCCAAGTGAAGGCGGCCAAGTACAAAAAGTGCTTGGGGGCGAATATGGCGTTGTTCTACAGCAACGTAGCGTTTGGCGCATGCTCTTTGTTGGCTCTCCTTTAGTCTTTCAATTTGACCGCGTGCATAACCAGATTGGCGCATACATCCCACAAGCTGCTATCCGCTATCAAAATCTAACTTTCTTTTTGTCTGGCGATGGCTTTTATTTCTTTGACGGTTCTGCATTAAATCCTATCGGTCGAGGCAAAGTTGATAGATTTTTCCTATCAGACCTTAATGTTTCCTATCTTCCTCGTATAAATGCTGTAATTGATCCAAATAACAAACTTGTTATGTGGGCTTATCCTTCTTCTAACACAATGGGGGGCAATCCGGATAAGCTCCTTATATATAGTTGGGCTTTTAATCGGTGGGCTCTTGTTAGTGGGCTTAATATCCAATTCATTCTGCAATCACTTTCAACTGGCTACACTCTCGACGGATTAGATGCAGTAAGCACAAACCTAGATATACTTGGTTGGTCACTTGATTCTGCGCAATGGACAGGGGGCCAACTTATTCTGGCAGCTTTTAATGCTACTAATCAACTTGCCCGATTTAATGGTAGTGCAATGGCGGCAACGCTTGAAACAGGGGAATTCCAGCTTTTTAACGGATATAGAGCGCAGATGACAGAAATTCGCCCAGATGTAGTTGGGCTTTCTGCCAGTTGCGCTATTTCCGTTATTAATCGCAATAATTTAACAGAAAGCGCAAGTGTTGGTTCTATTGCCAGTTTTCCAAATGATACAGGCTTTGTAGAAACTCTTGTGGATGCACGTTATTTCCGTATTCGACTTGAAACAGCAGCAGGCACAGACTTCACGCACCTTATTGGCTGCGAAGTAGATGGCACACGCACAGGCATACGATGAGTACTAGCGCTGGCACTCGTGTAGCACTGACTCCCGGGTTCCTTTCTGATGATTCTCAGTGGAAACGTCAAGTAGCAAGCTGGATGCTGGAAGCTAATCAAGGCCATCTTGCCAATACGGGACTTGTGACATTAATAAGCGGAACTGCCGCAACAGTTGTTAACGATGCACGTGCAGGTGCATTCTCTTTCATTGGTTTCATGCCAACAACTGCTAATGCCGCAATGGAACTTGGAAATGGTACACTATACGTTGCGATGCAAGGAAAACAAACATTTACTATTACTCACGCAAATGGAGCATCTGGCGACCGCACATTTAGATATTGCATCCTAGGATAATATTATGGCTAAGATTGGCACATGGAGTACTACGGCAGGCAATAACAATGCCACGCCTCCAGACGGCTGGCCTGAAGGACAGGCGCCTTCTACGGTCAATGATTGCGCTCGTGAAATGATGGCGCAAATAAAAGTCTATATTAATGATGCTCAATATGTAGATCTTGGTAATACACCTTCCTTTCTTACTGCAACTACCTTTAGTATGGCAACTGCAGATGTTGCCAATTTTGAAGTTGGTCGTCGCGTTAAACTTTTCGACACAACTACTCTCTATGGAACAATAAATAGCGTTTCTGCAACTTTCGTTTCTGTTCGCTTAGATAGTGGCATTCTTTCAACCAGCCTTTCGTCCATAGCGGTGGCAGTAGTTAAACAAAGTAATAACTCATTACCAGATAATATATGGCGTCGCAAGAATCTAATTATTAATGGGCAAATGGATATATGGCAACGCAGTGCTACTTTTTCCCCTGCTAATAATGCTCTTGTCTACACTGCTGATCGTTTCGCATATGCGCAATCCGCAGCTTCTGCAGTAAATATTAGCCGCAGCGAACGTAGCGCAAATGCCTCCAATGTTCCTTCTTTAGCACAATCTGGGGTCTTTTTTAACAATGCCCTATTAATAAGCGTTTCAGCAGTTGATGCAGCTATTGGCGCTGCGGAATATGCCTTACTAGAATATCGCGTAGAAGGTTATGATTGGCGGCAGATTGCGCATAAACCAATGAATTTATCTTTCTGGGCAAATACAAACAAAAGCGGCATATATGCAGTTTCCTTTCATAATGCTTCTTTAAGTGTTTCTTATGTCCAAAATTTCACCATTTCCGCAACTAGCACTTGGACACACTTTTCTATTCCTGTTCCAGAAGCCCCAACAACTCCCTATACTTGGGATTATTCCGCTGGAATAGGGCTTAACATTTTTTGGGCGTTAGCCGCGGGGGCAAACTCACAAGGCGGAGCTGGCAATTGGACAGCTACCAGTATTTTTACAACTGCAAGCCAAGTAAATTTTCTTTCCAGCGCAGGTAATACTTTTGCTATTACAGGAGTCCAACTAGAAGAAGGTAATTTTTCTACACCTCTAGAAATTCGTCCTTATCAACAAGAACTGAATTTGTGTAAACGTTATCTCCAAGTCTTGGATAGTGGAGAACGCGCTTATGGTTTTGCAGTAGCAAATAATCAAGCTATCGTAAATTATCCTCTAATAAACTCCATGCGCCCAGGCAATATCTCTCTTTCCACAAATGCTCTCACAAGCCTTTTTATAACGCAAGGCGATGGAACAGCCAAATCAGTTTCCGCTTTAACAGCTCTTAACTATACTAGCCAGCAGCTTCAATTCCTGGTAAACCCAGTCGGGACCCCACTTACTTTGGGGCAAGGAACTACATTTGGCGTTTCTATTGGCGCAACAGATAAAATAATCATAAAAGCAGAGTTATAAAATGGCAATAATTCCTCCACGCCCTGATCCAAATGCTTGGGATACTCCAACGCAGATTTCGCAAGCACAAGACGCCGCGAATGCTTGGGATAAGCAATACGGTGCACCAGCAACTGGAACTCAACTTCCAGTTGGGCAACCTTACGGTGGAAATGGGCAACAGCAGCCAACAGCAATGCCCCCAACTACCCCACAATTTACATTACCAACGCCTACGCCAGTCTTTCGCCCACCTGTTCAACTCTACAATCCATTTGGTGCGCAGCAACAATCACAACCAATGCAACAACAGCCTTGGCAAACTTCTTTCCAAAATCCTTGGCAACCGCAACAAGCTGGCCAGCCTTCCACGAAAGGCTTTGGCAAAGGGCCCTCCAATCTGCAATCTCCACAACAACAAAATGCAGCACCACAAAATACCCCAACACAACCGCCAAATTTCCGCCGCCTCCTTCAAGCAGGGCTCTATGGCCGAATCTAAGCAATATTTAATGCAAGGCATACCAGCTCCACTTATCGAACGCTTTTGGCCTTTCGCAGAGCCTTATATTAAACGTGCACTCGATCATGCGCACGGAGAATTTACCCCGGCAGATTTTAAACAAAGCTGCTCAGATCGCAATCTTCAGCTCTGGCTTATTTCTTGCGAGAACCGCATTGTTGGTGCAGTTACCACAGAGATAGTAATATACCCACACCGCAAACATTGTCGTATAATAACGTTAGCAGGCACAGATTTTGCGGGGTGGATCGACCTTGCCAATTCTACGCTAAACGCTTGGGCAACTACTCAGGAATGCGATGCAATGGAAGCTTATGTCAGGAAAGGATTTGTGCCGAAACTTGCGCCACTTGGCTATAAGCATGGGCATTCTGTTGTCTTTAAGGAATTGAGATAATGTCAAAGGGCGGAGGCGGCTCTACAAATACCGTACAAAAGGCCGATCCTTGGGCAGGGATACAACCGTATCTCTCTAATCTCTATGGCGCTGCGAATCAATACTACCAAAATGGTGGGCCCCAATACTATCCTAATACTACAGTTGCGCCTCAAAACGACGTAACTGGGCAAGCGCTAGGTGCACAATATTCACGAGCAACAGAAGGTAGCCCAAATCTTGCTGCTGCACAACAGCAAAATCTAAATACAATTAACGGTGGCTATCTAAATAGCAATCCTTACCTAGATCAAATGTACCAAAGTGCAACTCGTCCTCTGGTACAACAATACCAACAAGCAATTGCGCCAGGAATCGCATCACAATTTTCTGCCGCAGGCCGTTTTGGGAGTGGGGCCCACCAAGAAGCTCTTACAAATGCTCAACAGCCACTTGCACAAGGCTTAGCGACTGCTGCATCCAACATTTATGGCGGAAACTACGAACAGGAGCGCCAACGCCAGCAAGCCGCTATTAATGCGGGCCCAAGCCTTGCCAATGCAGATTACACAGAT
>WNFR01006974.1_pt1 | contig 20968 bp, 16 predicted proteins | sample 5400221 | NCBI WGS metagenome assembly WNFR01 (sample SAMN13153357, study PRJNA577476) | soil metagenome | isolation source: 40 cm soil under Madrone tree | place: USA:California | collected 2016-06-14 | reverse complement strand
GCATCACCAGCTCCAGAGCTCCGGCGCGGTTCATTTCCTCGCGGATGATGCGTTCCACCTTCTGCAGCACCCGCAGTCCCAGCGGCAGCCAGCTGTACAGGCCCGCCGCCAGGCGCCGGATGAGCCCGGCCCGCAGCATGAGCTGGTGACTCACCACCTCCGCTTCCGCGGGAGTCTCTTTCATGGTGTTGATGGGGTATCGGGACAGCCTCATCGGCGCGCGCTACCTGATAAATGGGGTCGCTGACATCTTATCAGGAGGCCCCTGATAAGATTGCCGTCGTGGCAAGCGACCCTCAGGATTCCGCAAGACCGCGCAGCAAGGGCATTTACCTGCTGCCGAATCTTCTGACCACGGCATGCCTGTTCTCGGGGTTCTACGCGGTCGTGGCCGCCATCGACAAGCACTTCGATCACGCGGGCATGGCGGTGTTTGCGGCCATGATCTTCGACACGCTCGACGGGCGCATTGCGCGTCTGACGCGCACCGAGACTTTCTTCGGCAAGGAATACGACAGTCTCGCCGACATGGTGGCCTTCGGGCTCGCGCCGGCCATCGTCGCCTACCAGTGGGGCGTGGTGCGCATCGCCGAGTTCGGTCACCACTGGGGCCGCTTTGGCTGGCTCGCCTGCTTCTTCTACGCGGTGGCGGCGGCGCTGCGCCTGGCGCGCTTCAATGCCCGGGCCGCGGTCGCCGACAAGCGTTACTTCGAAGGCCTGCCGAGCCCGTCGGCGGCGGCGATCGTGGCGGCGTTCGTGTGGTTCGTCAGCGACTGGCACGAGCCCGGGCTGACCGGACTGATCGCGGCTTTCGTATTGACCGCGAGCGCCGGCGCCCTGATGGTAAGCCGCTTCAGCTATCCGAGCTTCAAGCAGTTCGATCTCGACCGGCGCATCAGGTTCGTCTACATGCTGCTGGTGCCACTGGTGTTCGTGCTCATCGCCATCGATCCGCCCACGATGCTGCTGTCGATCTTCGGCTGTTACGCGCTGTCGGCGCCGCTGCTGTGGGTGGGGCGCCGCCTGCGGCGCGCCGTGCGCGGCGCGCCGGCGGCCGGCGCTTAAGGGACGCATGCATCCGCAGCGGCGCATGCAGTACCTGGAGGCGATCGGTATCGACCTCTGGGTGAGCCGCCGCGACAGCGGCGCGAGGGCAGCGGCGACGGTCGCGCCCAGCGCGTCGGCGGCGGCGCCTGATCCGCCGCCGCCCGGCGAGACCGCGGCGCGCTGGGAAGCGCTGCGTTCCGAGGTCCTCAAGTGCACCCGGTGCCCGTTGCACCTCACGCGCACACAAGGGGTTTTCGGCGTGGGGCCCAGCCGCGCCGACTGGCTGGTAATCGGCGAGGCCCCCGGTGCGGAAGAGGATCGGCGCGGCGAGCCGTTCGTGGGTGCGGCCGGCCAGCTGCTGGATGCCATGCTGCGCGCCATCGGTCTCGATCGCGGGACCAACGTCTACATCGCCAACGTATTGAAGAGCCGGCCCCCTGGGAACCGCGACCCGAGGCCCGAGGAAGTGGCGGCGTGCCTGCCGTACCTGGTACGGCAGATCGCGCTGTTGCAACCGAAGATCATGCTCGCGGTCGGGCGGATCGCCGCGCAGAACCTGCTCGCCACCGGCGTGCCGCTCGGCAGGCTGCGGGGCCAGGTGCATCGTTTCGGTGAGCTGAACACCCCGCTGGTGGTGACGTATCATCCCGCTTATCTGCTGCGCACGCCGGCGGACAAGCGCAAGGCATGGGAAGACCTGAAATTTGCCCGCAGCGTGTACCAGCAAAGGGCCAACGCGCAGTGACTGATGGCAACCGCTCCTGAGCTGCTGAAGACCTCGCCCGAGGCCGTGATCCGACCCATGCGCGCCACCGACGTCGCGGAGGTGGCAGAGATCGAGCGCTCCTCTTACCACTTTCCCTGGAGCGAGGGCATCTTCATCGATTGCCTGCGGGTGGGGTACGTCTGCCGCGTGGTGACCATAAGCCGGCGCGTGATGGGTTACGGAGTCATGAGTGTCGGTGCGGGCGAGGCCCACATTCTGAATCTGTGTGTGGGCGAGTCGTTCCGCTGCCACGGCGTGGGCAAGCGCCTGCTCACCTCCCTGATCGAGCGCGCGACCGCCGCCGGCATGGGAGCCGCGTTTCTCGAGGTGCGGCCCTCCAACGCCGCAGCGATCCGTCTGTACCTGTCGATGGGCTTCGCGCACGTCGGCAGCCGGCGCGGCTACTATCAGGCGGCGGGCGGTCGCGAGGATGCCGCCGTGCTCAAGCTCGCTTTGCGCGCCTCCCACGCGCCCTCGCCCTGAGCTCCCGCAAGCGTATGACTGATCTGGCTGCCGAAATCGCTCGGCGACGCACGTTCGCGATCATCTCGCACCCCGACGCCGGCAAGACCACTCTCACGGAGAAACTGCTGCTGTTCGGCGGTGCGATACAGATGGCCGGCACCGTCAAGGGCCGCAAGGCCGCGCGCCATGCGACTTCCGACTGGATGCGGCTCGAGCAGCAGCGCGGCATTTCCGTGACCTCCTCGGTGATGCAGTTTCCGTATCGCGACTGCATGGTGAACCTGCTCGACACGCCCGGTCACGAGGACTTCTCCGAGGACACCTACCGCACGCTGACCGCCGTCGACTCGGCACTGATGGTCATCGACTGCGCCAAGGGCGTCGAGGAGCGCACCATCAAACTCATGGAGGTCTGCCGCCTGCGCGACACGCCGATCATGACCTTCATCAACAAGCTCGACCGCGATGGCCGCCCGCCCATCGAGCTGCTGGATGAGATCGAGAGCGTGCTGCGCATCGACACCGCGCCGATCACCTGGCCCATCGGCATGGGTCGGGAGCTGCGTGGCATCTACCACCTGCCCGAGGATCGCATCTATGTGTACGCCGCGGGCGAGCGCGGTCGTGTTGGCGAAAACCGCATCATCGACGGCCTGGGGGGCCACGCGGCGCGCGACTTCCTCGGTGATCAGGCGTCCGCCTTCGGCGAGGAGATTGAGCTGGTGAAGGGCGCCACGCAGAGCTTCGATGCGCACGCTTACCGGGCCGGCCGGCAGACGCCGGTGTTCTTCGGCTCCGCCATCAACAACTTCGGCGTCGAGGAGCTGCTCGCGGCGTTCATCCGGCACGCTCCCGCGCCGCTGCCGCGCAGCGCACGCGAACGCACGGTGGAGCCGGGCGAACCGGCACTGGCGGGCTTCGTGTTCAAGATCCAGGCGAACATGGACCCTGCGCACCGCGACCGGGTCGCCTTCCTGCGCCTGTGTGCCGGCCAGTACGCGCGTGGCATGCGCCTGTTTCACGTGCGCCTCGACAAGGAGGTGCGCGTCGCCGATGCGCTCACCTTCATGGCGGCGGAGCGCGCGCAGGCCGAAGACGCCTACGCGGGCGACATCATCGGCCTGCACAACCACGGCACCATCAACATCGGCGACACCTTCACCCAGGGCGAGCGGCTGGTGTTCACCGGTGTCCCGAATTTCGCGCCGGAGATATTCCGCCGTGCGCGGCTCGTGGACCCGCTGAAGATGAAGGCGCTGCAGAAGGGCCTGTCGCAGCTGTGCGAGGAGGGCGCCACGCAGCTGTTCAGGCCGTTGCGCAGCAACGATCTGATCCTGGGCGCGGTGGGGCCGCTGCAGTTCGAAGTGGTGGCGTTCCGGCTGCAGGACGAGTACGGCGTGCAGTGCGTGTTCGATCCCGTCGCCATCTACACCGCGCGCTGGATCGACAGCGCCGATGCGCGCAAGCTGGAGGAGTTCCGCAGCCGGGCGCACCAGCACCTGGCCCTCGATCACAGCGGCGCACTGGTGTACCTCGCGCCCTCGCGCGTGAATCTTGAGCTGACGCTCGAACGCTGGCCCGGCATCATTTTCCGCAAGACGCGCGAACACGCCGCGACCTGAGGCCCGGTTCGGGGGATGGTGCGCCGCGCGGATTTGTGCGACATAGGCGCACGACGGAGGTCCCCGTGAACGACGTTTCCCTGCCCGCCGCCCTCACGCAGCGCGAAGTTCTCATTCACGCGCTTTACGAGGCTGCCGAGCTCGAGCACAACCTCATGTGCACCTACCTCTACGCCGCCGTCAGCCTGAAAGACGGGGAAGCGGAGGGGCTCAGTGCCGAGGAGGCGGCGGCGGTCAAGCGCTGGCGCCAGGGGTTGCTCGGCGTGGCGATCGAGGAAATGGGGCACCTGGCCGCCGTGTGGAACATCACCTCGGCGCTCGGCGGCAGCCCGCGCTTCGGGCGCACGAACTTTCCGCTCGATCCGGGTTACCTGCCGGCATGCGTGGTCGTGAAGCTCGCGCCCTTCACCGCGGACACCCTGCAGCATTTCGTGTTTCTCGAGCGCCCGCACGGGTCCACCGAGCAGGACGGCGCCGGTTTTGCCTACGAGCGCACTTACGTACGCGGCAGCAGCGGTGCCCGCCTCACCCCGATGGGCGTCGACTACAGCACGGTCGGTGACTTCTACGCCGCCCTCGGAGAGGGCCTGCGCGCGCTGGTGGCGCGCTGCGGCGAAAGCCACGCGTTCGATGGCGATCCGGCGCTGCAGCTCTCGCCCGAGGAGGTGAGTCTGGCGGGCGCGAAGCCCGTGAGATGCCTGAAGACCGCGCTCGCGGCGTTCGCGGCCATCGTCGAGCAGGGAGAAGGTGCGCCGCGCGATACGGTCGGCTCCCACTACCAGAAGTTCCTCGGAATCCGCACTGAGCTGCGCGCACTCATGGCGAAGAACCCGCACTTCGCGCCGGCGCATCCCGCGGCCACCAACCCGGTGCTGCGCCGTCCACCGCGGCCCGAGGGGCGCGTGTGGCTCGAGCATCCGGACGCGGTGGCCACCGTGGATCTCGCCAACGCCTGCTACGGTCTGATGCTGCGGCTGCTCGCCTATGCCTACGTCGTGCGCGGCCCGAGTGCGGAAAAGTCCCTGACGGTGGATCTGGCGATCGGTCTCATGCAGGCGGTCATGCCGCTCGCCGAGCGCGCCGCGCGGTTGCCGGCGGGGCCGTCGAACCCGCAATGCAACGCCGGCATGTCGTTCATCGCGCTGCGGGACTCCGGCGCGCTGCCGCCGGGACCTGCCGCGCGGCGCCTGTTCGTCGAGCGTTTCGCACAGCTGTCGGAAGGGGCCGCGGCGGTGCGCGCCGGCGGTGATGCCCGAGCGGTGGCGGCTGCGGACCAGCTGGCCGCGCTCGCCTCGAGGGCCACCCAGGGCTTTGATCTCACGGCCGCCGCCACGCCCGATGGCGCAGCGGCTGCGGCGGCGCCTGAGGCGGCGGCCGGCGCGGCACCACCCTCGGGGAGCGCCGGCGTGGAGACGGTGCAGGGGCGGCAGATCGAGCTTCAGTTCGAGGCCAAGCGCTGCATTCACTCGCGCTTCTGTGTCACCTGGGCGCCCAGGGTGTTCCTCGCCAACGTGCAGGGACCCTGGCTCCATCCGGATGCCGTGCCGGTGGAGCGCCTGGTCGAGGTCGCACACGCCTGCCCCTCGGGCGCGATCCGGTATCGGCGCAAGGATGGCGCGCCGGACGAGCCCGTGCCGGAGGTGAATCTCGCCACCGTGCGTGAGGCGGGACCCTACGCGTTTCGCGCCGCGCTGCAGATCGACGGGGTGCCGGCCGGCTTTCGCGCCACGTTATGCCGCTGCGGGGCGTCCAGGAACAAGCCTTACTGCGACGGCTCGCATCACGAGATCGGCTTCAACGCCACCGGCGAGCCGCCGAGTGGCAAAACCGACATGCTGCCGCTGCGGGCTGGCGTACTGGCGATTGATCCGCAGGCCAACGGCCCCTTGAGGGTGCGCGGTAGTCTCGAGATCACCAGCGGCACCGGCCGCGTGGTCGCGCGGGTGACTTCAGCCTACCTGTGCCGCTGCGGCGGCAGCGCCAACAAGCCCTTCTGCGACGGCACGCACACGAAAATCGGCTTCAAGTCCGCTGACTAGGGCTGACCGCGCGTGGCAGCGACAGTCGCACCACCGCCCGCCGGAACTCCTCGATGTCCTGCGCCCGGGTGCCGGGCGCCGCAGGTCCATAGCGCAGCTGCGCATAGCGCGCCAGCAGGGCGTGGACGCTGTGGCTGAGGTCCGGCCGGTGCGTGGTCACCGTGTCGGCGAAGCTCAACGGACCCTGGTGGGGGGCGCGCGGCGGACCGATGCGCTCGAGCTTGTGGCACAGGCGTGTGTAGGCGCGCGCCAGCGCATCGGGCGAGGCGGGGCGCGCGCTGCGGCCGATGTGCCAGGCGATGACCGCGAGCCACCCGAGCAGCGCGAGCGTGAAGGCCCACCCGAGGTCGCGCACGTCGGGCGAACGGATCCCGAAGCGGCCGAGCAGATCGAGCTGCGCGGAATAATCGAACTTCACGACGTGATCGCTCCACCAGGCGTTGGCGGCATCCCATCGCTGCAGCAGGCGCGTGAGCCAGGCGGAGCCGCGCAGCAGCCGCTCGGGCGTCGTCAGCGCATCGGGCAGCAGGTCGAAGACCCCGCGGCGCAGCCGCTCGGGCGCGACCACCGCGGTCGGATCGATGCGCGTCCAGCCGCGCCCTTCCAGCCAGACTTCCGCCCACGCATGGGCGTCCGCCTGGCGTACCACGAAGTAGCCGCCGATCGGATTCCACTCCCCGCCGAGATAGCCGGTCACCACCCGTGCCGGGACGCTTGCTGCGCGCATCAGCGTGACGAAGGCGGATGCGTAGTGACCACAGAAGCCCGCGCGCGTGTTGAACAGCAAGTCGTCCAGCGGGTCGGCGCCGAGCGGCTCGGGTGTGAGGGTGTACTCGAAGCCGCCGGTGCGCAGGTACTCCAGAGTCGCCTGCACGAAGCCGGCATCGGAGCCGGCGCGCTGCCGCAGCGTCTGCGCCAGCGCGACCGAGCGCGGATTCATTCCCGGCGGCAGGGGGGCCGTGTCCTGCTGCCGGCCGAAGGCGCCCAGCGGCTCCAGCGCGCGTGTGCGGGTGTAGGAGACGGCGTCGAAACTGACCGGCTCGGTGAGCGGCTCGCTCCCCTGCAGCTGGTTGTCATACGTGAGGAGCACGCTGGTGTCGGGGGATTGCGCGGGCGTGTCGAGCGCGAACCACCAGCGCTGCCGGGTAGGTTCCAGCGCCACGCGGTAGCGGTACGGCGTGCCCAGATACTGCAACCGCTGGCGCACGTGAAACACCCCGGGCGTGCGCCGCCACGTGTAACCGTCGAAGTCGTGCAGCACCGGACCGCGCCAGTAGCGTTCCTCGGCCGGCGGAGCGCGACCCGCAAACTGCACGCGGAAGGCGGGGTCGTAGCTGGCGACGAGTCTCACGATGCTGCCGGGGCTCAGGGTGTCGGACAGCCCCGTCACCGCCTGTCCCCCGCGCTGGATGGCCCAGAAGGCGCCCGGCAGGCGCGGGAAGAACAGGAACATCAGCACCGCCAGCGGCAAGGCGAACAGCAGCGCCCGTCCCGCGAGCTGCAGCGCCGCGCGCCCGCCGAAGCCCGCGGAAGCGACCACGGCGAGCGCGCTGCAGCACAACCACGCCTGCAGCGCATACAGCGGCACCCGCACCAGGCTCTGCCGGTCGAGGCACGCCGCCAGCAGCAGAAACAGCCCGGCGCCCACCATCACGAACTGGTCGCGCCGCGCGCGCGTCTCCAGGAGCTTCAGTGCCGACATCAGCATCAGCAGCGCGGTGCCGGCGGCGAGTCCGTTGAGCGTGTGAAATCTCAACAGCACCACCGCCACCACCCCCAGCGCGAGCAGCGCGCGCGCCACGGTCCCCGGGAGCCTCGCGCCGGTGCGCTCGGTGGTGAGGCGCCACGCGATGAGCAGCAGCGCGGCGGCTGTCGTCCAGGCCGGCACGCGATCGAAGTTCAACAGCACCCCGCCCGCGAAGGCCGCGCACGCCCACGCGAGCGCCCGCCGCGCCTCGCTGTCAGCTGCGGTCATCGATTCCAAACACCGCGAGCGCCGCCAGACAGCGATGCCGGTGCTCGGGGCCGCGGTCGGGACGCAGCCGCACGCCGGGAAGCGCCACTCCGTAGCGCTCGCCGTGCGCCTCGGCGTCGACCACCCAGCGCGCCAGCTGCGAGAGGCGCGCCTCGGTGTCGGGATCGGTCAGTTGCGCGAACTCGAACAGGTGCAACTCCGATCCCGCCGGGCTGTACTCCTTGACCAGCAGCGGCGCCTCGCGCGCGTAGGCCTTCCAGTCGACCTGGCGCGGCGAGTCCCCGTCGCGAAACGGCCGCAGCCCCAGCCACTCGTCCGCGTCCGACCCACCCCGGGGGCGCGCGCCGCTCTTGTACCCGCTGTGCGCGGGCATGGGCAGCGATCCGTGGGGCCGTGGATAGATCATCATTTCAATCGGCGTGTGTACCCAGGTCCAGGCGCGGAACAAACCGAACGGATGCGCGGTCGCGACGCGCAGCCGATCGATGCGTACGATGCCGCGCCTGGCCGCGGGCAGCGGCAGCTCGAGCCGCTGCCGCTCGTGCGCCGGCAGGTCCGCGGCGACCGCCGCCGCCTCCGGCAGGGCGGCCTCGACGCGCGCCCGGGCGAGGTTCGCCGGGTTGGCGAGCGTGAGGTGCACGGCGCCGGTACTGCGCGCGAACACCGCCGGCGCGCTGGCGCTGATCACCGCGATCCCGAGCAGATTGCGGTGGCACTGCTGCATCGCTACCAGCGCAAACGCGGCCAGCGAAAACGTCAGGAACAGGGCGAGGCTGTTGCCGTAGTTGAGTCCGGCGAGCAGCATGAGGAACAGCAGCATCCCGAACGCCACTCCGGCGCCGGTCGGCAGGATATAGAGCCTGCGGCGCTCGAGAGTGACCGGCAGCACATCCAGGCCCTGGCGGCGGCGCATCCATTCGTCTACGCGTGCGCGCACCAGGGCCCGCAGCGGCGCGAGCGGATTCCAGCGGCGCCGGTTCACGGCGGCACGGGCACTGCCCGAATGATCTCGCGGGCGACCTCGTCACCGTCGCTGCCGCCGGCGGGGTCGCGCCTCTCGAGCCGGTGCGCGACCACGGCCGGCAGCACGGCCTGCACGTCCTCCGGCAGCACGGCCGGGCGGTCCGACAGGTAGGCCCACGCCTGCGCGGCACGCAGCAGACCCTGGCCGGCACGCGGCGAGAGTCCGAGTTTCAGATCCGAGCGCTCGCGCGTGCGCGCGATCAGCGCCTGGGTGTAATCGAGCAGCGCATCGGCGACGTGCACGGCGCGCACCGCGCCCTGCACGCGCAGCACGGCTGCAGCGGACAGCGCCGGCGCAATGCGCGACAACAGCTCGCGGCGCTCCCCGCCGCGCAGCAGCTCGCGCTCATGCGCGGCGTCCGGATATCCGAGCGTCACCCGCATGAGAAAGCGGTCGAGCTGCGATTCGGGCAGGGCGAAGGTGCCGAGCTGCTCATGCGGATTCTGCGTCGCCACCACGAAGAACGGCTCGGGCAGCGGGTAGGTGGTGCCGTCGGCGCTCACCTGGCGCTCCTCCATCGCTTCCAGCAGCGCGCTTTGAGTGCGCGGGCTGGCGCGGTTCACCTCATCCGCGAGCAGCAGCTGGGTGAAGATCGGACCCTGACGGAAGTTGAATCGCTGGCTGGCACGATCGAAGATCGACACGCCGATGATGTCAGCCGGCAGCAGATCGCTGGTGAACTGCACACGCTGCCAGACAAGACCCAGTACGTGGGCGAGCGCGTGCGCGAGCGTGGTCTTGCCCACTCCCGGCACGTCCTCGATCAACAGGTGCCCGCGCGCCATCAGGCAGGCGAGGCACAGGCGGATCTGCCCGGGCTTCCCCAGAATGACGGTCTCGAGCGTGCCGAGCACGGCCCCTAAGGTCGCGGCGTCGGCATCGGCTGCGCTGGCGGCGTTCACGGCGCCAGCAGTCCCCGCACCCGCTCGAGCTGCGAGCTCAAGGCGCTCGCGGTGCGCTCGAGCTCTGTGGCGCGCTCGCGCTCGGTGGTGACCACCGCCGCGGGCGCGTTGTGCACGAAGCTCTCGTTGGCGAGCCGGGCGCGCGCCTTGGCGAGCTCGTCCTGCGCCTTGGCGAGGAGCCGGCCGAGGCGCTCGGCTTCCGCGCCGGCGTCGATGAGCCCGGCCATGGGCACGAGGATGGTGAGCGTGCCCACCAGCGCCGCGGCGGACTGCGGAGCGGCGGCGCCGGGCGGGAGCACCGTGACGCTCGCCAGTCCCGCCAGGCGTTCGAGCCAGGCGCGGTGGCGCGCGGTGCAGGCCTGATCCTGCGCGCTGGCATCCTTGAATAACACCGCGATGCGCCTGGCGGGGCTGATGTTCATCTCGCCGCGGATCTGGCGCACGCCCAGAACGACCGCCTGGATCCAGGCTACTTCGCGTTCCGCTTCCTCATCGGCCCCGAAGTCGCTTGCGAGCGGATAGGCCTGCAGCATGAGGCTCTCCCCGGTGCGTGCCGCGAGCGGCGCCACGCGCTGCCAGATCTCCTCGGTAATGAAGGGCATCAGCGGATGCAGCGCGCGCTGCAGTGCTTCCAGCACCTGCACGAGCGTGCGCTGCGTGCCGCGCCTGGCTGCCGCGCTGATCCCTTCCCCCTGCAGTACCGGCTTCGTCAGCTCCAGATACCAGTCGCAGAAGTCGTACCAGGTGAACTCGTACAGGGCGCTGGCCGCGTAATCGAAGCGGTAGTCGCGGAATGCGCTCTCGAGCGTGTCGAGCAGGCGGCCGAAGCGCGAGCGGATCCAGCGGTCGGCGATCGACAGCTCCTGCGTCTCGCCGCCCGCTGCAGGTGCGCTCTCGCCCACAGCCATGGTGACGAAGCGCGCCGCATTCCACAGCTTGTTGCAGAAGTTGCGGTAACCGGCGACGCGCGCCAGGTCGAAGCGGATGTCGCGGCTCGGGGAGGCGAGCGCGGCAAAGGTGAAGCGCAGCGCGTCCGTGCCGTGGGGCGCGATGCCGGCTGGGTACTGCTTGCGGGTCGCCCGCTCGATCGCGGGCGCGAGCTGCGGCTGCATGAGCCCGGCGGTGCGCTTGGCCACGAGCGCCTCGAGCGGGATCCCGTCGACGATGTCGAGCGGATCGATCACGTTGCCCTTGGACTTCGACATCTTTTCGCCGTGCTCGTCGAGGATGAGCCCGGTGATGTAGACGTCGCGGAACGGCACCTCTCCCATGAACTTCAGGCCCAGCATCATCATGCGGGCGACCCAGAAGAAGATGATGTCGAAGCCGGTGACCAGCACGCTGCCCGGATAGAACCTGCCGAGCTCCGCGGTGGCATCCGGCCAGCCGAGCGTCGAAAACGGCCACAGCGCCGAGGAGAACCAGGTATCGAGCGGATGCGATGTCCCCACCACAGCTGGCGGCTCACGCACCAGTCCTTGATGTTGCGCATCCATTCGAAGTAGGTGCGCGCCCAGCCCTCCGGCACGAAGCGGGTGCGGCCCTGCTCGACGGCCGCGATCGCCGGGCCCGCAAGCGGCGCGATCTTCACGTACCACTGGTCGGTGAGATAGGGCTCGAGCACCGCGCCGCTGCGATCGCCGCGCGGCACCGCCAGCCGGTGCTTCTCGACGCGCTCGACGAGGCCGGCCGCTTGCAACTCCGCCACCACGCGTTTGCGGGCCTCGAAGCGCTCCAGGCCCCGGAAGCGCTCTGGCACCGTGTCGGCGAGCGTGGCGCGCGGTGTGAAGATGTTGATCAGGGGGAGGTGGTGGCGTTGCCCGATCTCGTAGTCGTTGAAGTCGTGCGCCGGCGTGACTTTGAGGCACCCGCTACCGAAGGCCGGATCGACGTACGCATCGGCGATGATCGGGATGGCCCGCTCGGCGAGCGGCAGCTGCACGAGCTTGCCGATGAGGGGCTGGTAACGAGTGTCGCCGGGATTCACCGCGACCGCAGCGTCGCCCAGCATGGTTTCCGGACGGGTGGTCGCCACCACGACATGACCCGCGCCAGCGGCGAGCGGGTAGCGCAGGTGCCAGAGCTGTCCGTCCTCCTCGTGCGCCTGCACCTCCAGGTCCGACAGCGCCGTGAGCAGCACCGGGTCCCAGTTGACCAGGCGCTTGCCGCGGTAGATGAGGCCCTCCTCATGCAGCCGCACGAACACCTCGATCACGGCGCGCGACAACCCCGGGTCCATGGTGAAGCGATCGCGCGACCAGTCGACCGAGTCGCCCAGCCGGCGCATCTGTGCGCTGATGGTGCCGCCGGACTGCTCCTTCCACTGCCACACGCGCTCGAGGAAGGCCTCGCGGGTGAGGTCGGTGCGCTTCACGCCCTGCGCGTTCAGCTGCCGCTCCACCACCATCTGCGTGGCGATGCCCGCGTGGTCGGTGCCGGGCTGCCACAGGACATCGCGGCCGCGCATGCGCTGATAGCGCGTGAGGGCGTCCATGAGCGTGTGCTGGAACGCGTGCCCCATGTGCAGCGTGCCGGTCACGTTCGGCGGCGGGATCATGATGCAATAGGGCTCGCCCCGACCGCTCGGCGCGAACCAGCCGTGAGACTCCCAGCGCTCGTAGATACGCCGCTCGATAGCCTGCGGCGCGTACACCTTTTCCATTTACGGGTCAGAGGTCCTGCGGCAACGTCGGGGGATTATAGCGGCTCGAGGCGCGCCGCCTTCGGTGCCGGGGAGTTAGGTGGCGTGGCGGCGCCGCCGCGCCGGCTGCCGCCGCGGACGGCAGAAGCGCACGTGGCGCAGTTTGCGGTGGTGGCTTGCGCCGTGGCGCGTCAGCGAGCCGCGCGCTGCAGTAGAAAGTCCGCGAGCAGCGGCGTCGGCCGGCCCGTACTGCCCTTCTGCGCACCGGCCTGGTAGGCGGTGCCCGCGACGTCGAGGTGCGCCCATTTGAGTCCCTGGGTGAACTTGCTGAGGAAAGTCGCGGCGGTGATGGCGCCGCCGTCACGCCCGCCGACATTGGCAAAGTCGGCGAAGTTGCTCTTCAGTTGCTCCGCGTATTCCTCGGTCAGCGGCAATTGCCAGCAGCGGTCGTCCGCGCGTACCCCGGCCTCCAGCAGCTCGCGCACCAGCGGCTCGTCGTTTCCCATGACACCGGAGTGATGATGCCCCAGGGCGATGACGCACGCGCCGGTCAGCGTGGCGATGTCGATCACTGCGGCGGGATGGAAGCGGCGCGCGTAGTGCAGCGCGTCGCTCAGAATGAGCCGCCCTTCGGCGTCGGTGTTGAGAATCTCCACCGTCTGTCCGGAAGCGCTGGTGGCGATGTCCCCCGGTTTGACGGCCCTGCCGCCCGGCATGTTCTCCACCGCGGCGATCAGGCCGACCAGATTCAGGCCGAGGCGCAGCTGCGCCGCCAGGGTGAGCGCGGCGATCACCGCCGCCGCGCCGCTCATGTCGAACTTCATCTCATCCATGCCGGGGGGATCTTTCAGCGAGATGCCCCCGCTATCGAAGGTGACGCCCTTGCCGACCAGCACGACTGGCGGTTGCGCTTTGCGCGCGCCGCGGTGTTCCAGCACGATGAAACGCGGCGCCTGATGGCTGCCCTGCGCAACGGCGAGCAGGCAGCCCATCTTTTCGCGCCGGATGGCGGCTGTGTCGAGCACCCGCACGCTGAGCGAGCCAGAGCGCTTGGCGAGTGCGCGCGCCTGCTCGGCGAGAAACGTCGGCGTGCAGACGTTGGCGGGAAGATTCGCCAGATCACGCTGCACCTGGGCGGCGGCTGCCACCGCCGCGCCGTGTGTCAGGCCGCGCTCGGCGGCGGCGGCCTTGCGCACCGGTCCGGCCAGTACCTTGGCCAGGGCGGGCGCGGGCGCTTTCTTGCCGGTCTTCAGATCGTTGACGCGATACAGCGCAGCGCCGGTGAGTTCCGCGACCGCCCGGCCGAAATAGTAGTCATCCAGCTGCTTCGCCTCCGGGCGGTCGATGGCCACGGCGCAACTGGCGATGCGCGTGCGCGCCAGCGCCGCCGCTGCGGCCGCCCAGGCCTTGCGCCAGCTCCTGCGGTGAAAGCTTTTTTTCGCTCCCAGCCCCGTGAGCAGCACGCGCGAGGCCTTGATGCCCGGCAGATCGGCAATCAGCAGCGTGTCGCCCCCGCGGCCGGCGAAGTCTCCGCGGTCGAGCAAGTGCTTCAGCCGGCCTGCGCAGGCCGCATCCACGCTGCGCGCCTCGCCGCTGAGCTCTCCTTCCTCGAACACGCCGAGGACCAGGCAGTCCACGCCGAGTGTTGCCAAGCCCTTCGTCCAGACCCCGAATTCCATGCCATATCCCCCTGCCGTTGAGGCGCGCGTGCGTTACGATTTACCTGGGTCGCGCCTCTCGAGCGCCTCGCTCCGTTTGGTGCTTTATGAGCGCGCGAGGCGCCGCTACGGCCGCAAGCGGCGGCAAGTGTAACTCAAGAGCCCGCCGGGTTTCCGGTAGGCAAGCGAGTAAGCGTTGGGGAATACCCTCGGTCGCTACGTTCTGCGCGAAGTGGTGACGGCCTGGCTGGTCGTGACCGGCGTGCTGCTCGTCATTCTGCTGGCGAACCAGGTGGTGGGGGTGCTGGAGCGCGCCGCAGCCAACCAGTACCCGCAGGGTGTGGTGCTGGAACTGATCGGCCTGGGCGCGCTGCAGAACCTCTCGCTCCTGCTGCCCGTCGGGCTGCTGCTCGGTGTGGTACTGGCGTTCGGCCGGCTGTACCACGACAGCGAGATGGCGGCGGCGCTGGCGTGCGGGGTCGGGCCTGCGAACCTGTATCTCCCCGTGGCGCTGCTCGGGGCGCTCGGCACCGCCGGCTTGGCATGGCTCACCCTGGTGCTGGCGCCGGATGCCACCGCGCGCGCGCTCAGTCTGCGCAGCGCGGCGCTGCGTGCCGGTCAGTTCGCTCCGGTTACGCCCGGGAAGTTTCGCATCTTCAGCGGCGGCAACGCCGTGGTGTACGCGCAGGACGTCAATCCCGACGGCACACTCGCCGACGTGTTCGTGGAGCGCAATCGCGGCGCGCTGGTCGAGGTGGCGCTCGCCGAACGGGCGCGGCACGCCGTCACGGCGGATGGCATGACGCACATTCTCACTCTCTATAACGGTGAGCGTTTCGAAGGCGTGCCCGGTGGGCACGAGTTTCGCATCGTGCGCTTCGCCGAGCACGTGGTGCCGGTGCAGGTGCCGGTGATCAGCGAGGGCGTCCGGAGTCTCGAAGCCCGACCCACCGCGAGCCTGCTCGACTCGCGCGATGCCAGCGAGCGCGCCGAATTGCACTCGCGCATCGCCATGCCGCTCATGTGCGCGGTGCTGGCGTTGCTGGCGGTGCCGCTCGCGCGCCTCAAGCCGCGCCAGGGCCGCTACGCGCGCGTGTGGCTCGCGGTCGTGATCTTCTTCCTGTATGTCAATCTCATCTCCGTGGGCAAGGTGTGGATCGCGCGTGGCACGATTCCGGAATTCCTCGGGCTATGGTGGACACACGCGGTGGTGGTGCTGCTCGCGCTCATGGTGATCGTGGGGCCGGGGCTGGGTAACCGGCTGCGCTACCGGGTGCGCGGACTATGAGTGTGCTGGACCGCTACATCGTGCGCGCCATCCTAAGCTCGGTGCTGCTGGTGATGCTGGTGATACTGGCGCTCGGCGCGCTGTTCGTGTTCATCGATCAGCAGGATGACATCGGCACGGGTCACTACACCGCGCTCGGGGCCTTCTGGTACACGCTGCTCAATCTGCCGCAGCTGGCCTACGAACTGCTGCCGATCACCGCGCTCATCGGCTCGCTGCTGGGCCTGGGCGCGCTGGCGCGGGGCAGCGAACTGACGGTGGTTCGCGCCAGCGGCGTGTCGATCGCGCGCCTGGCGGGCATGACGCTGCTGGCCGGGCTGCTGCTGATCTTCGTCGAGCTGCTGCTGGGCGAGTTGCTCGCCCCGCCGCTGCAACAGGCAGCCCGTGAGCAGAAGGCCTTCAGCAAGCTGAGCAACGTCAGCTTCGGTGGCGGCGGCGGCGCCTGGGTGCGCGACGGCGACCTGATCCTCAACGTGGCCGGACAGTACAGCCAACGCCAGTTCGGCAGCATGCAGATCTTCGAGCTGTCGCCGCAGCATCGGCTGATCGCCCTGGGGCACGCCACGCGCGCCACCGCCGGCTCCAGGGGCAGGTGGCTGCTGAGTGACTACACCGAGTCGCGCTTCGCGGACGATGCGGTGACGACCCGCCCGCCCGGGCAGCGCCTGCTCGCATCGAACGTCACCGCGGGGTTCCTCGGTCTCGCCGTCGAGGATCCGAAGCAGCTCACCAGCCGTGCCCTGTGGCGGCTGATCAGCTACTACCGTAGCAATGCGCTCGATACCCGCGAGTACCTGTTCGCGTTCTGGTCGCGCATCGCGCGCACACTCGCCATCGCCTTCTCGGTGCTGCTGGCGATTCCGTTCGTGCTCGGCTCGCTGCGCTCCGCGGGCGCAGGCACGCGCATGATGCTGGGGCTCATTCTCGGCATCGGCTTCTTTCTGCTGCAGCGGCTGATCGAGAGCGGCACGATCGTGTTCGATCTCAACCCGGTGGTGCTCGCCTGGCTGCCCACCGCGCTGCTCGCGACGGTGACCGTGGGGCTGTTGGCCCGCGCGCGCTGATGAACTGCGGTCAGTGCCAGGCCACCCGGTGCGTCATGGGGGTCCTGCGGAAATGCCGGCGGTGAATTGCGGCCGGCCGTCGTCGATCGACACCCACGGCAGCTTGTCGCCGACCCATAGGTGCATCTGCGGCGCGAGCAGCGTCGGGTCATCCAGGGTCGCGAGCGTCACGTCGATCTCGGCGGCGCGGGCATCGTTGCGATAGGTCAGCGCGGTGCCGCACGCCGCACAGAATCCGCGCGTGACCGCCGGCGATGAGCGGTATTCGGCAAGGCTGCCCCGGGTGAGGCGGAAATTCGCACGCGCAAACGTCCCCCAGGAAACCATGGGCGCACCGCTGGCCCGCCGGCAGCTGGCGCAGTGGCAGAAGCACAGGGTGCTCACCGTCCCCGACGCCTGGTAGCGCACGCCAGCGCACAGGCAGCCGCCGAGGTAACAGGTCTCGCCCATGGAGCGACGTTACCACTCGTTGCCTGGCGGAGGCCATTCAGTCAACAATCGCGCCCCCGTTGTATCCGGTGCGAGGTCCGAAGATGAAAGCGGCACTGTTCAATGGCGTGCTGGTCGCCGCGCTCATGCTCGCGAGCGCAGTGGGGCAGGGCGCGGATCTGAGGGTGCGCGTCGATGCACGCGAGGTCACGCGCAAGCGCGTGCATACCGATCTGACACTGGCCGTGCGTGAGGGTCCGCTTACGCTGGTGTTTCCGAAATGGATTCCGGGAGAACACGGACCGAGCGGGCCGCTCGAGTCCATCATCGGGCTGGTGATCCGCGCGAACGGCGCGCCGCTTGCGTGGCGGCGCGACCCGCGCGACATGTACGCGATCAGCCTGACGGTGCCGCGCGCGGCCGCGCATCTCGATATCGCGCTCGATACGGGGCTGGCAACCGAAGGCGGCCATTTCAGTACCGGGCCGACCAGCAGCGCGGCTCTCGCAATCCTGCCGTGGAACGAATTGGTCCTGCTGCCCAAGGGGCGCGACGCCGGCGGCCTCAGCACCGAGGCCACGGTATTCGCGCCGCCGGGTTGGCAGCTCAGCTGCGCGCTCGAGCTGCGCCCGCAGGCGGACGGGAGCGTGCAGCTCGAGCCGGCCTCACTCGCGCGCCTGATCGACTCGCCGCTGCAGATGGGCCGCTACGCGAAGCGCATCGAGGTACAGGGGGCGGCTCCGTTTGCCGAGCTGAAGCACAGCATTTCGCTGGTCGCCGACAGCGCCGCGGCGCTGACGGTGCCCGGGGACTTTGCCAGCGGGTACGGCCGCCTGGTGGAGCAGGCAGGGGCTGTGTTCGGGACCCGCATGTACCGCCACTACACCTGGCTCCTGTCGCTCTCGGACCACGTGGCACACTTCGGGCTCGAGCACCACGAGTCCAGTGACGACCGCACGGACGAGAATGCGCTTGCGGAAGCGCCGCTGCGTGAGGGCGTCGCGGAGCTTCTCGCCCACGAGTACGTGCACAGCTGGAACGGCAAGTACCGCCGTCCGGCGGGCCTGCTGAGCCCCGACTACCAGCAGCCGATGGATGACTCGCTGTTGTGGGTATACGAAGGCCTCACGCAGTTCTGGGGCACGGTGCTGCCGGTGCGCGCCGGCCTGGTCACACCCGAGAGCTACCGCGAAATGCTCGCCAGCGTGGCCGGCACCTTCGATGTCGGAACCGGGGACCGCTGGCGACCCATGGCCGACACCGCGGTACAAGCGCAGGTCCTGTACAACGCTCCGGACGCCTGGGAGCTCAGCCGCCGCAGCGTCGATTTCTACGAGGCGTCCGTGTTCCTGTGGCTCAACGTCGACGCCGAGCTGCGCGCCCACAGCGCCGGGCACGCCTCGCTGGATGATTTCGTCAAGCGCTTCTACGCCGGAACGGGCGGAGCACCGGCGCTCAAGCCGTACGGGGAAGCGGACGTCTACGCCACGCTGGCCGCCGTCGCACCCGGGGACTGGCGCGCGCTCATTCGCCGCCATCTCGACACGACCGGTACGCAGGCGCTGCTCGCGGGGCTGCAGAGCGCCGGCTGGCAGCTGACCTATTCGCCTGAAAAGAATTCCTACATCGAGACCCGGCAGAAGCGCCGGAAAACCGTCGAGCGCACATGGTCCATCGGCGTCACGATCAATGACAAGGACGATGACAAAGGCACGATCATCGACACCGTTGAGGACCGCGCGGCCGCGCAAGCCGGCGCCGGCCCCGGCATGAAGCTCATCGCCGTGAACGGTCACAAGTACTCCGTCGAGGTGCTCGATGCGGCCATTGCCGCGGCGCGCGAGACCCGCAAGCCCATCGAGCTGATGGTGGAAAGCGGTGATTACTTCCGCACGCTCAGCCTCGCGTACTTCGACGGCGCGCGCTATCCGCACCTGGCGCGCATCGACGATCGCCCCGATATCCTGGCGGAAGTGCTGAAGGCGCGCAGCAACTGAGGCTCGGGCTTCGCTGTTGGTGAATCCGGCTCACAGGTCTAAACTGTTCGGCTCGCGGCGCGTTGCACAGACGCGCCCACCATCTTAAAGGGGAGTCTCATGAGGATCTTAATTTCAGCACTGCTGCTGGTGCCGGCGGCTGCGCTCGCGAGTAGCGCGTTTGATGGCACGTGGAAGACCAACCTTGACTCGATGAAGGTGACCGGGAAACCGGACGTGTACCTGCTCGCCGACGGCGAATACACCTGCTCGAGCTGTGATCCCGAACTGAAGGTGAAGGCGGACGGGGCGGAGCACAAAGTCACCGGGCACGCCTACTACGACACGGCTATGGTAAAGGTCATCAGCCCGACTTCGGACGAGATCGTCCTGAAGCAAGGGGGCAAAGAGTTCGCCCAGATTGCTGAAACGGTCTCGGCCGATGGCACGACATTGACGGGCAAGTTCACCAACCACGTCGGCGCGAAAGTCATCACCGGGGAGGTGACCGAAAAGCGGATCGCGAGCGGACCGCCAGGCTCTCATGCCATCTCCGGATCGTGGCAACAGGGCCAGCTCAAGGGCGACGATACGATGCGCACCGTGCAGTACGAAATGACACCCGACCATTTCACGATGCACTGGAACGGCCAGAGCTATGACGCGAGGTTCGACGGCAAGGAGTACCCGATACTAGGTGACGCCGGACACACGCGTGTGTCACTGAAGAGGCTCGACGCCAATACCGTCGAAGAGACCGATCATCGCCAGGGCAAGGTGGTCGACGAGATTCGCCTCGCCGCGGCGAAGGACGGCAAGACCGTCCAAGTCACCGACAAGGACGTGGCGCACGGCCAGACGACGACCTACACGCTCGAGAAGCAGCAGTAGTTCTCTGAACTCGCCGGGAGCCTGCAGCCGCAGGTTTCCGGCGCGTCAGCCCTTCAGTGGCGGTGCCCGGGGAACAGCCGGCAATAGAAACAGTCCGCGCCGGTCGGGTTGTCGAGCATGAAATGGCGCACCCAGTAGCCATCGCCACTGGAAGCCGCGTGCTCGAAGGTTTGGTTCTCGAGGTCGTGTCCGACCACTTCCAGCGCCCCTTCCGTTTCGAGGATCTCGGCGGCGCGCGCCGTTTCGATCGCGCCACGCGGGTGAACGGCGATAGTGACCGCGCCGCCCTCGACACGCTCGGCCAGCAGTTCCACGAACGGCCGCTCGTCGTCCGTGCTCAGCAGGGTGTGGAAATACTGCGCGAACTTCGCGCGCGCCGAGGCTGCGGGATGCAGTCCCGCCCGCCCCGGCTCGCACGACGCTGTCAGCTCGACCCGGTCGGTCGGAAACCCGTCGCCCACCAGCCGGGTGCGCACGCGATCCGCGACCCCGTACTCGTTGAACACGGCCAGTAACACAGCGCTCATCTCCGTCTCTCCCCCCTTGCTGCCAAAAACTCTACGCCCCGGCCCCAGGCGCGGACATGCGCTGTTCTGCTAGTGCCCCTGGGGTTTCCGCCTTAGTTGTTGCATTGCGGCATCCTTCCAGGGGAGGGTAATTCGGCCCGCGGCAGCTTAGGATCTAAGCCATGTCCGGCAGCAGCCGCAGAGGACGACCTCCTCACGACGATGTGCTGACTCCCACCGAGTGGCGCGTCGTACACGCCGTGCAGCACGGCATGAGCAATCGCGAAATCGCCGCTCGCCGCGGCGTCAGCCTCGATGCGGTGAAGTATCACGTGGCGAACGCAGTGGCGAAGCTGGGGCTCGCGAACCGGCAGGCGCTGCGGCGCTGGTTTCGAGTTCCGGGAACGAGTGCCCTGCGCCGGCAGGAGAGACCTATCATGACTACCCTGACGCTCGGGCCGCTGGCCCAGATCTCACGGACGGTCCGGAACATCAAGGAGTCCGAGGCTTGGTACGGCACGACGCTCGGTTTGCCGCACCTGTACACCTTCGGCTCGCTGGCGTTCTTCGACTGCGGCGGCACGCGGCTGTATCTGAGTGCGCAGGAAAAGCCCTCCCCTGAATCCATTCTCTACCTGCGCGTCGAGGACATCCGTACGGCCTACGAGCTGCTGC
>WNFR01003759.1_pt1 | contig 20969 bp, 19 predicted proteins | sample 5400221 | NCBI WGS metagenome assembly WNFR01 (sample SAMN13153357, study PRJNA577476) | soil metagenome | isolation source: 40 cm soil under Madrone tree | place: USA:California | collected 2016-06-14 | reverse complement strand
CGCGCCGCGCGCACGACCGGCGCCGGCGTGCTCGTCAACCTCGGCGGCGACATCGCCGTCGACGGACCTCCGCCGGAGGACGGCTGGCCGGTGCTCGTCGCAGACGACCATCGCGCTCCGCTCGACGGCGACGGAGAGCGGGTCGCGATCCGCTCGGGCGGGCTCGCGACGTCGAGCACGACAGTCCGCCGCTGGCGCGCGGGCGGGCGCGACGTCCATCACATCGTCGACCCGCGCAGCGGCGAGCCCGTGGACGAGATCTGGCGCACGGTCAGTGTCTGCGCCTCGTCGTGCGTCGAGGCGAACACGGCCTCCACCGCCGCAATCGTGCGCGGCGCATTCGCACCGGCCTGGCTCGAAGGCGTCGGCCTGCCCGCCCGGCTCGTGCGACCCGACGGCCGCGTCGTGCGCACCGGCGGCTGGCCCGGAGCGGAGGACGCGGCATGGGCAGCCTGACCAGCGCATCCTGGTACCTGATGCGCGGCAGCGGTGTCGTGACGCTGATCCTGCTCTCCGCCGTCGTCGTGCTCGGGATCGCGACCTCCGGTCACGCAACGCTCGGACGCCTGCCGCGTTTCGCGACGCCGGCGCTGCATCGCAGCATCTCGCTGCTGTCCGTCGTCTTTCTCGGCGTGCACGTCGTCACGGCGATCGTCGATCCCTACGCCGCGGTTCGCGTCCTGCAGATCGTGCTGCCTCTGCCCGTCGACCCGTATCCGCTCTGGCTCGGGCTGGGCGCGCTCTCGCTCGATGTGCTGGCGGCGCTGATCGCCACGAGCCTCCTCCGGCAGCGCCTGAGCCTGCGCGTGTGGAAGAGCGTGCACTGGCTCGCCTACGCGTCGTGGCCGCTCGCATTCGCGCACAGCCTCGGGATCGGCACCGACGTCTCGTCGGCGTGGTTCCTCGGCGTGGCACTCGCGTGCTCGGCCTCGGTGGTCGGCGCCACGGTGTGGCGGCTCTGGCGCGCAGGCGAGGCGCTGCCGAAGCACCTCGGCGCGCCGCTCGAGGAACGTGCGGCATGAGCGCGCTCGCCGTCGACGACTCGAGGAACGCCGGCTTGCCACGGCTGCTGCACGGCGCGCACCACGACGAACCGCTCCCTGCGCTCTCGAGCGAGCGGCTGCTCGCGGAGATCGAATCGAGCGGCCTCACCGGCCGCGGCGGCGCGGGCTTCCCGGCGGCAGCGAAGCTGCGCACCGTCGCCCGGGGCCGCGCGCCCGTCGTCGTCGCGAACGGCACCGAGGGCGAGCCCGCGAGCGCAAAGGACAAGGTTCTCCTTGCCGCGGATCCACATCTCGTAATCGACGGCGCCGTCGTTGCGGCGCGGCTCGTCGGCGCGCGTGAGATCCATCTCGCCGCCGGTGCCGGAAATCCGCACGGGGTCGCGGCGCTCCACCATGCGCTTGCGGAGCGGCGCGACGACATCGCTTTCGAGCTCGCCGTCCTGCCCGACCGTTTCATCGCCGGCGAAGAGAGTGCTCTCGTCAACTTCCTCAACGGCGGTCCGGCGAAGCCAACGATCGACCGACCCTATGAGCGCGGCGTGCGCGGGCGTCCGACGCTCGTGCAGAACGTCGAAACGCTCGCCAACCTCGCGCTGATCGCGCGGTACGGCGCCGCCTGGTTCCGCCGCCTCGGCACGGACGACGAGCCCGGGACGGCCCTCGTGACGGCGCTCGGCGCCGTCCGTGCGCCGGGCGTCGTCGAGATCGAGCTCGGGATGACGCTGCGCGAGGTGCTGCAGGGCTTCGGCGGCCTGGGCGCGATCCCCCAGGCGTTTCTGCTCGGCGGCTATTTCGGCACCTGGGTGGCCGCGCGTGACGTCTACGACCTTCCGTTCACGAACGCGTCCCTCGGCTCGTTCGGCGCGTCGCTCGGCGCGCGCACCGTCGTCGCGCTCCCGCAAGAGGTGTGCGGTCTCGCCGAGACGGCACGGGTTGTCCGCTACCTTGCGGACGAGAGCGCGCAACAGTGCGGCCCCTGCTTCTTCGGGCTGCCGGCGATCGCGGCCGCGTTCGAGACGCTCGCAGCGGGCGGGCCGGACACCCGTGCTGCGTGCGCACGACTTGCGCAACTCGTACCGCAGGTGGAGGGCCGGGGCGCGTGCGCCCACCCGACGGGCGCATCGCGCCTCGTCCGCTCCGCGCTGCGGGTGTTCGCACACGAGATCGAGCTTCACCGCGCCGGTTCCTGCTCGGGAGCGCACGCGTCGTCCGTTCTTCCGATCCCCGAGAGGAGCTGAGAGACACCATGAGCACACACATCCGCGTCGACCCGATCCTCTGCGACGGGCACGGCTACTGCGCCGAGCTCGTGCCAGAGCTGATCGAGCTCGACGAATGGGGCTATCCGATCGTCTCCGACGCCGCGGTGCCGGCCGCGCTTGCGGCCGACGCACGCGAGGCGGCGGCAACGTGTCCGCGCCTCGCGCTCAGGCTTGAGCTGCGCCGCTCGCCGCACGGAGCGGGAGCACGGCGATGAGCACCAAGAACCTGGCACGCGCACGCGAGCGCGGCAGGCAGCGAATTCGCGTCGTCACACGCCGGGTCACGGCCGTCGCCGTTGCCGGCTGCGCGGTATTCGCCGGCCTCGCGGCGGCGGACGGGAAGTCCGGTGCGGCGAAGACAGCGAGCCCGCGCACGACGACGGCGAAGAAGATCGTCGTCAAGAAGCAGGCCGCAGCGACGACGCAGGCGACGACCACCACGACGCCGGCCCCCACCGTGACGGTCACACAGACGCAGTCGGCCCCGGTTACGGCCTCGGGCGGCTCATAGCGCAGCGGCGCCGCTCAGGCGCCGTGGCATTTCTTGAATTTCTTGCCCGAGCCGCACCAGCAGGGGTCGTTGCGGCCGGTCTTCTCGTGCGGCGACGCGACCACGGTCTGGAGCCCGGCCTGCGACGGCGCCGCCGCAAGCGCTCCTCCCCCGCCCGCCTGCCCCATCGCCTGCGCGCCTGTCGACGTCTCGTGCTCGTAGCGCAGGCTGCCGCCGTTTTGCACCTGCGCCTGCTGGAGCTCCTCCGCGTCGGCCGGCGCGAGCTCCGCATGGAACAGGTGCTGCACGACCTCGCCGCGGATCGCGCGGCCGAGGTCGGTGAACATGCGCTCGCCCTCCGACGTGTACTCGACGAGCGGATCCTTCTGCGCCATCGAGCGCAGGTGCACGCCCTCGCGCAGGTAGTCCATGTTCTCGAGGTGCTCGCGCCAGCGGACGTCGACGACCTGGAGGATCACGAACCGCTCGAGCTCGCGCATCAACGCCGTGCCGTCGTCGGTCAGGCCGAACTGCTCTTCCTTCGCTTCGTACGTGTCGCGCGCGTCTGTCTGAAACTCCTCGATCAGCGTCTCGCGTGAGATGTCGGTGCCGAGATCCTCGCGCAGCTCCTGCCCGGTGATCTCCGAGCCGTAGATCTGCGCCATCGCATTCGTCAGCGCCTCGAGATCCCACTCCTCCGAGTACTGCTCCTCCGTGAACTGCGCGACGGTGTCCTCGACGATCTCGTCGATCCACAGCTTCACCTGCTCCGACATGTCGTCACCGTCGAGCACCTGGCGACGCTGCTCGTAGATGCGACCGCGGTGCCGGTTGAGGACGTCGTCGTACTTGAGGACGTTCTTGCGCATGACGAAGTTCTGCTCCTCGACCTTCTTCTGCGCGCCTTCGATCTGGCGGCTGAGGATCTTCGCCTCCATGGGCTGGTCGTCTGGGATCTTGAAGCGCTCCATGATCCCCTTGATCCGGTCGCCTGCGAACAGGCGGACGAGATCGTCCTCGCCGGAGAGGTAGAAGCGCGTCTCGCCCGGATCCCCCTGGCGGCCGGAGCGGCCGCGCAGCTGGTTGTCGATCCGGCGCGACTCGTGCCGCTCGGTGCCGAGCACGTAGAGCCCGCCGAGCTCGCGTACGCCGTTGCCGAGCTTGATGTCGACGCCGCGTCCCGCCATGTTCGTCGCGATCGTGACCGAGCCCCGCTGGCCCGCATCCTTGATGATCTCCGCCTCGCGCGCGTGCTCCTTCGCGTTCAGCACGTTGTGGGTAACGCCCTGGCGCGTGAGCAGCTGCGAAAGGTATTCCGACGTCTCGACGGCGATCGTGCCGACGAGTACCGGCTGGCCCTTCACGGCGCGCTCCTTGATGTCGCGCGCGACGGCCTCGAACTTGCCTTCCTTCGACTTGAAGACGAGATCCTGTTCGTCCTTGCGTGCAACCGACACGTTCGTCGGGATCTCGACGACGTTGAGGTTGTAGATCTCGACGAACTCCTTCTCTTCCGTCTTCGCGGTGCCGGTCATGCCGCCGAGCTTTTGGTAGAGGCGGAAGTAGTTCTGGAGCGTGATCGTCGCCATCGTCAGGTGCTCTTCCTGGATGCGCACGCCCTCCTTCGCCTCGATCGCCTGGTGCAGGCCCTCGCTCCAGCGGCGGCCTTCCATGACGCGGCCGGTGAACTCGTCGACGATCTTCACCTCGTCGTCCTGGATCACGTAGTCGACGTCGCGCTGGTAGAGCGACTGCGCTTTCAACGCCTGGTGGAGGTGGTTGACGAGCTGCGAGTTGCGCGGGTCGTAGAGGTTCTCGATCCGAAGCGCGCGCTCGACCTTCCGCACGCCCGACTCGGTGGGCGCAACCGTCTTGTGCTTCTCGTCGTACTCGTAGTCGGCGCCGGCCGTCTCGGCGGCGCCCTTCGCATCGCCGGGAAGCGCCTCGTGGGCGGAGAGCTGCGGCGCGATCCGCGCGAAGTCGTAGTAGAGCTGCGCGGCGGTCTCCGGCTCGCCGGAGATGATCAGCGGCGTGCGCGCCTCGTCGACGAGGATCGAGTCGACCTCGTCCACGATCGCGTACGAGTGGCCGCGCTGCACGATGCCATCGAGCGAGACCGCCATGTTGTCGCGCAGGTAGTCGAAACCGAACTCTGAGTTCGTCCCGTAGGTCACGTCGGCGAGATAGGCGTCGCGGCGCGGCGCGAACGGCATCATGTTCTCGATGTAGGCGGTGCGCATGCCGAGCGCGGTGAACACCGGCTCCGTCCACGCCTGGTCGCGCTGTGCGAGGTAGTCGTTCGTCGTCACGAGGTGCACGCCGTTGCCGGCGAGCGCGTTGAGGTACATCGCCTGCGTCGCGACGAACGTCTTGCCCTCGCCGGTCTTCATCTCGGCGATGTCGCCCTCGTGCAGGACGATGCCGCCCATCAGCTGGACGTCGAAGAGCCGCACGTCCATCGTGCGCTTGAACGCCTCGCGGATGGCCGCGAACGCCTCGAAGAGCAGATCGTCGAGCGTCTCGCCGTTCGCCAGGCGAACTCGGCCTCGAGCGTGCCGATGTACGCCGCCTGCTCGCCCAGCCGCTTGAGCCGCCGGCCTTCGCCGACGCGCAGGACCTTCTCGAAAGAGCCGAGCTGCTGGGCCATCTAGAGGGACAGGGTACCGACTAGAGGGCCGACAACCGGATCTCCCAGAGCTTCCCGTCGAGCCGTTCCGCCTGCACGACGTAGTCCTCTCCCTTGGCGGCCTCGCCCGCACGCTCGAGCTCCGGAATGCGTCCGTTCCAGGTCTTTCCGTCGACACGCAGGTCGATTTCGCCGTCGTTGCAGGCGAGCTCGATCTCATCCCCGCCGTCGAAGTCGAGCTCGAGGACGTCGATCTCCCGGAGGGCCACGAGCCAGACGTCGCCGCTCTGGCGGCGGGCCACGACGCGGTACGGCGCGTGCAGGTGGCGCTCGGCGGCGTCCGCGAGCGGCGAGAGATCGGCGTCGCCCTGTTCGGTGTCGACGATGATGTCGCCGCTCGGAAGGGTCGCGAACTCGACCGCGTCGCCGGGTATGCCCGCGGCGTGCATGGTGAAGGTCGCGTCGTAGCGGCCGGGGCGCGCCATCGCGCGCGTCCAGATGGCTGCGGGCTCATCGGCCGGATACCTTCCGGCGAACGGGTCGACCGGCGCAGGTTGCTCGGTGTCCGGGTCCTGCTCGGGCGCGGGCTCGGACATCGGCTCAGTCTGCGGCGCGTCGAGCCCCGCCTCCCGCAGAAGCTGTTCGTTGAGCGTCTCTTCGTTGCGCCGCCGAAAGAATCCCATGCTCAGAGCGCGGCGGCGCGCACCTCCCACAGATCCCCGTCGAGTCGCTCCGCATGCACCGTGTACTCCGTTCCCGCGCGCCCGCCGACCTCCTCCAACGCAGGCAGCGAGCCGAAGATCCGCGCGTCGTCGACCGAGACGGTCGTGCCGTCGGCGGTATGCGTGAGCTCGATCGTGTCGCCGGCGGGCGAATCGGGGATCTCGACGACCTGGATACGGCGCGCCTGCACGGCCCACAGCCGCTCGCCCTGACGCGCGCCGCGCGCGCGATACGGCGGCTCGAGCTCGCCCTCGACGGCTGTCGCGAGCGGCTCGAGGGAGTCGTCCGAACCTTCCTCGACGAGCAGCGTCCCGTCGGGAAGTGCAACGAAGCGGACCGAGTCGCCCGCGATGTCGGGCGCCTCGGTCGTGAGTGTCACGTCCCACTCGCGCGGACGTTGGATGCCGTGGATGCCGGTCTCCTGCCATGCGGGACGGGGATCGAGGATCGGCGGCGCGACGAGTCCCCCCTCGCGCGCGAGACGTTCGTGCAGCGGCTCGCGCCGCCTGAAGAGACTCACTCTTCGCTGGGCGTATCGCCGTTGGCGTGCTTGTCGACGTGCCTGCGCTTTGCGGCCTTCTTGTCGCGTTCCTCGCGCACCTGGCGCAGCAGCTTCTCGGCCAGCTCGTCGATCGACGCTTTCATGTCGCGCGTCGCCTCGCGCGCGCGCAGCGTGTGACCCTTCATCCACACCGTCGCCTCTGCGATCTGGTTCTCCGGGACGGAAGGGTTCTTCTCCACCGCGAGCTCGATCTCGATGCGCGTGAGGTCGTGCACCTGCCGGTCGAGCTTCGCGAGCTTGCGCTCGGCGTAGCTCCGGATCGAGTCGCTCACCTCGAGGTTCTTGCCCTTGACGTGAAGCTGCATCGCGCCTCCTTAGGTCGGCCGTTGCGCTGCTCCTAACCCTACTCCCGGATCGCGAAGCGCGCGCGCAAACGTCGCGACGTCGACGCGTCGCGCTCCGGCGGCCCGCAGGGCAGAGGCGGCGGCATCGACGGTTGCGCCGCTCGTGTAGACGTCGTCGATGAGGAGCACGGCGGCCGGAGCGCCGGTGGTGGCAGCGAATGCGCCCGCGACGTTCCGGCGCCGCTGGGCGAGCGTCAGGCCGCGCTGGCGGCGCGAGCGGCGCGAGCGCTCGAGCAGCGGCTCGCACGGGAGCTGCCAGTGCGCCGCAAGTGCGGTCGCCAGCCGGGCAGCCGGATGATGGCCGCGCGCGAGCCGCCGGTCGGCGTCGGCCGGGACGAACGTGACGACGGTGACGTCCGGCTTGACGAGCCGTTCGGCGACGAGCGCGGCGGCCTCGTCGCCGAGGCGGCGCAGGCCGCGCTCCTTCCAGCCGGCGACGAGCCGCCGCACCGACTCGTCATACGCGACGGCGGAGCGCGCCGACGCGAACGCAAGCCTGCGCCCGGCGCACTCGCGACAGCGGCGGACGGGCCAGGCCGTCGGCGCGCCGCAGCGCTCGCAGAGCGGCGGCTCGAGCGCCGGCAGCCGCCTGCGGCAGCCGGCGCAAAGCTGCGCGCCTGTCGCGCCGCAGACCAGGCAGCGCTGCGGCAGGAGCAGGTCGAGCACACGCTCGACGCTAGCCGCGCACGTGTGACGAAAGGCTCGCGGCTTCTACGCAGCTGAGAGTGTCTCGGCGTTGACGCGCATCGCGTCGAGCTCGGCGAAGGCCCCGCGCCACGTGTCGGTGGAGCGAAGGTCGAGCCCGAACGGCGCGACGAGGTCGGCCGGCGAGGCCGCGCCGCCGGCGCCGAGGAAGTCGAGGTATTTCGGCGTGAACGCCTCAGGATCCTCGCGGTAGCGCCGGTACAAGAGCAGCGCGACGAGCTGCGCGAACGAGTACGCATACGTGTAGAAGCGAACGTGGATGAAGTGCGGGATGTACGACCACCCGTAGGCGTAGCCCTCGGGGAGCGTGAGCGAGTCGCCGTAGTACTTCGTGTTCTCCTCGATCCAAAGCTCGTTGAGCCGCTCGACGCCGAGCGAGAGCCCTTCCATGCGCACGCCATACGCGCGCCGTTCGAAGCGCGCGAGCACGGTCTGCCGGTAGATCGCGGCGAACGAGTTCTCGAGCCGGTCGGCGGCGAGCGCGGCGCGCGTGACGGCGTCGGACTCGTTGTCGAGCAGATAGTCGTCGGCGAGCGACTGGGCGAACGTCGACGGCACCTCGGCCATCGGGATGCCGCAGCGGTGCGAGCGCCAGGTCTGCTGCTCGAGCGCGAGCACGTTGTGTGTCGCGTGCCCGAACTCGTGTGCGAGCGTGCTGACGTCGCGGAGGCGGTCCGTGAAGTTCATCAGCACGTACGGCAGGATCTGCTTCGACACCGCAGTGCAGTACGCACCGGGTGCCTTGCCCGGACGCGGCCGAGCGTCGACGTGCCCGGCGTCGAGGCACGCCTTGAAGATCTCCGACAGCCGCGGCGAGAAGTTGCCGAAGGACGTGTCGACGACCTCGACCGCCTCCGGCCAGGAGAACTTGCGGGCCTCGCCGATCGGCGCGTACTGGTCGGCGAGCGCGAGCCGGTCGAGCCCGAGCAGCCCGGCCTTCGCGTCGAACCATTTCCTGCCGATGCCGTACGCCTCTTCGGTTGCGGTCATCATCGCCTCGACCGTCGCACCGTCGAGCTCGTTGTTCATGTTCGTCGGCTGCATCGGATCGGCGAACCCGCGTAGGCGGTCGGTGCTGAGACGGTCGCCGACGAGCGCGTCGTAGCACGCTGCGAGTACGTCGGCGTGCGGCTCCAAACCTTCGTAGAGCGCTTCGATCGCACCGAGCCTGACCGCGCGGTCGGGCCGGTAGAGGAGCGACAGCAGCTCGCTCACGGTGTGCGGCCGCTCGCCCTCGCCCTCGTCGAACGGCACCTCGAGCGTCGAGATCTGGCGGTCGTGCAGCGACTGCCACGCGGACACGACGGGCCGCCGCGCGTTCAACGCCTGCTCCTCAGCCTCGCTGAGGACGTACGGCTTCTCTTCGCGTTCGACGCACAGCTTGTGCGCGTACGGGACGAGCTCAGCCGATGCGAGCAGCCCTTCGGCGGCGTCGTCGTCGAGCGCAATCCATTCGAGCGCGAGGAAGAGGAGGTCGTTCTCGATCTGCGCGGAGCGGTCGCGCCCGATCGTCGTCAGGTCGTTGGCCTCGACATCGGTCGCGTCCATGCTCAGCCGCAGGAAGGTGTAGACCTGAAGCCGCGACAGATCCTGCGAGAGCTCGTCGGCCTCGTCCAGGAGCGCCCGGAGCTCCGGCGCTCCGAGCGACGCGATCGTGCCGCGATACCGCGAGGCCAGATCGGCGGCGCGCGCGACGAGCTCCGTCCAGCCGGCACGGGCATCGTCGGCGCCGGCGCAGAGGTCCGACAGGTCCCAGCGCACGTCCTCGGTGCGCGAGTCGGTCGTCGACATCGCAGGGACTTTAGTCGAGCGCGTACGTCTCGCGGGGCGGCAGCCCGGCCCGGCGGCGGAGCCGGTTGTCGGCCTCGAGCAGCTGGGCGGCGTCACCGATGTCCCGCCATTCGCCCTCGAACCGATGCCCGTAGACCGGTACGCGCGGCACGAGCCAGGCGACGAACCGGCCCGGCTGGTCGGACGAGTTGCCCTCGGCCAGGTAGCGCTCGACGAGCGCCACGTGCGTGCGGTGGAAGAGATACGTCGCGGTCGCGACGAGCGTCGACTCCGGATGCTCCGGCTTCTCGACGAAGCCGGCGAGACGTTCGTCGTCGTCGAGCTCGACGGAGCTGTACTTCTTCACGAGCTCGAGATCGCCCACATCGTAGAGCGCCACGGCGCTCGCCTCGCCCTTGCCGTGCCACCAGTGGACGTAGTCGGCGAGGCTGTAGTCGAAGAGGTTGTCGCCTGCGGCGACGAGCAAGTCGTCGCGGTCGAGCCCCGCACGCTCGACGACGAACCGGATGTCGCCGATCGCGCCGAGCCGGTCGTCCTCGCTCGTCGTGCGGTCGTCGTGCACGAGAACGTCCTTGCCGTCGGCCCAGCGCGCGAACGGCTCGGCGAACTTGTGATTCGTGACGAGATGGATCTCGTCGATGCCGTCGACCTCGCGGATCCGGTCGAGCAGGTAGTCGAGCATCGGCCGCCCGGCGAGCGGGAGCAGCATCTTGGAGACGTTCTGCGTGAGCGGGTAGAGACGGGTGGCGTAGCCCGCGCCGAGGATGATCGCCTTCACAGGCGGCGTACACCTTCCTCGGTGACGATCGCGGTGATCAACGCAGCGGGCGTCACGTCGAACGCGGGGTTGCGCGCGGGAAAGCGCGCAGTGACCTCGGCGCCGTCGCGTTCCTCGATCGGGATGTCCGCACCGGTCGCCGTCGCCTCGTCGACCGTCGAGGTCGGCGCGACGACGTAGAGCGGAATGCCGTGATGCCTCGCGAGCACGGCGAGACTGTACGTTCCGATCTTGTTGGCGGTGTCGCCGTTCGCGGCGATGCGGTCGGCGCCCGTGACGATCAGGTCGATCTCGCCGCGGGCCATCAGCGAGGCCGCAGCCGAGTCGGCGATCACCGCGTGCGGGATGCCCGCCTGCTCGAGCTCCCACGCGGTGAGCCGAGCGCCCTGCAACAGCGGGCGCGTCTCGCCGACGAGCACGCTCGCGAGCAGGCCGCGCTCCCACGCAGCGCGCAGCGCACCGACCGCAGAGCCGTAGCCGCCGGTCGCGAGCCCGCCGGCGTTGCAGTGCGTCAGCGCCCGCGTGCCCGGCGCGAAGAGCTCGGCGGCGTGCGCGGCCATGCGCTTGCAGCGCTCGACCTCGTCGCGATGCAGCGCGCGTGCGCGCTCGGGTGTCGGATCGGCGCGTAGCTGCTCGAGCGCCCAGAAAAGGTTGACGGCTGTGGGCCGAGAGGCGGCGAGCACTTGCTCTGCGTCGCCCAGGTCGTCGCCGCGGAGCGCCGCGAGCGCGAGCCCGTAGGCCGCGGCGATCCCGATCGCCGGAGCCCCGCGCACCGCGAGCGTGCGAATCGCCTCGGCGACGTCGGCCGCCGTGTGGCAGACGAGGTCGACCTCCTCGTCGGGAAGCCTGCGCTGATCGAGGAGGACGACCCGCGGGCCGTCCTCCTCGAGGCGCACGATCCGTTCAGGCGCGAGCTCGGGCCGACTCAGGTTCCTTCATCCCACGAGGCCAGATACTTCGCCTGCTCCGCGGTGAGGACGTCGATCTCGATGTCCATCGTCGCGAGCTTGAGCCGGGCGATCTCCTTGTCGATCTCCGGCGGCACCGGGTACACCTTCTTCTCGAGCTCGCCGGCGTGCGCGACGGCGTACTCCAGCCCGAGCGCCTGGTTGGCGAACGACATGTCCATCACGAGTGCCGGATGGCCTTCGGCGGCTGCGAGGTTGACGAGGCGGCCGTCCGCGACGAGGTAGATGCGGCGACCGTCGCTCATCGTGAACTCCTCGACGAACTCGCGCGCCATCCGCGTCTCGTCTGCGAGCGCACGCAGCGCCGGGATCTCGATCTCGACGTTGAAGTGACCCGTGTTCGAGAGGATCGCCCCGTCTTTCATCAGCGGGTAGTGCTCGGCCGCGATCACGTTCTTGTCGCCGGTCGCGCTGCAGAAGATGTCGCCGATCCTCGCGGCGGCCTCCATCGTCAGCACCTCGAAGCCGTCCATGACCGCCTCGAGCGCCTTCATCGGGTCGACCTCGGTGACGATTACGTGCGAGCCGAGGCCGCGCGCGCGCGACGCGACGCCGCGCCCGACCCAGCCGTACCCGGCGACGACGAACTTCTTCCCGGCGAGCAGGACGTTCGTCGCACGGATGATCCCGTCGATCGTCGACTGGCCCGTGCCATAGCGGTTGTCGAACATGTGCTTCGTCAGCGCCTCGTTCACGGCGATGATCGGGAAGCCCAGCTTGCCTTCCGCTTCGAGCGCCTTGAGCCGGATGACGCCGGTGGTCGTCTCTTCCGTGCCGGCGATGATGTCGCCGAGCTGCTCGCGCCGGGCGGAGTGCAGGACGCTGATCACGTCGGCGCCGTCGTCCATCGTGAAGTGCGGCTTGTGGTCGACCGCGGCCTCGATGTGCGCGTAGTACGTGTCGTTGTCCTCGCCCTTGATCGCGAAGCAGGAGATGTCGTATTCCTCGACGAGCGCCGCGGCGACGTCGTCCTGCGTGGAGAGCGGATTCGACGCGCAGAGCACCACGTCCGCACCGCCCGCCTTGAGCGTTCGCATGAGATTTGCGGTCTCGGTCGTGACGTGCAGGCAGGCAGCGATGCGGTAACCGCTCAGCGGCTGCTCCTGCTCGAAGCGCTCGCGGATCGCGGCGAGTACCGGCATCTGCCGGTCGGCCCACTCGATCCGCCGCTTGCCCTCGGCCGCGAGGCCGAGATCCTTGACGTCGTAGCGTCGTGTCGTTGCCATTCCCTTCCTTCCCTAGGCGGCCAGGAGCCGCTCGTGCTTGCGCTGTTCCCACTCGACCCACGCCAAGTCGTCCGCGCCGGCGAGCCAAGCGTCGACGGCCTTGCGCAGCTCGGGCTCACGCCGAAGCCGCGCGGCAAAGACGAGATCCGAGATCTCCACGCCGAACCGGCGGCGGAGCTCGGCGAGCGCCCGGAGCTGGTTCAGCTCGCGCAGGCGGTAGAGCCGATAGCCGGCGGCGGTGCGGGCCGGGACGACGAGGCCGAAGCGCTCGAGATACCGCAGCATCCGCGGCGACCACGCCGTCCGCTCTGCCGCTTCTCCGACCTTCAGCCCGCCCACGGGCCTACCTTAACACACGCGTGTCAGGCTTTGTCCACATATCCACAACCCGGTGTCAGACACGAATCAGGGGGCGCTCGTGCCCTCGCGCCCGTAGGCGTCCTCGAGGCGGACGACGTCGTCGAGGTGCGGGGTCGAGACCTCGAGGATGGTCGTGTCCTCGATGGAAGTGACGCGGTGGACGGTGCCCGGACGGAAGCGGAAGCACGCGCCGGCGGCGATCACCTCGGTATTGAGGCTCCCCTGCCCGGCCTCGCCGAGCTGGACCGTGGCGCGGCCGCTCTCGACGTACCAGCTCTCGTCCTTCTCGTTGTGGAACTGGAGGCTGAGCGACTGGCCGGCGCGGACGAACAGGATCTTGCCGAGATAGAGCTCCGTATCGGCCCAGATCAGCTCCCATCCCCACGGCTTCTCGACGCGGCGCGGCTCGACGGCCCAGCGGTCGAGCCCCTCGAAGTTCGGCGAATCGACGCCGCTCACGCGTTCCTCCGCTGCGGCCGCCACTCGGGATGCCCGCCCATGAACTCCTCGGCGCGGCGCAGGTCCTTCGGCGTGTTCACCGTCAACCACACGCCTTCGTGCCGGTAGCCGCGCAGGCGCCCGGCGGCGGCGAGCTCGGGGAACGTGCTCTGCTCGTGGTCGCCGCGCTCGGGCAGAAGCTCGAGCGCCTCCTCGCCGAGCACGTACACGCCGGAGTTGACCCAGTGCGACAGCTTCGGCGCCTCCTTGAACCCGGTAACCGTTCCGTCGTCGCTCAGGTCGACGACGCCGAACGGCGAGTGCACCTGCGCGACGACGATCGTCGCGGCCGCGCCGGCGCGCTCGTGCTCGCCGAGCAGCGCGCTGAAGTCGACGTCGAGCAACTCGTCGCCGTTGAGGGCGAGCACGTCGCCCTCTTCGCGCCGGCGCGACGCCGCGAGCCGCAGGCCGCCGCCGCGGCCGAGCGGCTCAGCCTCCCCCACCGGCTCGATTTCGGCACCGAGGCCGGCGAGCGCGTTGACGAAGACGTCTTCCTGGCCGGCACGGCACGCGACGATCACGCGCGTCACTCCCGCGGCGACGAGGCGCGCGACCGTGTACTCCGCGAGCGGATAGCCGGCGACGGGAACGAGCGGCTTCGGATGTCCCTGCGCCGCGTCGCCGAGTCGCTCCGCCTTGCCGCCCGCGAGGAGGAGTGCCTCCATCAGCGCGGCGCATGTGGCTCGGGGGCCGACGCGTGCTTCGGGCGACCGATGCCCTCGTAGACGAACCCTGCCGCGTGCGCGGCGACGGGATCGAGCAGATTCCGCCCGTCGATCAGCACGGGCCGCGCCATCGCATCGTGCACCTCCGCCGAAACGAGCGAGCGGAGCTCCGGCCACTCGGTCACGACGACGGCAGCGTCGGCGTCGCGCACGGCCTCGAGCACGGTGTCGCACAGCTCGATCCCGCGCAGGTCCTCCGGACGCGCGACCGGATCCCACGCGCGCACCTCTGCGCCCTCCGACAGCAGCCGGTATGCGATCACTCGGCTCGGCGCCTCACGCATGTCGTCGGTGTTCGGCTTGAAGGCGAGCCCGAGTAGCGCGATCTTCTTGCCGCGCAGCGCGCCGAGATGCTTCTCGAGCTTCTGCACGACGCGCCGCTTCTGCAGCTCGTTCACCTCCCACACCGCGTGCAGGAGCATGAACTGGTAGCCGGAGTTGCCGGCGAGCTGCTTCAGCGCCGTCACGTCCTTCGGGAAGCACGAGCCGCCGAAACCGATGCCCGCGCGCAGGAAATGCGGCCCGAGCCGGTGGTCGAGCCCGACGCCGCGTGCAACGTCGACGACGTCCGCGCCGACCAGCTCGCAGACGTTGGCAATCTCGTTGATGAAGCTGATGCGAGTGGACAGGAACGCGTTCGACGCGAGCTTTACGAACTCCGCGGACGGTACGTCACTGCGCACGATCTCGGTCTCGACTCCGTCGAAGAGCGCGACCACGCGGTCGGCGTCGCCGTCGTCGAACGCGCCCACGACGATGCGGTCGGGCGCCATGAAGTCCGCGACGGCGCTGCCCTCGGCGAGGAACTCCGGATTCGAGACGTAGCCGACGTGGGTGAGGCCCCGCGCGTCGAGCCGCGCACGTACGTGCGCCCCGGTGCCGACCGGCACAGTGCTCTTCATCACGATCACCGGCCGCCCGGGAACTTCGGCCGGCAGCTCGTCGATCACGGAGAAGACGGCGGCGAGGTCGGCGTCGCCGGATTCCGTCGGCGGCGTGCCCACGGCGACGTAGAGGAACTCGGCGCCGTCGACCGCCTCTGCGATGTCGAGCGTGAACCGGATGCGATCCTTGTTCCGCTCGAGCACGAGCTCGAGCCCCGGCTCGTAGATCGGCACCTCGCCGGCCCGCAGGCGCTCGATCCGCTCGGGGACGACGTCGCGGATCACGATCTCGTGCCCGAGGTCGGCGAAGCACGCCCCGGTCACGAGGCCGACGTAACCGGCGCCGAACATCCCGATCTTTGCCACGCGGCAAGCCTACTTCGCGAGCGGCTGGAGGCCCTTGGCGATCGCGAGCATCGTCTCGTTCGAGAGCTCGTCACGCAGGGTGTTGACCACCCAGTAGGCCGCGTCGCCCTGGCGGAGCGCGATCAGGTGAATGTTGCCGCCCGTCGTGTAGAGATCGAACGTCCGGCCCGCGAGTCGGATCTGCTGAGTGGGACGGCGCAAGATCGGAGCCGAGGTCCAGTCGGTCTCCATGATCTGCCAGTACACGTTGCCGGCACCGGTGACGAACGTGAGGCAGAGCGCCGTGTGCCTGTCGGCCGGCTTGTACGCACGCACACCTTCGAGCGAGCTGAGCCTCGAGCTCGACACGACGGTATGCGGAATGAGCGGCCTGAAGTGCAGCTTCGCCCGCACGGCCTGAATCGAGCTGAGCGTGTACGCCGGATCGGAGCCGAACCGAACCGTCGGCTTCGTGTGCACGGCCGCCTGGACGATGTTCGCGGTCGGGTTGATCAGCTCGCCGCTGAAGCTCGACCCGACGACGACCACGACGAGCGGATTCCCGGACTGCTGCGCAAACGGAGCGATCTCTGGCGGCAGCGGCGCGATCTGCGTATGTGCGCCGAACGCGACGGCAACCTCGCGCGCCGCCTGCTTCGCGTTCGGCTGCACGGAGTCGTAGTAGACGTAGCTCGTGACGTACGTCTGGGTGGGTGCGTCCGCGAGGACCGTCGCCGGCAGCTGCACGGTGTGGTAGCCGAGCACGGCGAGCTTGTACGACGTGTCGCGCGCGAGGCCCGGCACCGTGGTGCCGTTCAGGACAAGCGCCGTGACTTGCGCCGGCTTCACCTTCGGCTGTTTCGGCGTCTGCGGCTTGCGACCGAGCGCGACCGCGCTCGCGCGCGTCGGCAGGCTCACGTCGGGATGCTCGAAGCTCTGCACGGCCGTTGCGATGTCGGACGGCTGCCCGCACACCTGTGCGTTGAGGTAGCCGCAGCTGACGAGGTTCGGGATCGTGACGCGGAAGAGATGCCCGCCGCCGAGGTGATACGCGAGCCCGGCGTAGGCCTGGATCTCCTCGATGCTCGGGGTGCCGCCGCCGCCTCGGCCGATCTCGACGTTGTTCTTCAATGCGCCGATCACTCCCGGGATCTGGAGGATCGAGACGTTCGTCGCCAGCCGGTCCTTGAGCGCCTCGAGGAACAACTGCTGGCGCGCGAGGCGGTAGAAGTCGGAGTCGGTGTGCCGGAACCGGACGTAATCGAGTGCCTGCTGGCCGTCGAGCAGCTGGTACCCCGGCTCGAGATCGATCTTTGCGTAGCCGCCCGGCCCGCCGACCGTGTTGATGTAGCGGTGGTCGATCTGCATGTAGACGCCGTGCAGCTGGTTCACGAGCAGCTTGAAGCCGTGGAAGTTGATCGTGATCACGTAGTTGACGGCGACACCGGTCAGCTTCTCCACCGTGTCGAGCGTGCCGCGGGCGTTGAACTTCTTGCAGCTCGTCCAGGCTGAGTTGATGCGGTCGGTGCGGAGCGCCGTCGTCGGGTCGCAGTAGATCGGCACCTGGAGGTCGCGCGGGAACGACAGGAGTGAGAGCGTGTTCGTCTGCGGATCCGCACGCACGAGCATGATCGTGTCGGAGCGCGAGTCGGCGGCCCCGTAGCCACCTGCTCCGGCGCGCGCGTCGTAGCCGATGAGCAGCGCGACCGCGGGCGCTGACGCCTTGGGCGCCTGCAGGTCTTTCTGCGAGGCAACGACGCCCGGTGTGTGCGCGGCGATCGCACCAAGCGTCTCGTGGTAGTAGAGATACGCCCCGCCACCGATGCCCGAGGCGACGATCACGATCACGAGCAGGATCCAGCCGAAGACGCGGCTCGCGGTCCGGCGCGGCGGGGGCGGCGGCTGTTGGTAGCGCCGCATCGGCGCGAGCGTCCCCGGAGGCAGGACGGCGCGACCGTTTCCGTTCACGGTCGCGGCACGACCCATTCCTCTTTTCAGCGTCGTCCGCATGCGATAAAAGATCGGCGCCCGCCGGGGCGCCGCGGGTCAACGATAGCGGAGGCTCAGGCCGGTCAGGCCGTGATCCCGCTCGTGCCCAGCCTGCCGGCGAGCACGCCGACGAGAGCGCTCACGACCTTTGGCGGAAGAGCGGTCTTCACGGTGAGGGTGTGCAGCACGACCGTGACGCGGCCCCGGCCGAGGGCCACGATGTCGGCGACGAGGGTCACGCTGCGCGTCGATTTCAGCGCGAACACGAGACGGTAGTGGAGCGAGCGCTGGACGTCCTTCGGGGCGGCGAGCTTGGTGGCGGACACCAGCGCGACGCGTACGCCGGCGCCGACCCCCGCCCGCGCGCTCTGGAGCAGGCACGTGGACATGAGGTCGAGCGTCGAGAGCCGCCAGTCCTGGCGTGCCTCGGGTGCGCTGCGGAAGATGTCGACCTCCGAGCCGACGTTCGTGACACCGTCCTTCCACGTGAACGACGGATCGATGCGCGCGGTCTGCACGAGCTTCGACTCGTCGGGACCCGCGGTGCACGGCGGACTCGGCTTCTGCGGCTTGTCGGCCTTCCAGCCTGCAGCGAGGTCTGCGCGCCGCAGGGCGAGCGCGGCGGCGCGCTTCATGTCGGCCGCGGTGTGCCGCTGCCGCGGATCTCTCGAAGGCGCGGGCGCAGCGCCTGCGCCGGCCGCAAGAGCGAACGTCAGGAGCGCGGCGACGGCGGCGGCGCGGATCATGCGCTCACCGGCTCGGTGTCGGGCGCCGGCTCATAGCCGAGGTTCGGACGCAGCCAGCGCTCCGCCTCGTCGAGCGCGACGCCCTTGCGCGCGGCGTAGTCGGCGGCCTGGTCGCGGCCGATCCGCCCGACGGAGAAGTAACGCACCTCCGGATGACCGAGATAGATGCCGCTGACGCTCGCCGCCGGCAGCATCGCGTACGACTCGGTCAGCGCGAGCCCGATCTCGTCCGCGCCGAGCAGGTCGAACAGCTTCTGCTTCTCGGAGTGATCCGGGCAGGCGGGATAGCCGAACGCCGGCCGGATGCCGCGGAAGCGCTCGGCCGCGAGATCCTCTTTCGACAACTGCGGCCCGCGCTCGTACCACTCGCGCCGCGCGACCTCGTGCAGGTATTCCGCGAATGCCTCGGCGAGGCGATCGGCGAGCGCCTTGACCATGATCGAACGGTAGTCATCGAGCTCGGCCTCGAATCCCCCTGCCAGGTCATCTGCGCCGATCCCGGCGGTGACGACAAATGCGCCGAGGTAATCGCGCGCGGGAGCGACGTAGTCGGCGAGCGAGCGGTTCGGACGCGAGTCGCCGAAGTCGGACTGCTGGCGCAGGAAGCAGAAGCGCACCGTGTCTTCCACGACGACGTCGTCGCCGTCGGCCACAGCGGGCCAGAAGCCGTAGACGCCGCGTGCGCGCAGCAGGTCGCTCGCGACGATCTCGTCGAGCAGCTGCTGCGCGTCGTCGTAGAGCTCGCGTGCGGCCGGCAGGTCGAGGATCGCCGGGAAACGTCCCTTGAGCTCCCAGGCGTGGAAGAAGAACTGCCAGTCCACGTACTCGCGCAGCGTCGAGAGCGACGGCTCGACGACCCGCGTGCCCGTGAACGCGGGCGCCGGCAGGTCGTCGAACGCGACGCGGTGACGGTTGGCGCGCGCCGTCTCGAGCCGCAAGAGCGGCTTGCGCTCCTTCTCCGCGTGCTGCGCGCGCAACCGGTCCTGCAGCTCGCGATTCTCGCCGTCGAGCCGCCTGCGACGTGACGGATCGAGGAGATCGCCGACGACGGCGCTCACGCGGGACGCGTCGTGGACGTGCACGACGGGCTGCTCGTACTCCGGTGCGATCTTCACAGCGGTGTGCTGCCGCGACGTCGTCGCGCCGCCGATGAGCAACGGCAGGTCGAGGCCGCGCCGCGCCATCTCGCGTGCCACGTCGACCATCTGGTCGAGCGACGGCGTGATCAGTCCCGAGAGCCCGACGATGTCGGCTTCCTGCTCGAGCGCGGTGTCGAGGATCGTGTCGCCCGGCACCATCACGCCGAGGTCGACGACGTCGTAGTTGTTGCAGCCGAGCACGACGCCGACGATGTTCTTGCCGATGTCGTGTACGTCGCCCTTCACGGTCGCGAGCACGACCTTGCCCTGCGTCCGGCACGCACCGCCTGCGGCTTTCTCGGCTTCCATGTACGGCTCGAGGTAGGCGACGGCGCGCTTCATCGCACGCGCGCTCTTCACGACCTGCGGCAGGAACATCTTTCCGGAGCCGAAGAGATCGCCGACCACCTGCATGCCCGCCATGAGCGGGCCCTCGATCACCTCGAGCGGGCGGTCGAACTGCTGCCGCGCCTCCTCCGTGTCCTCCTCGATGAAGTCGACGATCCCGTGCACGAGCGCGTGCTCGAGCCGCTTCGCGACGGGTGCCTCGCGCCAGCGGAGATCGCGCTCCCGGCGCGTCCCCTCGCCGCGCACGGTGTCGGCGTATTCGACGAGCCGTTCGGTCGCGTCGTCGCGCCGGTCGAAGATGACGTCCTCCACGCGCTCGAGCAGCTCCGGCGCGATGTCTTCGTACAGCACGAGTTGCCCGGCGTTGACGATTCCCATGTCGAGGCCGGCGGCGATCGCGTGGAAGAGAAACGCCGAGTGCATCGCCTCGCGCACGACGTCGTTGCCGCGGAACGAGAAGGAGAGGTTCGAGATGCCGCCGCTCGTCTTCACGCCCGGACAACGCTCCTTCACGAGCGGGAGCGCCTCGATGAACGCCTTCGCGAAGCCGTTGTGCTCCTCGATCCCCGTCGCGACCGCGAGCACGTTCACGTCGAAGACGATGTCCTCGGGCGGAAAGCCGACGACGTCGACGAGCAGCCGGTAAGCGCGTTCGCAGATCGCGACCTTGCGCTCGACCGACTCCGCCTGGCCCTGCTCGTCGAAGGCCATCACGACGACGCCGGCGCCGTAGTTGTGCACGGCACGCGCCTGCTCGAGGAACGCCTCCTCCCCCTCCTTCAGGCTGAGCGAGTTGACGATGCCCTTGCCCTGCAGGCATTTCAGTCCTGCCTCGAGGACGCTCCAGCGCGAGCTGTCGACGACGATCGGCAGCCGCGCGATCTCCGGCTCCGTCGCGATGAGATTCAAGAACCGCGTCATCGCGGACGGGCCGTCCAGTAGGTCGGCGTCCATGTTCACATCGAGGAGGTTCGCACCGCCGCGCACCTGCTCGAGTGCGACCTCGAGCGCAGCGGAGTAGTCGCCCGCCTCGATCAGTCGGCGGAAGCGCGCCGACCCTGTGACGTTCGTGCGCTCGCCGATCATCACGAAGTTCGTGTCGGGTGTGATCGCGAACGGCTCGAGACCGCTGAACACCGTCGTGTGGCGCCGCTCGGGGATCGCGCGCGGCTGGACGCCCTCGACCGCTGCGACGATCGCGCGGACGTGCTCGGGCGTCGTGCCGCAGCAGCCGCCGACGATGTTGACGAGCCCATCGCGCGCGAATGCACCCAGCACGCCGCTCGTGTCGTGCGGCTGCTCGTCGTAGCCGCCGAACTCGTTCGGCAGCCCGGCGTTCGGATAACAGGACACCCAGGTGGTCGCGAGCTGCGAAAGGTCTTCCACGAACGGGCGCATGTCGGCCGCGCCGAGCGAGCAGTTCACCCCGACGGCGAACGGCTGCGCGTGCTCGACC
>WNFR01003402.1_pt1 | contig 20969 bp, 22 predicted proteins | sample 5400221 | NCBI WGS metagenome assembly WNFR01 (sample SAMN13153357, study PRJNA577476) | soil metagenome | isolation source: 40 cm soil under Madrone tree | place: USA:California | collected 2016-06-14 | reverse complement strand
AGCGAGAAAGGAGCTACAACATTATCTTTCCAGCGATGACGGGCGCGATCTCGACTGCGCGCATCTTGCCTGATCCGGTTGAGAGGCAGAAAATCCTGAATTCAGTTCGCGATCACCTGCTGGAAAGTTTTTGATTTTTTTTGGCTCCCATAGGAGCATGACCACAATCTAAGGAGGGAAGCTTTGCTCTGTCACCTGTTCGAACAACAGGAACTCGCTGTACCCTGCATTTACGAAGACGCCGTCCAGGTGCCCGAACTCCCGCTTGATCGTGGCGAACATTGTGTTCCAAAGTTAGGGTTTCGACGTTAAAAGGCCCGCCTTTCTCGCGCACGACGGCGGCTTTAATCTGTGTTGTGTTCTTGCTCATCGAACTTTCCTCCTCAGTTGAGACTCTGTAGTAACGACCTACGCTACTTTTCACGTGACCGAGTCCAGCAAGCTCTCCCTCCGGCCGGGATCAGGCGGGCGCGCCGCCGCTAAGCGGATGCCGCGCAGTTGCCGTGCTGGGTGCTGAGGTACTTTCCGGTGCAGGCGAAATTCGGCGGGTCCAGTCCACCAAATTCTTTAGCAGCGCCTGGATCAAGTGTTTAGTCGGCTCATGGCTCAGATTTCCGTTCGCATCGAATCGGTTTGCAGCATCCGCGATAACGACCTCAGGCTGATTCAGGGTAAACAAGTTGAGAGCAACAAGGATCTGCCGCAGGTGGTATTGGGCCCGAGCGACGGGAGTTGACCTTCTGCGCGCTCAGGTCCAACTGGCCAACGACCAGCAGGCGCTTCTGGTGGCCCAGAACCAATACAAGCAGGCACTGCTTGTATTGGCACGCAACTTAGGCATGAGTCCGGCCACTCCGCTCGAATTGGCTGAGCCGCTGCGCTTCGAGCCGGTGAATCATCCCATTTCAGAAACGATAGTCGGTTCGGCCCTTATCGCGCGCTCGGATTACCTCTCGCTCGCCAGCCAACGTCAGCAACTCGTCGAGCAGCAACAGGCCAGCCGCGCGCGTTATTTCCCCAAGCTCAGCCTCAGCGGAAACTACGGCGGACTCGGCCGTAGATCCAGGGAACCTATCTTGTTCAAGGGCAGATTGACTTCACGGTGTTTGATCGTGACCGCAACGGAGAAGCTCAGGAGCTGGCGAGCAGGATCAAGCGCATGGATGACCAGATCGCGGATCTACGTCGTGGCATCGAGCAGGATGTCCGTTCCGCTTTGTTGAACCTGGAATCGACTGCCGACCAGGTGACAGTCGCTCAGCAAGGACAAGAACTCGCGGAACGAGAGCTCAAGCTGACGCAGGACCGATTCCGCTCGGGCGTTACTAACAACATCGAAGTCACCACCGCCCAAGACGAGCTCGCGCGGGCGCAGGAAAACGACATCCTTGCGGTCTCAAATTACGTGGACGCGAAGTTCGCTCTAGCGCGCGCCGCCGGAGGCACTGAGAAAAACATCGATCAGTATTTGGGAAAACCGTAGTTCGCGGCCTTGGTAATGAAGCCAGGCTGCAAACGTCTGAGGAGCCATGAAACGACGCATAGCGATCTTAATTGTTTTGGCAGCACTTATCGTTGCCGGCGTGTACCTGTACCCGCGGCTCACGAAAGATTCGAAACCACAAAACGAACTCGTGCTTTCTGGCAACATCGAAGCGCACGAAAGCCTAGTCAGCTTCAAGGTGCAGGGCCGGATTGTCGAACTGCCGGTAGAAGAAGGCCAATCGGTTCAGGCTGGCGCATTGCTGGCGCGGCTCGATAACGATGACTACAGGCAGAGGGTGCTCATTGATGAGGCGAACGTACGAGTGCGCCAATCGAATCTTGTACTCACTCTCGCTGGTACGCGCGAGCAGGAGATCAAAGCCGCGCAGCAGACCATGCTCGACGCGCAGGCGGACATGCAGCAAAAGAAACTCGACTATGACCGCGCGCTGCGCTTGTTCAAGGAAGATGTGATCTCGGCGCAGGACCGTGATCTGGCCGATACCGCCCTGAAGCGGTCCCAAGCGACGTTCCAGGCGGCGCAGCAAAAGTACAACGAAGCTCTCGAGGGCAGTCGAAAGGAAGACATAGCTATCGCGCAGGCCAATCTCAAACAAGCCGATGCGAACCTGGGCGTGTCTCAAGTGAATCTCGACTACACGGTCCTGCGCGCGCCGACGACCGGTGTGATCTCCGTTCGCCAGGCGGAACTCGGAGAAGTAGTCGTTCCCGGAACGCCTGTGGTCACGCTGGCCGACCTGGATCACATTTGGCTTCGTGCTTACATTGCTGAGACGGATGTCGGCCGCGTGCGCTGGGGACAAGATGCGGTGATCACCACGGACACCTATCCGCACCAGCAGTACCACGGAAGGATTTCCTTCATAGCCTCCGATGCCGAGTTCACTCCCAAGAGCGTGCAGACGTATAAAGAGCGGGTCACACTCGTCTACCGCATCAAGATCGCAGTGTTTCCGCCGGGTTCTTGCGTCCCGACTGGGTTGTTTTCGGCACCCTACGAATTACCGACCTCTGCAGGTCTCGCTCGCTGAGAAAACCGGAATGATCGTTCTTGTTTCCAGGCCGTCCGACATCGATGATGGGAAATAGACTCTTGTCATTGCTCGCGTCGGTGCTCTCGGGATTCAGTTTTCCGGTAACTCGAGCACCCTCATGTTTCGCCTTTCGTGGCGCCCCTAGATGAGGCATCGAAACTGCCGCGAATAGCAGCAACGCGGTGATGACCGATCCCGCTCCGACGATCACGAACCGGTTTTGGTGTATCTGTCGCTTTGCTCTCTGTTTGGCTCTTGTAGCTGGCTCCTTCATAGGATCCGCCGCAAAAACGGCGCTGGTCGCGTCACTGAGGACTTCCGGCGAGGGTGTCTGCGGAAATACGTTTGACTGGCCATCATCGGCATGACCGTTTACTCGATTCACTTTGCGCCTCCAGCCACAGGGGCAACAAACGCGATCGGCACCAAGACCGGCCGGTCGACCGCGTCGGCTTGTGCAACAGACAACAACAATCGCTCTCTTGACTCCTTAAAGGTCGGCCGTTCGAACACGACCACCCCGTCCGCTCTGGCGCCCGGAGCCAGACGTCGGCTGCTGATCCGATAGTCTTTGATCGCCACTGGCTCGGCCTTCAGGACTTTTCGATGCTTGTCTCTCGATGAGCTTGCCAGCTCTATTTGGGGTGGCAGCACCTCGAATGGCTCGCCGGAAGAGTTGACCACGGCAAACGGTACGAGCATTCCCTGTGGGTTGTCGGCGGGGAGTCCCGCTGCAACGCGCAGCCGTTTTCCTACCCAATGCGGATCCCGAAGCCGTTGTAGGCTCAGAACATCTTGTTCGGGGCCAACGGGCTTCGTTTGCGGCTCGCTCGCAGGCGGATCCTCTTGGTCGATATTTTTCGTCTCACCAATGAGAAAACTAGTATGCGTCGCGGCGATGAGAAAGCTGTGGGGATGATCGCAGGTGAGGACATAATCCACCGGTTGTACGGGATCCAGCTTGCCTTGGCTTACCAGGCTGAGTGCGATCTCGTGACCGGCCCTGCTCATAATCAAGGCATTCGTGTGGGCGGGTTTTGTGCTGGTCGTTTTGAAAAACACTAACTGCGGCTCGGCTTCGGAGTGCTCGGCCTTGAATGCTCCTGGATCGCCTAGCGCGACCGAACTCACCTGTTCTAACACCCGCACCGAACTGACGTAGCCGGGGCGCAAGTGCAAGGTCAAGATTTGCCCTGGATCCGCATTCAAGGTCACGATTCGTGCCTGTGGCGGGTCGGCCTGTGCCAAAACCATCTGGAAAGGCAGCCCGACGATTGTTATCAGATGCAACAAACGCAAACATTGTTTCATCTCACACGTCTTTTCTCGAGTTGGCTCTCGGCTGCTGGTTGAATGTGTGCTTCGCGAAGGTAAGCTGTTCGAATTGCTGTGACATACACGACAACGTCGCGATTTCGATATTTGAGTCCTCTCGCTCTGATCGCGTCCTCACAGGCGTAGTAGGCGGCAGCAACCAGCCTGAGGTCACCTTGGAACTGCTCCATGAGCCAGACGAGATAGCGCACGCCTCCCGACACATTTTGATCCGGGTTACAGCGGTCTCTGACCCCGAGTCTTTGCGCGGTCGTTGGCATCAACTGCATGAGGCCCACAGCGCCTTTGCTGGAGACAGCGCATGTTCGCCAATTCGACTCGCGCTGAATGATGGCGCGAACCAGCGCAATGGGCACCTGATAGTGTTGCGCATAGGCCGAGACGTAATACTCGGACTCCAATCGAGCGGGTGATTTGTCTGATTGCGCCCAGCAGATCGAAAGGGCGCAGAGGACCTGTATCGCGATGAATGAGGATTTCATACCGCGGCTGCCCCGAGCGTCTCAGCGCAATATTGCTGCGCGTCATAGACCAAGCTGGCAAAACCGTCACGCAACAAGAGTTTGCGCCGGTCAGCCTCGGTCTTCGCCAATAGCGGCAGTAGGGTGTCCCGCATCTCTGCCGTGATCCACCTCGCGGTCGGCTGAAGGGTGTTCCACGCGAAGATAGAAGCTGCGCCGGCGAAGCGGATCTCCGATACGCCGCTCCTCGTTCGACGTGAGCACGACGAAGGGAATGCTGTCAGCCTGGACCGTGCCGAGTTTTGGAATGCTCAGCCGCCAGACGCTCAGTAGTTCCAAGAGCATCGCTTCGAACGCCTGATCTACTTTGTCAATCTCGTCAACCAGCAAGACGCAGGGCTTGGAGTATTGCAAGGCGCGCAGCAATGGCCCGGCGCTGAAGAATTGCTGACTATGTAACTCGCTCTTCAGCAATGCCCAGTCAATACTGTCGACTTTCGCCTTCAGCTCAACGTATAGTCTCTGCAGCGCCTCATCGAACTTTCCAATTGCCTTTTCTTCGTTGATTCCTTCGTAGCATTGCAGACGCTCGACATTTGTTCTTGCGGCCTCCGCAACTGCATATGCCAGTTGGGTCTTCCCGCTGCCCGCAGGTCCTTCGAGCAGCAATGGCTTCTGGAGTCTCGCCGCGAGATACACCGTTGACGTGGCTATCGAATCGGCTATGTAGCCGCTCGCACGAAGTGCTTCCTCGAGTTCTTGGAGAGATGAAAACACCCTCGATTCCTCCGGCCAGGACCATCCGAATTTCCGTCCTCAGCGTGAAGAAGCTAGGTCCGAATGAAATTTCGGTCAAATCGGATCGCCCGTTATTCCAGAATTCGGGAGTCAGAGGTCGCGTTGACTGAAACCGGAACCAGCTCTATACAAGTGCAAACGGGGTATGACCCCTCCGGTGAGCGCCGGAAAATCAGTGGAGTATCGTATGACCATCATTGAACAAATTGGGAAGCGATCATCTGCTCTCAAAGTAAGCGAGCTTGCGGACCTCCTTCGTGTGACGCCTCAGCATATCTACCGCCTCGCGTCTGAAGGCCTCATCCCATGTTTTCGAATCGAAGGTGCTATCCGATTGGACCCCGGGGACGTCGTGGCGTGGCTAAAGAGCAAACAGCCAAAGACGATACGCTCGATGAGACCACGCGCGGCATAAAGCCTCGGCACCTCGCTTTCAAGGCTCTGTCTTGCCGATCAGGTGGCTAAATTAATTCCCCTGGAGACGTCGATAGCGAGCCGATAGAGGCCGTGGCCAGACCAGCCAACGCGCCTTTATCGAGGAGTGCGTGGATGTCTTTCCGACGAACATACTTGAGGTAGACCATCGTCGATGCCAGGTCACTATGCCCGAGCCATTCCTGGAGTGTGCGAATGCTGACGCCATTTTCCAGCGACGTGGTTGCAAACGTGTGGCGAAACTTGTGAAGAAACCATTTCCCGCAATGAGGTCCTTCGCAACACTTGTTACCATGTTTGGACACGCAGTGACCGCAATTCAGACCGGCGCGCCGGGCAATTCTTTTCAGCCTATTCTCAAATTTCTTGTTGGGCATGCCTCTGCTCGTCGGGAAGACCAGGTTGTGTGGGTTCTGCCCGGACTGGCGGGCTTTGTATTCTTTGAGCACCGTCAAAAGGGACGAAGGTACGGGAATCTCCCGCTCTTCCTTGTCCTTCGGTTTGAACCCCAGCTGTTTCTTCGCCGTGACTCGCACGCATTTGCGGTTGAAATCGATGTCTGGCCAAGCAGTGTACCTGACCTCCTTGTCGCGCGCTCTCCTGTCAAGAGGAAGAACAAGTACGGGACTTTCTCATCAGGAGTCCATGCCCTGAATAGAGCGTCAAGATCCTCAGGTTGGTACATTTCTCGCACGTTTGCGACGAACTTGGGTTTGTCACGGCCCTTCAGAAGGCCGGCGATACCCTGCAATCTGAGCCATTGCTCGACAATGCCAATGCGATTAAAGACGGTCCGTGCCTCGTTGCCGTTCGAGTAGAGATGCCTGATGAAACTCAGGCAATCATCCCGCCCCAGATCCTCGAGAAAGCGCTTCCCGCAGGTATCGCGAAATCGATACAGCACCAACCTGTATTCATCGTACGTCTTTCGCTCCCGCTGTGGCGGCTCCACATCCTTGAGATATGACTCAATTGCTTGAGCAATCAGTGTTTTGCCGGCGCCTCCGGGTTTGCGCTGCGGTCGCCGGAAGTAGCCGGAGGCTCCTGCCTTCCAACCTCCGCAAGAGAGCGGCCGGCTTCGAGATTTGGTTCCATCTGAGATTCGATGGACTCTTTGCGGGCAGTGAGGCCCAGGGCCATCAGTTCGTTTCGCACTGCCGCGCTCACACATGCCTGCAAGTACGACTCAAGGCCCCGGAGAATGAAATTCGCAGCCCCGGCGATCTGGTTGGAGTTGCTGATCGTTTGACCGATACGGCGCGGCCTTCTGGTCAGCACCGAAACTCCTGCGGTTTCATCCGTTAGAGGGGTATCAACTTCGATCCCGGCCTTGCGTGCGTCAAGTTCCAATGCCTTCAAGCGTGCGCTCTCCAGCACTTCGCTCCGCTTTGGAATCGCTGCACGTCGCCGGCGCCCCCTTCCCGCCACTCGATGTAGTAGACGCCTTCGAGATGTACTTCGGACTGTCTATTGACCCGCACTCTGTCTTTCAATCTGCCATTGGGTTCTATGACGATGGGACAGAACTTCCACAGACCGTCAACCTTCACTTTCTTGAGAACGTTGACGCGCGATTTCGAAACAGCCCGGTCGGCGGGGCGCGGCATGGGCGTGATTGTCCGTCCTTGTTGAAATTTGCGCAAAATTGCGCGGGTCGTGGACACCAAGGTGGACACCAAACCCGTGGTTTTGTGGACACCAAGATGGACACCAAGGCGGTAAGTTGTTGAGGACTAAAAGAATGGTGCCGAAGAAGGGACTCGAACCCCCACACCCTTGCGGGTACATGGACCTGAACCATGCGCGTCTGCCAATTCCGCCACTTCGGCAAGTGGACTAAAACAAGCGCGGCAGCCCTGACGGCTGCCTGTCAGGAAGAACAACTCTCTATTTTACAGACGCTTCGCTGCCTGTCAAACTCCGGCCCCCCATCGGGTGTGCGACTTGAAAGTGAGGAATCGGCAGGTTCCCTTTTTTTGACCTAGTAACCGAGCGTATGTGATACGCTCGGTTAAGGAGGTGGTCCCCATGCCCGAGTCGCTCGCCGATCTGGAACAGCAACGGGCCGCAGTCCTGCGGCAGATTTCTGAGTTGGAAGATTTTCGCGCTGGGTCGATTACCGGAACCGGGGGTCGCTGCGGTAATCCGGGTTGCCATTGTCACCGTCCCGACGATCCCGGTCATCGCCCGCATCCGCGGTTGACCTACAAGGTAAATGGCAAAACCGTAACTGAGAGCTTCGCCACGCCGGCTGAGCAGCGCAAGGCCGAGCAGGAGATCGAGGGCTTTCGCCGCTATCGGCAACTGGAGCGATCCTTCGTCGAGGTCAATGAAAAGATCTGCCGTGCCCGGCCGGTGGAGGATACGCTCACACCGCAGGAAAAAAAACGGCGGAAGCGATCCACGCGGAGATCACGCGCGAAGTAACCACCCTGTTGGGTCGCATCTTCGCCGAGCGGAAACGCAGCGGCGGCATGGATCTGGAGGCGGTGGAGATGGGCTTCCGCGCCGCCCTGCATCAGGCCGGAGCAGTCGCTCTCACACAACTGCTGCAGTTCCCCGAGCCTACCGCCGAACCGCGGGCCATCGCCTGCAGGTGCGGCCACCAGGCGCGCTACCGCGAACTGCGCTCGCGGCGTATTCTCACTGCCCTGGGCGAGGTGGACCTGATGCGCCCCTGGTATCTGTGTCCACACTGTCACCACGGCCAGTGCCCCGTTGATCGCCAGCTCGATGTCGAAAACCGGGACTGCTCTCCGGGCGTGCGCCGCATGCAGGCCATAGTGGGCCAGGAGGCTCCCTTCGATCACGGACGGGAACAGATGAAAGTTCTGGCTGGTCTGGAGGTGACGGCCAAGTCGGTGGAGCGTACGGCGGAGGCGATTGGCGCCGACATCGCTGCGGGCGAGCAGTGCGAAATCGGCAAAGCCGTTCAACTGGATCTGCCGGTCGTCGTGGGTGAGCCAATTCCGATTCTGTATGTGCAAATGGACGGGACCGGCGTACCGGTAGTGAAGAAAGAAACGGAGGGACGCAAAGGCAAAACCGACGGCCAGCCGGCCCATACCCGGGAAGTCAAGCTGGGATGCGTGTTCACCCAGACCGCGTGGGACGAGGAGGGTTACGCGATTCGCGATCCCGATTCAACTACTTATACCGGAGCTATAGAGGCTGCCGAAGAGTTTGGCAGGCGTATCTATCTTGAGGCCTGGAATCGTGGCTGGAGCCGCGCGGAAAAGAAAGTCGTCATGGGCGATGGAGCCGAATGGATCTGGAATCTGGCTGATCTCCATTTTCCGGGCGCAATGCAGATCGTCGATCTCTATCACGCGCGCCAGCACCTCTGGGAGTTGGCGCGCAAGCTGCATCCCAACGACTCGGTGAGCCAGAAAGCCTGGATGAAAGTCCACCAAAAGCACCTGCTCGATAAGGGAAAAATCGAAAAGCTGGTTCTCGCCCTGCGGGCTACTGGCTCAACCAACCTCGAAGTACAGGAAAAGATTCGCATCGAAGCGGATTACTTTGAACGCAATGCCGAGCGTATGCGCTACCCTAAGTTCCGCCGTCAGCATCTCTTCGTCGGCTCTGGCGTGATCGAAGCTGGTTGCAAGACCGTCATCGGCTCCCGCCTGAAACAATCCGGCATGTTCTGGACCGTCAGAGGCGCCAACTCCATCATCGCTCTGCGATGTTGTCACCTCAACGGCCGCTTCGAGGATTATTGGGAGGACCGTCGGGCGGCCTGACTTCCACTTCTATGTCGTGCACCCGTCATCAGACCCATCAGACCCTGGATCGCAGTCCTCGGTCGCTGGTCGTCGGTCGTTCGTCGGTGGCAAAAGTCTCTCGCACCCCGACGACCTGCCCGGGCGCGTCCACCGTCAACAGCATTGCAAAGGCGCCAAGAACAAAGGCACCCAGGACTTCCAGCCATGGACCCAACCACAAAATGGCCATCGCCTTTGCGATTTTCATGCCGGCCTCAGCCGCTTTCTTCTCCAATCATCCCACCCGTCCCTCGAAAGCCCCCATGGGATCTGCCAGCCGTCGCTTCCTGAGCTGGGTTCGCCCTAGACCGCCGCTGCGCATGCCCAGGCAGGGACTGCCGTGGTCAACTCGGTTCTTGGCCAGCGACTGACGACCGCGGACCAGCGACTGTTTTCCTACGGGCTGTCGCGGTGGACGACTTTTACACGGTATCCGGCCTTGCGCAGGTGCTTGCTCGCGTCTTCGGCGATCATCACGCTGCGGTGCCGACCGCCGGTGCAGCCGAAGCTGATGGTCAGGTAGCTCTTCCCTTCCTGTACATAGTGCGGCAGCAGATAGACCAGGAGGTCCGAGATGCGGGTGATGAATTCCTGCGTCTGGGGGAACGAGCGGATGTACCTGGCGACGCGCGGGTCGCGGCCGGTCAGGGGGCGGAACTCGGGAACGAAATGCGGGTTGGGCAGGAAGCGGACGTCAAAGACCAGATCGGCGTCTTCGGGCACACCGTGCTTGAAACCGAAGCTGACGCAGGAGACCAAGATGTTTTTGTCGGACGACTTTTTCTGGAAGCGTTCGGTCAGGTGCGCCCGCAGTTCATGGACGTTGAACTTGGTGGTGTCGACGACCCAGTCAGCAATGGCGCGAATCGGCTTGAGGCGCTGGCGCTCGGCAGTCAACGATGAGCGGACAGGAGTATTTGCGCCCAGCGGATGCGGGCGGCGAGTTTCGCTGTAGCGCCGGAGCAGCGAGGCCTCGGTGGCTTCCAGATAGATCACCATGGTCGGAAGCATTCGCCGAACGGATTTGACGATGGTGGGGAGCCGCTCGAGTTTGGAGCCTTCGCGCACGTCGACGACCAGCGCAGTGCGGCGGATCTCGGCCGATTGCACGGCCAGTTCGGCGAAACGCGGGATCAGATCCACGGGCAGGTTGTCGACACAGTAGTAGCCGAGGTCCTCAAAGGCTTTGAGCGCGGAGGCTTTTCCGGAGCCGCTGAGACCGGTGATGATGACCAGTTCAGGGCCGGGACGGGAGTCTGGGGACGCGGTGCGGCGTGCCGATTTCTTCGGCTCGCGCTTGGATTTCTCTTTGGCTTTCGGCGCCACCTTGCAGGGATGTTAGCAGAGATTGCGCAGGAGTATTGAGTATCTGAGTCGGTCACGATGTAGAGGAACCAACGGCGGGCCACTGGATGTCGTGGCCCGCCAATGACGAGGAACGAATGGTTCTGCCGAGCTTACCGGCGATCGCGTCCGTAGTAGCCGCGATGCTCGAAGTACTCATGGCGCTCAAAGCGCTCGTGCGGCCAGTAGGGCCCGCGATAGAAGCCGTAAGCAACCGGACCCGGATAAGGCCGCGCATAGACATACGCCGGCGGACAGATCACCGGTCGCGGGTAGACGTACCCGTATGGGTAGATGGGGCGCGCGTAAACCGGGCCTCCGACGGTTACGCCAATGGCCACGCTCGCGCGGGCTTTTTCCGGGCTCGCGAACGCCAGAGCCAAGGCCAATCCGAACACCGCGAATAAACTTTTCCTGAACATTCGCCACCTCCGTCCTTGATGGAATGAACCCGGATGGCGGGGGAAAGTCGCGCTGGGTGTCGAAGGCGTGCAAGTCGGCGGTTAGGTTGGAGTGCGGGTCAGGTTACGGGGCAATCCCTCCGGCGGCCCGCAGAGCTGCGGGCTCACGCCCGCTTCGCCGAATGCCATCCCTGCGGGACTCTGTGAAGGGCCCCGGGTGCCCTCGATCCAAAACTAGACGCCACGCGAGAAGGGCGAGCACCAGATCCTGGGGACCACGGAAGCAACCTGGGATTCAGGCTCCGGCTGCAGGTCCACGGCCGTGCACGACTCGCGGCTGGATGAGTCTGGCCGCATGCGGACTGCAATGACACCCGTAAAGGCCAGATCACGAAAGGCCAACCTCGCCGGGACACGCCCTTCGGCCACTGTGCGGCGACCGATTCCCTCGCTAGACTCGTTCATCCCCCAATCCCCGCCGGCGCGCCGGAGGACCAGCTTTCCATGAACCTGCTGCAATGGCTCAACCAGCACAGCATCCTGACGCTGTTGATCGCCTACGTCCCACTGATCGCGACGATCGTGACCACCGTGCTCAGCCTGGTGCTGGCGCGCGCCACCCTGCGCTATGCCGAGGCCAGCGACAAGAGCCTGGCACTGGCGCGCGAGGAGTTCGAGCGGGAATGGTCGCCGGAACTGCACATCAAGCTGGAACACACCACGGGCCGGGAGGCGACGCTGGTGGTCACCAACCTGGCCAAGATCTCCGTGCTGCTGCAGATGGTGCAGTTGCGCAAGCTCGCGATGGGAGTGCCTTCCCTGCGTTATTTTCTGAACGAGCCGCTGGTGGGTGGAACGACCTGGACCGACGAACTCGGCAAGCGTTTTTTCGTCTGCACAGGCGAGAATTATGAAGGCGTGCTGGCCGCGTCGGTCACGTTCTATGCCTCAGGGAGGATGTTCCGCACCGACTGGTTCCGCTTCCGGGCTGAAGTCAGCGACGGGAGGATCCTCAATCTGCATCCGGTGAGCATCGCGGCACGGCGCGTGCGTGTGCTGGAAACCAGGAACAGCAAAGGCCAGCGTCGGCGCGAACTGGTGATGGACGTGGCTGGATCGGCCGAGACGGCCGACTCGGCAAAGTAGGCAAGATCACTCCGAAAAAACGGGCTTTCCATGGCACGGCTGCCAGCAGCACTTTCCCCATCCTCAACAATTCACCTGGAGGTTGACGAGCAAGCCGGCACCCTCGCAATCACGTTCGACGCGCGCACTTGCGGGCATGAGTCGGTTGCTCGAAGCGCTCCTTCCAGACCAGTCGAAGTGACGCTGGGGGAACCCATTCGCTTGTCCTCACTCCTGCTCACGGCGCGAGAACACGCCGTCGATCGCATCCAGCAGATCCTGGCTCTGGCCGTCGTAGTCTCCGCTTAAATCCCACATGAAGATGCCCCCGAAGTTGCGCTGGTGGAGCACGTAACGCGCCTTTCTGGCAGTTGAGGCCGCGTCGTCGTAGGTGATGAAGCCGGGCACCTGCGTGGGGTCTTCCTGCAACAGGTAGGGCGCGCGGCTGGCGGCGTCGTAATGGCGCTTCCAACCCATCTGGTTGATGCGCTGCTTGATGTAGGTACCGTAGTTCTGCGAGTTGGTGTTGGAGCAGTCGTAATGGGGGCAGAACTCGAAGAGCGAGCTGACGCCATCGAACTCGTAGCCGTAGAACGCCGTGCCGATATTCAGCTTGTCCTTGGGGACGCCGTAATCTTTCTCGAACAGGTCCATCGAGTCCTTCAGGCTGCCTTCCTGGCCGGGGTCGGCGAGGCTCAGGATGAGCGGTGAGTTGTGGCCGTCGTGGTCGGTCCACGGACCATGGAAGTCGTAGGTCATGACGTTGATGAAGTCGACCAGCGGCGCGAGCGCGGGGACATCGAAACCGGTACCGTAGCCGCGGGGATCGGACGGAATGGCCATCGAGATCAGCCACCGCGGCTCGGGCAACTCGTAGCGCAGTGCCTGCATGAGCTGGATGCAGGGCTCGGTGTCAGCGGGCGCATTGGGGACTTCCCAGTCGATGTCAACGCCGTCGTAGCCATGCTTTTCGAGGAAGTGGTGGACGTTGGCGGCAAACTTGCGGCGGTAGGTGTCATTGGCAGCAATCTTGGCGAAGGCTGCGGCCTGCACGGAGTCGGCCCCCCCGATCGAGACTATGACCTTCACACCGGCAGCATGCGCTTTCTTGATCAACTCAGGCTGGACAGGGTCCGGATCGGCGTAGAGTCCGCCTGTGCCATTGGCCTGGAGCAGGAGGAAGGCTTCCTCGATGTGCGTGAGCTTGTGGTAGGGAATCTGGTTGGCCGTGTAGGGCGGCACCTGCCACTTGGCCCAGTCGGGATAGTAGGCGATCAGGCGCTGGGGGGCGCGCTCGTCGTCGCCGGCAAAGACGGGGGAGGCTGCAAAGACGAGGAACGCTAGGAGCACGGCCCGGCCAAGGATTCGGATGTCGCGGGGAGCAAGCGGGGGGAGAGACTTCGGCATAGGTCACCTCGAACGGTAGGGTCGCGAGCGGGGTCCCGCTGGGAGTGGCGGCGGGGCAAAAATTCCAGCGCTGCCATCCGGGGGCGTGGAGATCCTGAAAAAATGCTCGAATCCTTTTATTAAAACGTATCAATAGGGTCAAGGGAAAAATGAGACGAACCACCCACTGGCCCTGGTCTCGAACGAAGCGACGCAGCTTCGAATCGCTCAGGGCAGGCCCCCGCCGCTCCACCGGCGAACCTATTGGTAATCTATCCTCGCCATGAAAAGCTTCGAATCGCTTACCGAAAAAGAAATTCTTGCCTTGGCCATCTCCCTCGAAGAGGAAGACGAACGTGTTTACGCCGACTTTACGGAAGGATTGCGCGAGAACTTTCCTGCGTCGGCGGCCGTGTTTGACGGCATGCGGCAGGAGGAGTCCGGACATCGGCGGCGGCTCATCGAGTTGTACAAGCAGAAGTTCGGGGAGCACATTCCGCTGATCCGGCGGCAGGATGTGCGCGGGTTTGTGCAGCGTACACCGGTGTGGCTGGTCCGGCCGCTGGGGCTCGATACGGTGCGGAAACAGGCCAGCGCGATCGAGGTGGAGACGCGAGGCTTCTACGAAAAAGCGGCCGCCCGGTCGCAAGATGCAAGCATCCGGCAACTGCTCGATGACCTTGCAAATGAGGAACGCTCGCACGAAGAGCGCGCGGATGAACTGGGCCGAGAGAAGCTGACTGGAACGGCGAAGCACGAAGAAGACGAGGCCAATCGGCGGCTATTCGTGCTGCAGATCGTGCAACCGGGACTCGCCGGCCTGATGGACGGATCCGTCTCGACGCTGGCTCCGGTATTTGCGGCCGCGCTCGCCACGCGGAACAGTTGGGATGCCTTCCTGGTGGGCCTGGCAGCGTCGATCGGCGCGGGCATCAGCATGGGATTCGCCGAAGCGCTCTCCGACGATGGCAGCCTTACGGGACGAGGGCATCCGTGGATCCGGGGGCTCGTATGTGGCGCCATGACGGCGCTGGGCGGGGTTGGGCACACGTTTCCTTTCTTGATTCACAACTTCCGCTTCGCCATGGGGCTGGCGATTGTGGTCGTGCTGGTGGAGCTGGGTGCAATCACATGGATCCGTCACCGATATATGGATACGCCAATCCCGTCGGCGGCGCTGCAGGTGGGGCTGGGCGGAGCGCTGGTGTTTATTACAGGGATTTTGATCGGGAGTTCGTAGTTTTCTTTTCGCGCCTCGCCCCTCTGAAAGTTCTTCTCTCGACCCGTCCAGGGCTTGCGCCCGTGGGGCACCTGGAGCCAACCGCCAAGAACCGACAGCTGGGTTCTAAGGTGCTTCGATCAACTCCATCTTTCCTTCCCGGGTGCGGTGCAGGACCATCACCTTGCCCTTGGGATCGCGGAAGACGAACACGTCGCGGTCGCGGAAGTGACATTCCTTGATGGCTTCCTCAAGCGTCATGGGGCGGAGGGCCACCGCTTCCGAGGAATGCGTCAGGTGGACTTCGGTCGTCTTGGCGACTGCCGGAAATTTGTGCACGACTACCGGAACAGCAGTCGTTTCCGTCAGGCCGACTGCGGTCTGGAGCTCGTCCTGCTTGGCTTCGCCGTTCCACTTCTTGTGCGACTTGCGTTTCCTGGAGATCAGGCGAGTCTTGTACTTGACCGCCTGTTTCTCGAGATGATCCAGGGCTTCGTTGACCGCCAGTTTCATGTCGGTCGCCTGGGCCAGGCCGACGATGGGGCCGTTGCGCGGGGTGATCGTAATTTCGGCTTTGTGGCGGTGTTTTTCGACGGCGAGAATCACCTTGGTTTCGAACTTGTCGCCTAGGATTTTACGGATTTTGGCGAGGCCAGCTTCGACCTCTTTACGGATGGCGGGAGTAATTTCGTATTGCCTGCCGGTGTATTCCACGTTCATTGAGCGCCCCCTGGGATGCTTACTTCCATGATCTGGGCTCAAACAACCGGTGCTGCGGGTGACTGGGGGCTGAAGCCCCTTTCCCGGCATGGCTCAAGGCCATGCCCTTCCACAACGAAATTTACTTCTTCACTCTGCGCTGGTGGGTGCTCGGGATGCGCATGTCCTCCCGGTATTTCGCAACCGTGCGGCGAGTGACCTGGATACCCTGCGACTGAAGGATGCGGGTGATCTGCTCGTCGGTTAACGGTCGGGCTGGATCCTCTTCCTCGATGAGTTTCTTGACACGGCGCTTCAGGATGAGCAACGAGGTGTTGCCGCCTTCCGGGCCTTGCACGCTCTCGGAGAAGAAGTACCGCAATTCGAATACGCCCTGTGGAGTATGGGCGTATTTATTCGCCACCGCGCGGCTGACGGTGGACGGATGCACGCCGATTTCTTCAGCCACCTCCTTGATCATCATGGGCTTCAGTTGGTCGATGCCCTTTTCCAGGAAATCCTGCTGGCGCGCAACGATCGAGTAGCAGACTTTCATGATGGTCTGCTTGCGCTGCTCGATGTTCTTGATGAGCTGGATGGCGCTCTTGTAGCGCTCCTTGACGTAGTTGCGCGTGTCTTTGTCGTTGGTTTCCTTGGTAAGCAGGCGCTTGTAGGCCGGATTGAGTCGAAGCTGGGGCACGTCTTCGTCATTCATCAGACAGAGCCACTCGTCGCCGTGCTTGATGAAGGCGACGTCGGGCTCGATCAGGCGCGTGGTGCTCTTGTTGTATTGCAGTCCGGGACGGGGGTCGAGGGTCTTGATGAATTCGAGCGCTGCCTGCACCGCCTCGATGGGGCGGCCGATCGCCTTGCCGATCTCTTTGTATTGCTTCATCTGCAGCGAGCGCAAATGATGGTCGACGACTGCGACCGCGTCCGCCACTAACTGGGCGTCGCCATTGCCGTTGTTCCTCTGCTGCGCGTGCTGCTGCTGGATGTAGCGCAACTGGTAGAGCAAGCACTCGCGCAAATCCCGGCAAGCCACACCCGGCGGATCCAGCTGGCGCACCGTGTCCAGCGCTTCCTGCAGATCGGAAATCGTGAACTTGGGCTGATACTTGGGTCGGGGCGCTGCGGGTGTGGGCGGGGCAACCGGTGTTAGCGCTGCTGCAACCGGCTCAGGGGCCGGCGCGACCGCAGCGGCGGTTGAAACGCCGCTGATTTCGGCCGTGGAATTGCTGGAGCCACTCCAGTCCGCGGACAAATCGGAATCGAGGTCTGCGTCCGCGTCGACCTCGTTGCCTTCCTCGTCTGCCGCGGCCAAGCCCAACGCATGGGCTTCTTTCAGCAGGCTTTCCTGGGCCGCGGCATCCGCTTCAGGGGCTGCGGGAGCGGTAACCCCCATCAACTCGTCGTCGCTGGCGATCAGGTAGCCGTCCTCATTCAGGTTGCCGATGATCAGTTCGGCCGCCTCCCGAACGGCGGGCGTGACCGACAGGGCGCCCAGCTGCCAGGTCAGATGGTCGGTCAGATTGCCGGGCTTCGAGAGAAAATTTTCGAACGATGGACGCTCGATATCCTCCATCTCGCCGGGGCTGCGGAAGCCGGGATCGAGATATTCCTGGAAAAACGAGCCGAAATCGATTTCGTCAAAGGGATCTTTTTTCTCGGCAGCGGGAAGCGGAGCCTCTTCGGCGGTAGCGGCCGATGCCACGCGGTCGCGCTCTTCCTCGCGGCGGCCGACGTCGTCGATCAGCGGAACGGAATCCTCCAGTTCCTCAAGGACTGGGTTTTCGACCATCTCGGCGTTGATCATGTCCTTGAGCTCGATCTTGTTGAGCGCAAGCACGGACACCATCTGCACGAGACCCGGGGTCAATATCTGTCGCTGTGACAGCTTGACGTTCAGCTTGTGTTGCAGCATTACCATTCGGTCGTCAGTTCTTTCCTGAGAATCGATTGTCAGCCGTCCCGGAGGACTTGGCTGTGGGGCCAGGTGCGCAACTGAAGGCCCCAAGTCCCAGTATCAAAGCAAACTTGCATTACGGCTACGTTACAGCCGTAACGTGATCGTCCCCGCCGGACTCCCCCAACAACGCTTCAGTCTGCGTCGATCCAAGCGACGCATGCTGGGCCTGCTGTAAACGCCGCTACGCGGCTGGAGCCTTTCAAACCAGCGAGAAGCTCTCGCCCAGATACACGCGCCGGACTTCCGGATCACTGCCCAAAGCTTCCGGTGTCCCGGTCCGGAAGATGCGACCCTCGTTGATGATGTAGGCGCGATCGGTCACCGACAGGGTTTCCCGCACATTGTGATCGGTGATCAGAATTCCGATCCCGCCGGCCCTGAGATCGGAAATAATCTTCTGCAGGTCCAGCACGGCGATGGGATCAATTCCCGAAAAGGGCTCGTCCAACAAAATGAACGTGGGATTGATGCAGAGGCAGCGCGCAATTTCAACCCGCCGGCGCTCGCCGCCTGACAAAGCGTATCCGCGATTCTGGCGGATATGGTCCAATCCCAACTGCTCCATCAGTTTCTCCATCTTCTCCCGGCGCTCATGCCATGAGATGGGCTGCGCTTCGAGCACCGCGAGGATATTTTCCTCCACGGTCAGCTTGCGGAAGACTGAGGGTTCCTGCGGGAGGTAGCTGATACCAAACTGACGGGCCCGCAGGTACATCGGGACGTCAGTAATGTTTTCGTCGTCGTAGAGCACCCGGCCGGTGTCCGGGGGTACCAAACCCACGATGGCATAGAAGGAAGTGGTTTTGCCGGCACCGTTAGGACCAAGTAATCCAACAACTTCGCCCTGCTCCACCCGAAGACTGACGCCATTCACAACCGGACGTCCGCGGTAGGTTTTTCCGATTTCGTCGGTGGCCAATGAGTGCATTTAACGTGCCACTCGCGTTTGGGTAACAGTGGGAGAGTTATCCCTGCCTTCCACCAGCACCCTATCATCGTGTTTATAGAAAGTCAACGAATCGCCAGTGATTTTGCCGTGTTCGGCATCAAAAATGCTAGGCGAACCGCCGGTCAAGACAAACTTGTCCTCCGCGGCGGTATAGACGAGCTTGTCGCCCTGGGCCCGGCGAGCCGGTTCCTGAACCACCACATTGCCTTCGGCGACGATCCGGTCGAGTTGCCCCTGTGCCTTAACCGACTGATTTCCGGAGGCTTGACTGCGCGGAATCATGAACGCATCCAGATGGTCGGCGGTGATGGTGGCGTCGGCGCCGCGGGCCGCGACTCCTCCCTCGAAATGGGCGCGATGCTGATCGTCGGCGTAGGTGAGCCGGACCGAGGTGATCGCGACCGGGGTGGCGTTCCCTTTCTTGTCGACCTGGACGAGCACGGTGGATACGGGTTTTCCATCCCCTTGCGCTACGACCGAACGATGATCGCGGTCGAACTGGATCGTGGGGGCCTCGACGACGTTGGCGTCCTGCCAGATGCGCGCGTCTCCGGAGTAGGTCGCGACCGCTGAGGTGCGGTGGACGGTCATGCTGCGGGCCGTGATGTGAATGGGCGAGGCAGAAGCGAGGAGCGCTCCGTTGGGTTGCTCGCGGAGGTCGCTGTAGGTGCTCTTCACGCTGCCGTCGGCGATGGCATCGCCCGTCGCGCGGTTCATGCGGATGGTGCGCGCGGTGGTGGTGAGGGCCTGGTCGATCACTCGCGGCGATCCGGAAAGTTCCAGCATCTCGTCAGGGGGCGTGTAACGGGCGCGATCCGATCGTGCCTGGCGCTCGCCATCTGCGTAGTTGAAGTTTCCCTGCTGCAGGATCGAGTCGATTCCGCCGGTGGAACGGAAGGCGACGTCCATCCTCTGGCTGGCGCTGGTGCGGTCGGGCTGGCCGGGAGTGCTGCTGACGATCTTCGCGTCGGGCTCGCCGTGCACGGTTTTGAGGTGGCTGACATCGTCAAAGCGAGCTTCGAACTTGCCTGCGGTCACGACCGTGCGCGAGCTGTGAGAGCTGTCGGCGGGGATAACGATCTGGCCTCCGGGCGCGGTCTCGGCGTGGTCCAGATGCTTGCCGCTGGCAACGAAGAAGTCGATCGCGGGTGCGGTGACTTCCACCCCTTGGGCATTCGCCGCGACCGCGCCGCCGGTGGTTTGGGGAAGTTCGACCAGCTTGACGTTGTCGGCCGCGTGGACCTTCCGCACGCTACTGCGGGCACCAAATTCCAGCGAGACCCTTCCCGCATCGGCCCGCGAGGGCCGATCCCCGCCGGACTCGAGCTGCACGTCTCCGGTGAAAACGGCGCTCGAGAGAGCATCCTGGGCGGAATTGAGCACGAAGTCAGCCTGCCGGGCACGCGCGTGCAGCGGCGAAGGTCCGGGCACCTCAGCCTGCACACCATCGCTGGCAACGACCCGATCCACGGTGTTGTCGGGACGAAGGAACAGAATCGCCTTTGCGGCCTCCATCTGCACCGATCCGCGATTTACACGTGGTTGCTCGAGAACAACCTGGCGCGGATCCTTGGTGATGACGCCGCGAGTTGCCAGAAGCTGCATTTGCGCTGACCCGGGCAGCCCCAAATTGACCTGCGATTCCAGGGTCAGGACGTTGTCCTTGGCGGTGTAGTGGATGCCGAGGGCCGACCCGGTGACCTGCGGCATACGCAAGTCAACCTTCGCCTTGGTGAAGGCATCCCCGGTCTTCTGGTTGAAGACCAGGTCGTGGGTGACCAGGTGGATCGGGTTTTTCATCGCGACCGGAACAGACTGGTCGGGCTTCAGCAGGCCCTCGGGGTTGGCTTCCAGATCGATGCGCACTTCGCCCTTGGCGATGACGTCGCCGGTCTGGGGATCGTAGGAGAAGTCATCTCCGTAGATCTGGTCGAAGCGGCTCGAATCGCGCCCGTAGAGCGTGATGGTCACTTTACGAAGTTCGGCACGGCCGCCCAGCTTGAACTGCACGGCCTTGCTCGCCTGGATGGTGAACAGGGTGCGCCCCTCCTCGGATTTTGAGACCTTGAATCCCTCGGCGGTTTGCTGGATATCGACGCCCATCTTGCCGGGTACATTTTTCAGGACGTCCCGGATCTGGCTGCGGCGGTGGACGTAGACGCCCAAGACCGCCAGAGTCGCAACGATGGCGGCGAGCGCGAACCAGCGCCGAAGGCGTGGGATTTCAAGGGGCATCCGGGCTCAAGTCTACTTGACCTTAGATGCCAGTTCCGGAGTTCTCGCTTCTCAGTTCTCAGCTTGCAGACCACGACTTTTTGACATCCTCCCCCTCGTGAACGGAGGGGATTCCTACCGGCGGTACGCTCGTGCATACGATGCCCTCGGTGGGTTCCTGACACGACGCATTGGCAGCAGGCGAAGATGACGAACAGGGTCGAAAAACCCTGGTCGCAAATAAAAGCGTGCTGAGATCAAAGGAGTTAACGTCAACAGCTCTGACTTGCCTGACGTTGCGCGATTTTCATGAGATTTCGCGGGCGG
>WNFR01002066.1_pt1 | contig 20969 bp, 19 predicted proteins | sample 5400221 | NCBI WGS metagenome assembly WNFR01 (sample SAMN13153357, study PRJNA577476) | soil metagenome | isolation source: 40 cm soil under Madrone tree | place: USA:California | collected 2016-06-14 | reverse complement strand
CGCGGCGAGCCCTGAACGACTACAACCTCGAGGCGAACCTCGCCATCGAGGTGGCGCGCAGCGCGCCGCTGGCGCAGCAGGTGCTCGGTTACTTCGACACGCTGTGGAGCAACCGTGCGGCGCTCGGCATCGAGTACACCGCCGACTTCGCCGTATTCGCGAATCCGGCGCAGTCGGATTACTGGCTCTGCCGGCTGATGGAGGGCGTGGGACTGTCCTGGTTCTGAGCGGCATGCTCCGCAGCGGCGCGCACCGCCTGCTCGGCCTGCTGCGACAGCGCGCCGAGGGCGGCGCCCGTGGCCTGCTCGAAGGCGGAGACCACATCGCTCAGGCGGTTGGCGGTGGCCAGCGCGGCGCCGGAAACCACGAATGTCGCCACCACGTCGCGCCCGGCGCGCCTGCCGATGATGCAGTCGAGCGTCACGTGCACCTCGGGAACTGCACCCCCGGCGGTGTAGTCGGCCTCGAAGCGGCGCACCGCGACCTGCAGCAGGTAGTCGGACGGGAACGGGCTGGTGGAATCCTCCACCGAGGTCCACGCGCCCGAGGCGCGCAGCGTTTCGACGGCGAGCGCTTCCAGCACGTCCGCAACCGGAGCCGGCCAGCGGCTGCCGATGTAGAAGTTCATGCGGTGATCCGCCTGCACCAGCATGATGTGTGAGGAATCGAGCCCGGGGGCCGCCACGGGGTGACCGACCCGCAGGGATCCCGCCACGGCCGCCGCGGCCGGCGCGCCGTTGCCAGCCGCGGCGGCCGGCGCGCGCAGATAGTACGTCTGCTCGGGGTGCGCGGTGCTGTGGAACAGCCCGGAGCAGCCGCCGGTCAGGATCGTGCACAGCAGCGGCACGGCGCGCGTCGCCAGTTGCGGAATTCTCACCGTGGGATCTCCACACCGCGCTCCTGCGGTTGATAGATGAGCTGGGCGGGATTCTCCCGCAAGCTGTTCGAGAGCGCGCGAATGTCCTCGGCCGCCTCCCGGCCCTCACGCGCAAACCGCTCGAGCTCCGGCAACCCGTCGCGCGCGAACGAACGCACGTCCTCGCGGTTGTCGGCGATCACTCTGTCGAGCTGCTCGCTGGCGCTCGCGAGGTTGTCCGCAATGCTGTGCATGCGCTGCGCGGCGGCCTGCACGTCCGGCCCCGCCGCATCGATCAACGCATGGGCGCTGCGGGCGGAGGCGGCCAGTTCGGTGGTCGCGCCGCGCAGCTCGGTCACCAGGGCGTTGAGATCGTGCACGGTCTGCGGCAGCGTGCGGCTCGCCTGCTCGAGGCTGCCCAGCGTGCTGGAAACCGCGTGCAGGTTGGCATCACTCAGCAACAGGTCGGCCCGCTGCACCACGCCACCGGCCGCTGCCACCAGCTCCGGCAAACTCGCCAGGAACACATCGAAGCGCGACGGCCCCGAGCGGATCACGGGGAACTTCAGGCCCGCCACCGCCGGCGCCAGCAGCTTATTGCTGCGGTCCTCGAGCAGGTCGATGTACAGCAGCCCCGTGACTCCCTGCAGCTGCAGCTGCGCGACGGTGTGCGCCGATATCGGCGTGGTCGCATCGATGTCGACGATCACCTCGACGCGGCTGGAATCGCGCGGGTCGATGTGCATGTCGACCACGCGGCCGACACCGACACCCAGGTAACGCACGGCGGCTCCCCGGTCCAGGCCGCTGACGCTGCCGCTGAAGTAGATCTCGTAGCGGTTGTAGTTGCGGTGCTCGCGGGCGTCGGAATACCAGTAGACGAACAGCGCTCCCAGCAGCGCCACCAGCAGCACGAAGGCGCCGACTGCGGCGTAGTTCGCTTCACGTTCCACGTGCGGCTCCCAGGCGCGCGCGCGCGCGCTCGCCGTGGAAATAGGCCCTGATCCACGGGTGCGGGTAGTCGACGATGCGTTCCAGGGTGTCCGATTCCATGCGCCCGTCCACGATCACCCCGACACGATTGCAGGTACGGAAGATGGTGTCCAGATCATGGGTGATCATGACAATGGTGAGGCGCAGCTGTTTCTGCAGGTACAGCACCAACTCGTCGAACGCGGCCGCGCTCAGCGGATCGAGGCCCGAGGTGGGCTCATCGAGAAACAACAGGCGCGGATCGAGCGCCAGGGCGCGGGCGAGAGCTGCGCGCTTCACCATGCCGCCGGAGAGCTCGGCCGGGTACTTGCGGGCCGCCTCGGCGGGCAGCCCGACGAGGCGGATCCGAAGCAGCGCCAGCTCCTCGAGGGCGGTGCGGCCGAGCCCGAGGTGCTCGATCATGGGCAGCTGCACGTTCTGCAGCACGGTCAGTGCCGAGTACAGGGCGCCCTGCTGGAAAGTGACGCCGTAGTGCGCCTTGACGGAGCGCAGCTGCGCCACGCTCATGCGCGTGATGTCGCCACCGTCGATGCGCACCGTCCCGGCGAGCGGGCGCTGCAGCCCGAGGATGGTCCGCAGCAGCACCGACTTGCCGGCGCCGGAGCCGCCGACGATGCCAAACACCTCGTCGGCGCGCACTTCCATGTCGAGCCCGTCGTGGACCACCTGGGTCCCGAAGCGGTTCACCAGCCCGCGCACCTGCAGCACCGGGTAGATCAAATGTCCATCTCCATGAACAGCACCGCGAACAGCGCGTCTGCGAGTATCACGAAGAAGATCGCCTGCACGACCGCGACGGTGACCAGGCGGCCGAGTTCGCGCGCCGAGCCGTGCACCTGCATGCCGCGATAACAACCGGCCAGGGCGATGAGCAGTGCGAACACCGGGGCCTTGATCACGCCGACCCAGAAGGTGGTGGGGGAGATCGCCTCGATGACGCGGTTCGCGTACTGACTGAGAGGCATGTCGAGCAGGTAGCGGCACAAGAGTGCGCCGCCGGTGAGTCCGATGAGATCGGCGATGACGGTGAGCAGCGGCAGCGCGATCGTGAGTCCCAGCAGCCGTGGCACCACCAGCAGTTCGAACGGGTCGACGCCGGTCGCGGTCAGCGCATCGACCTCCTCGTTGAGCTGCATGGAGCCGAGCTCGGCCGCATAGGCGCTGCCGGAGCGGCCGGCGACGATAATGGAAGTCAGCAGCACTCCCAGCTCCCGCAGCACCCCGATGGTGACCAGGTCGACCACATAGATGTCCGCGCCGAGCCCGCGCAGCTGCCGCGCGCTCATGTAGGCGATGATCACGCTGATGAGGAACGCGATCAGCGCCACGATGGGCATGGCCGTAATACCCGTGTCATACACGTGCCGCGCGATCGCAATCGGCCGCAGGCGCCGCGGGCGCAGCACGCCGCGCAGGAAAGTGGTGGCGGTGCGGCCGACGAAGGCGAGCCCCTGCATCAGGTCCTGGCCGGCACGCACCGCGTGACGGCCGATCGCCTCGAGCGCCCGCTCGGCCTCAGGAACCGCGTCAGCTTCCGGCACGCCCGTCGTGCCGCCCTCCTTGAGGATCTCGTCGAGCAGGCGCAGCTGATCCGGTGGCGTGCCCCGGAACGTCACCGCCGCGCCGGCCGCGCGCGCGCGGCGCACGAACTGGCGCAGCGCCCAGGCGCCCGAGAGGTCGAGCGCCGTGAGTTGCTGCGTCGCAATCGACACTTGCCGCGCTGCCGCAACATCGACCGCGGCGAGTCCGGTCTGGATGAGGGCGAGCCGCTGCGCGACCCACTCGCCCGTCAGCTCGAGCTCCAGGCCCTCGTCGGTGCGCCGAACCTCGACGCTCATGCTTGGCGTGGGGCGCGAAGGATCAGCGCTTGGCGTGCAGATGCGCCTCGAGGAACCAGAGATACTTGTCGTTGTCGCGCGAGATGCCCGTGAACAGGTCGGCCGTGTCGGCATCCCCGAGCCTGGCGGTGGCGTCGATCCCGGCACGCACCTTGGCGCCGAAGTCGGCCAGCGCCGCGGACAGCGCATCCACGTGGGCGAAACCCTCGCTGATGTCCTCCGGGTAGGGCCGCAGACTGGTGCTGCGCGCCACCGTGGCGAGGGTACCGCGTGCCGTGCCCCCCAGCGCCGTGACGCGCTCGGCCAGCGTGTCGATATGCTCCTCGACGTTCTCGGCCACCTTGTCGAACAGCTCGTGCAGGGCGATGAAGTTCGGGCCCTTGACGTTCCAGTGCGCATGTTTGGTTTGCGCGCCCAGGTCGATGGCGTCCGCCAGGCGTGCGTTCAGCAGCTCGATCACCTTGGTCCGGGTGTTGGCCGGCAGGTCGTTCCTGGTGTCAAACATGTCAGGTCTCCTTTGCATGGCCGCATTTGAACATCAGCGCGCAGCGGCGGGCCAATCGCCTGTCCGGATCGCGATGATAAGCGCGATCTATCGCCGGAGTCTTGTAGGAAAGGCTTCCTCAGGTGTCGTCGCGGTAGCGACGCAGGCGGATGGCGGCGAATACCAGCGCCGCGGTGACCGCCAGCCCCAGCCACAGGTCGATGTCGCTGAACGCCGCGCCGAAGCGCAGTTGACCGAACACCGAGGCGAGCGCGTCCGCACGCCCGCGGCCCAGGTGCGGGTACGGGAAGAGTGTGTGCCAGATCCCGTAGGTGCGGTAAGCGAGAAAATGCCACAGATAGGTCGTCCCGAAGGCCATGCGTTCGAGCAGCGGCGCCAGCACCACCGGAACGGTGGCCCACAAGAACGGACTGCGCCGCGCCCAGGCCGAGACCACGAGCAGGTAGGCGGCGAACGGCGCATACCACAGCACACCGACAATGAGGCACGACAGCAGCGCCATCTCACCCCTGAGCCAGGCAGGCGTGTCCCAGCCCGGGATCGGGGGCAGGCGTCCGAAGGCGGCGTTCAACTCCCAGATGCCGACAAAGCTCAGGGACACCAGCAGCGCGAGCGCAAAGACGCCAAGCGGCACCACCAGCAGCGCGACCAGGAGCTTCGAGAGGACGGTCAGGTTGTCAGACACCGGTAAGGACTTCCAGAAGAGGATGCTGCGGTCCTTGCGCTCCGCGTACAGGCAGTCCAGCAGGTAGAAACTCAGCACAATCAGCGTCACCAGGGACAGTGGCATCGACACGGCGCTTTGCATGACGCTGAACATCGTCATGCCGTCGGACCCGTCGTGGTGCATATCTGCGTGCGTCAGGTGGTACTTCACGCTCGCCACGAAAGCGCTGACCACCATCAGCGCCGCGACTACCAGCGGTGCGACCCAAAGTGCGCGGTGCTCCCAGAACTCGCGCCGCACCAGCATGGCAAGCGTGCTGCCGGCTCCGATGCGGGCGCCCGGCGTGGACTCGCGCGGGGCTTCCCCGGCGGCAGCGTCTGCAAAGTGACTGTTCATGTGCTTGGCGTCCCCTGCATCTTGGCGACGAACAGGTCGGCGATCGACGGCGTGCGCAACTCACCTAACGCGCCGAGCTCCGCGGCCGAGCGACCCTCGAAGAGCATCGCCACACGCCCGAACACCTCGCGCTCGTAGAACGGTTTCAGCGCGCGCGCCTGCGGCGCCTGTTCCGCGGCCAGCGTCAGCTGTTGGTAGCGGCTGCCGAGGTCCTCGACCGAGGAACTCAGCGCCACGCGGCCGTGGTTGACGAAGATCACGTCGGTGAACAGGTTCTCGACTTCCTCCACCTGGTGAGTCGTGAGCAGGATGGTGCGCTCCTTGTCGAAATAGTCATTCAGCAGCGTGTCGTAAAACTTGCGCCGGTACAGCAGATCGAGCCCGAGGGTGGGCTCATCGAGCACCAGGAGGCGCGCGTCGATCGCGAGGATCAGCGCCAGGTGCAGTTGCGTCACCATGCCCTTGGAGAGTTCGCGCACGCGGCTCTCCATGCGGATGTCGGTCTTGCGGAGAAATTCCGCGGCGCGCGCGCGATCGAAGCGCGGGTGCACGCCGCTCACCACCTCCAGCGCCTGGCTCACGCGCAGCCAGCGCGGCAGCACGGCCACGTCGGCCATGAAGCACACCTCGCGCATCAGCGCGTCGCGCTGCGTGCGCGGATCGAGTCCGAGCACGGTGAGCTCGCCGCTGAAGGGGGTGAGTCCGAGAATGGCCTTGAGGGCGGTGGTCTTGCCGGCGCCGTTCGGACCGATGAGGCCGACGATGCGTCCGGGCTCGACGCTGAAGCTCACGCCATCGAGCGCACGGGTCGCGCCGTAGGCCTTGGCGAGTCCGCGCGCCTCAATTACTGCTGTCATCTTTTTCACCTGGTGCCGCCCCACCGGCCGGATGCGCCGGCCACTTGGCCGCAGGCGCTGCGGCGCCCACGCGCTGCAATTCTTCCTGGGACAGGCCGAGGCGCTGGATGGTGGCGTACACTTTCGGCCAGTCCTCCTCGAGGAAGCGCTGGCGCTCGTCCTTCATCAGCGCCTTGCGGGCGCCCAGGCTCACGAACATCCCCAGGCCGCGCCGCTTCTCCACCAGCTGCTCGTCGACGAGCTGCTGGTAGCCCTTGAGCACGGTGAGCGGATTCAGGCGGAAGTCCGCAGCGACGCTGCGGACCGAGGGCAGCGGGTCTCCTTCCTTGAGCACTCCTTCGAGGATCATCGCTACCACCCGGTCTCGCAGTTGCCGATAGATCGGCAGGCTGTCGTCCCACTGCGAATCCATGGTCGTTTGCACGGCGCCTGTGGCGGGGTATTAGCCCACTAATCTACCAAAACGGCCGGCTCAGGCTGGCCAAACCAGGCGTGATCCGACCGCATCGCCACGGTGCGGCTCGCGCCCGCATGCATCCCCGGCGGGACCGATGTGGACTGCACGAAGCTCAGGCTGAACACCAGGGTGATCAGGGCCGCCGCGGCGGCGCAGGTCAGGTCACGATAGAGGTTTGAAGCGAAGCTGTTCATGGTCGTCTCCTTGGGCTGTGTGGGGGGTCTGTGGATCTCTTTCGGCCGGCTCACCTGCTGCAACAGGCCTGCCTCCTTGGTGATGTACTCTAGTAGCACACTACTTAAGTGTCAAGCTATTTCACCATATCAGTCTCAGGGGTCATCGAGGGCTTGGAGAGCGCCGGCGCCGCAAGGGTTTGAGCCCCCGTGGCGCAGCTAGGGACCTGGGTGCGGTCAGACGCTAGAATTCCTCGGCCTTTTTTTCGGAAAGCACGAAGCGCCCGTCATGAAATCTGCCGTGAACGTTGCGATCACCGGCGCCGCCGGACAGATCGGCTATGCCCTCGCCTTCCGTGTCGCCGCAGGGAGCCTGCTCGGGCCCGACACACGCGTGAACCTGCATCTCCTCGAGATCACCCCGGCGCTCGCGGCGCTGCAGGGCATGGTGATGGAGCTGCACGACTGCGCGTTCCCAACACTCAACAAGGTCGTGCCGACCGACGATGCGCGGGTTGCGTTCCGCGACTGCCAGGCGGCGCTGCTGGTCGGGGCGCGCCCGCGCGGACCGGGCATGGAACGCAAGGACCTGCTGCTCGCCAACGCGCAGATCTTTTCCGTGCAGGGCCGGGCGCTCAACGAAGTCGCCGACCGCAACGTGAAGGTGCTGGTGGTCGGCAATCCCGCCAATACCAACGCGCTCATCGCCAAAGCCAACGCCCGCGATCTCAATCCGCGCAATTTCACCGCGATGACGCGCCTCGATCACAATCGCGCGCTGTGGCAGCTGGCGGAAAAGACCGAGACCCATGTCAGCGACATTCGCCGCATGACCATCTGGGGAAATCATTCGGCAACCCAGTACCCCGACCTCTCGCACGCCGAGGTCGCAGGCAAGCCGGCAGAGTCCCTCGTGAGCCAACAGTGGATCGAGGAGACGTTCATTCCGGTGGTACAACAACGCGGCGCGGCCGTCATCAAGGCGCGTGGCGCCTCTTCGGCTGCCTCGGCCGCCTCCGCCGCGATCGACCATGTGCACACCTGGTTCCACGGCACGACCGCGGGCGACTGGGTCAGCATGGCCGTGCCGTCGGACGGCAGCTACGGCATCCCCGACGGCCTCATCTACTCGTATCCGGTCACCGTCAGCAACGGCGAGTACCGGATCGTGCCGGGTCTCACCGTGGATGACTTCAGCCGCAAGCGCATGGAGGCGACTCACGCCGAGCTGCGCGAGGAGCGCGAGGGGGTCAAGAGCCTTCTCGCCTGAAGTTTCGTGCGCCGCGCCCGGCAAGCTATAGTCGGGTGAAGCCGCGCGGCGAGGCGGAGGAAGGTTCATGTTGGGCGCTATCGTCTCCCTGATGCTCGTCGTGGCGGCCGCCTACGCGGTCACGCAGGTGGGCGGCGTCATCACCCTGCTGTTCATCGCCGCGGTGCTGTTCCTCGCTTACCGGCGGCTGTCGCTGCTCGCCTTTACCGTGACGTTCACGGTGCTGCTCGCCGCCTACACGCTGCTGGGCGCGCCCGCCGGGATCTGGAAGGGGTTCTTAGGTGTCCTGCTCGCGGGGCTGTGGCTGCTCAACGTGCGGCCGCTGCGCAAGGCGCTGATCACACGCCCGTTCATGAAGACCTACCTCAAGCTCCTGCCGGCCATGTCGCAGACCGAGAAGGAGGCGCTGGAGGCCGGCACCGTGTGGTGGGACGGGGAGCTGTTCACCGGCGCGCCGCACTGGCCGAAGCTGCTGGCCGCAAAGCCTCCGCAGCTCTCGGGCCCCGAGCAGGGCTTCCTCGACGGCCCGTGCGAGGAGCTGTGCCGCATGCTCGATGACTGGAACATCACGCACGAGCGCGCCGACCTGTCGCCGCAGGTGTGGGAGTTCCTCAAGAGCCGCGGCTTCTTCGCGATGATCATTCCGAAGAAGTATGGCGGTCTGGAATTCTCCGCCTACGCGCACTCGTGCGTGCTGGCCAAGATCTCCAGCCGCAGCACCACCGCCTCCTCCACGGTCGCGGTGCCCAACTCCCTCGGACCCGCGGAGCTGCTGAACCACTACGGCACCGAGGAACAGAAGAACTACTACCTGCCGCGCCTGGCACGCGGGGAGGAAGTGCCGTGCTTCGCGCTCACCGGACCGCGCGCCGGCTCGGACGCCAGCTCCATTCCCGACACCGGGGTCGTGTGCCGCGGCACGTGGCAGGGGCGCGAGATCGTCGGACTGAAGCTCAACTTCTCCAAGCGCTACATCACCCTCGCCCCCGTGGCCACCGTCATCGGTCTGGCGTTCCGCATGTTCGATCCCGACCGGCTGCTGGGCGGCAAGACCGACATCGGCATCACCTGCGCGCTGATCCCGCGCAGCACGCCGGGGGTGAGCATCGGACGGCGCCATTTCCCGCTCAACATTCCGTTCCAGAACGGACCCATCCTGGGCAAGGACGTGTTCGTGCCGCTGGATTTCATCATCGGCGGGCCGCGCATGGCCGGCAGCGGCTGGCGCATGCTGGTGGAGCAGCTGTCGGTAGGGCGCTGCATCTCGCTGCCCTCCAACGCCACCGGGGGCGCGAAGGCGGGCGTGTGGGCGACGGGCGCCTACGCCCGCATCCGCAGCCAGTTCAACACGCCGGTGGCCAATTTCGAAGGGGTCGAGGAGGTCATCGCGCGCATGGTGGGTCTGACCTACACCATGGACGCCGCGCGCTCGGTGACCGCCGGCGCGATCGATGGCGGCGAGAAGCCCTCGGTGCCCTCCGCGATGCTCAAGTACCACGTCACCGAGATGGGCCGCCAGGTGGCCAACGACGCCATGGATGTGCACGGCGGCAAGGGTATTTGCCTCGGACCGAGGAATTATCTCGGCCGTGCCTACCAGGTGGTGCCGGTGGCGATCACGGTCGAGGGCGCCAACCTCCTCACGCGCAACCTCATCATCTTCGGCCAGGGCGCCGTGCGCTGCCATCCGTTCGTGCTGCGCGAGATGACCGCCGCCCGCAATCCCGATCGCGCCGCGGGCGTGGATGAGTTCGACCGCGCCCTGTTCGGACACATCGGCTTCAGCATTTCCAACGCGGTGCGCTCGCTCATCATGGCGCTGACCCACGCGCGCTTCACCCACGCGCCGGTGCAGGACTCCACGGCGCGCTACTACCAGCACATCGTGCGTTTCAGCGCCTCGTTCGCGTTCGCGGTGGATGTGGCGATGCTGACGCTCGGCGGTTACCTGAAAAAGAAGGAAAGCCTGTCGGCGCGGCTCGGGGACGTGCTGTCGTGCATGTATCTGGCCTCCATGGTGCTCAAGCATCACGAAAACCAGGGCCGTCAGGAAGAGGACCTGCCGATCGTCGAGTGGGCGTGTCGCAACCTGCTGTATCACGCGCAGGAGCAGCTGCATGGTTTCCTGCGCAACTTCCCCAACCGGGCGCTTGCCGGGGCAATGCGCGCGCTCATCTTCCCGCGCGGTCGCGTGTACTCGGCGCCCGATGACCGCCTCGGGCACAAGGTCGCCGGCCTCGTGACCAGTCCGACCGAAGCGCGCGAGCGCCTGTGCCAGTACATTTACTGGACGCTCGAGCCCGCCAACCCGCTGGGACTGCTGCAGGAAGCGCTGCTGCTCGCGGTGCAGCTCGAGCCGCTGGAGAAGCGCATCCGCGTCGAGGGCGTCAAGACCGGCAAGGTCACCGCGCTCGATCTGCCGGGACGCATCCAGCAGGCGCTCGCCGCCGGCATCGTTTCGGAAACCGAGGCCGCGGCGTTGCGCGACTACGATCGCAAGGTGATGGATCTGATTCACGTCGATGACTTCGAGCCGCACGAGCTCGGCGCCCTTAGCGCACCGGCGTCCGAGTCGGCCGCGAGGTCCAGCGCGCACGTGGCATGAGCACGGCGGCGCCGCTCAGCACCGCAGCGCAGCGCGCGCCGGCCGCAGCCGGCGTCGCTCCCGCGGTGCGCTGCGAGAACTGCGGGGCTGCGGTTGCGCAGCGTTACTGCGGCGCCTGCGGCCAGCGGCGCGAGCCGCCGGTGCACTCGCTGTGGCACTTCACGCAGGTGGCGACCGAGGACCTGACGCACGCGGACTCGCGCCTGTGGCGCACGCTCGCGGCGCTGCTGTTCAAGCCGGGCTATCTCACGGCGCAGTTTCTCGCCGGACGGCGCGCGAGCTATCTGCCCCCGGTGCGGCTGTACCTGGTGCTGTCGGTGTTGTTCTTCATCTGGGTCAGCGCCGCCCAGACGAACCTGCAGGTCGTGCAGTTCGACGCCAAGCCCGCCGCGGGCGCTACCCGGGTCAGCACCCCCTTCAGTCCGGCACTGCCCGGAGAGTCGGCGCAGCAGCGTTCCGAGCGCCTGTGCCACGACACGGTCTACCAGGGACCGTGGCAGCAGCAGCTGGCGCCGCTCGTGTCGCGCGCCTGCCGCAGAGTGGTCGAGGACAGCGGGCGCTCGCTGCGTGAGTCGTTTCTGCACAACCTGCCGCGGGCGATGTTCCTGTTCCTGCCGCTGCTCGCGGGCGCCATGATGCTCATGTACTGGCGGCCGCGGCATTACTACGTCGAGCACCTGTTGCTGTTCGTGCACAACCATGCGTTCGCGTTCGTGGTGCTGCTGCTGGCCGCCGCGCTGTCGGCGCTGCTGCCGTTCACCGCGGGATGGGTACGCTTCGTGCTATGGCTCTACATGCCCTGGTATGTGTACCGCTCCATGCGCGTGGTGTACGGCCAGGGCCGCTGGCTCACCTTCGGCAAGCTGCTGGTGCTGAGCCTCTTTTACCTGCTGAGCGGCGTGCTGATGATCGCGCTCACCACCGCGTATAGCTACCTCACGCTGTGAGAGGATGCTCATCTGAGGAGTCGTCTGTGAAGGAGATGCCCATGCGTACATTGATCATTGCTGCCCTGATGCTCGCCGCCCCGCTCGCCGGCGCCCAGACGCCCGCGGTCGCCCCGGAGCGCACCGCCTCGCCCCCCGGCGCCGAGGTCTACATCATCAGTCCCAGGGATGGTGCCACGCTTCACAGCCCGGTACGGGTGCAGTTCGGTCTGAAGGGCATGGGTGTCGCGCCGGCGGGAGTGAAGTTCGAAAACACCGGCCATCACCACCTGCTCATCGACACCGACGCCCCCGCGGATCTGTCTGCGCCGCTGCCGGCGACTGACAAGATCGTGCACTTCGGCAAGGGACAGACCGAGACGACACTCACCACGCTCACACCCGGCAAGCACACCCTGCAGCTGCTGCTCGGAGACCAGAATCACATCCCCCACAATCCGCCGGTGATCTCCAGGAAGATCACCATCACGGTCACCCGCTAGCGGGAGCCAAACGCCGCCATGACGCGCGCCGTCCTGCACGTCGACATGGATGCGTTCTACGCCTCGGTCGAACAGCACGATGACCCGCGGCTGCTGGGCAAGCCGCTCATTGTCGGCTGGGACGGCGGGCGCGGGGTGGTGGTGGCGGCCAGCTACGAGGTGCGCCGCTTCGGCGTGCATTCCGCGATGCCGATGCGCACCGCGCTTCGGCTGTGCCCGCAGGCGGTGTGCGTACGCCCGCGCATGCAGCGTTACCAGGACGTGTCTGCTGTCGTGTTCGGGGTGTTTCACGAGGTCACCCCGCTGGTGCAGGGGCTGTCGCTGGATGAGGCCTTTCTGGACGTCACGGCGAGTCAGGAGCTGCTCGGCGGGGCCGTCGACATCGCCCGGCGCATCAAACGGCGCATTCGCGAGCTCACCGCGCTCAGCGCCTCGGTGGGCGTCGCACCCAACAAACTGGTGGCCAAAATCGCCTCCGATCTGATGAAGCCCGACGGTCTCACCGTGGTCGCGGCCGAGCGCGTGCGCGCGGTGCTCGATCCGCTTTCGGTGCGCCGGCTCCCGGGCCTGGGGCGCAAGACCGGCGCCCGGGTCGAGGCCGCCGGGATCGGCACGCTCGGTGAGCTGCGCAGCGCGCCGGATGCGGTGCTGTGGCCCTTGTTCGGGCGCTACTCGGCCTGGATGCGCGAGCGCGCTTCCGGGATCGACGACCGGCCGGTGCTGCCGGATGTCGAAGAGAAATCCCTCAGCGCCGAGGACACCTTCGAGCACGACATCGGCGAGCCGCGCGCCCTGCACGGACAGCTGGCGCGCCTCGCGGATCTGGCCGCCGCGCGGCTGCGCGCGCGGCAGCTGATGGCGGGCTGCATCGGGGTCAAGATCCGGCGCGACGATTTCACGACCTTTACGCGCCAGCGCGCCGTGGCGCCGCCGACCTGCGAGGCGCGCGCCATCGCCGGCGTGGCCGCCGAGCTCCTCGGCCGCTGGCTGGCCGCAAATCCGGATGCGAAACTTCGCCTGCTGGGCGTGGTCCTCACTGAGCTCACCCCCGCATCGCAGCTGGGACTGTTCGAGGAAACGCGCCGCCCGGGACGCCTCGATGCGACGCTGGATGAGGCGCGTGCGCGCTTCGGCAGCCGGGCACTGCGGCACGGCAGCACCATCGAGTAGCATCGCCCCATGTACCTGACGTTCTTCGGCCTCAACGAAAAGCCGTTCGCGATCACGCCCGATCCGCGCTATCTGTACCTGAGCGAGCGGCACGGCGAGGCCCTGGCGCACCTGTTGTACGGCATCAACGAAGCCGGCGGCTTCGTGCAGCTCACCGGCGAAGTAGGCACCGGCAAGACCACGATCGTGCGCTCGTTGCTGGCGCAGACCCCGAAGAACGCGGAGATCGCGCTCATTCTCAATCCCAGGATGACCGCGCCGGAATTCCTGCTCACCATCTGCGAGGAGCTCGGCATCGGCGTACAGGACTCCGCGCCCGGGAGCCTGAAGGACCTGGTCGACATCCTCAGCTACTACCTGTTGCGCGCCCATGCCGCGGGTAAGCGCGTCGTACTGGTGGTGGACGAGGCGCAGAACCTGTCGCCGGACGTGCTCGAGCAGGTGCGCCTGCTCACCAACCTCGAAACCAACACGCAGAAACTCCTGCAGATCATTCTCATCGGCCAGCCCGAGCTGCGCGAGCTGCTGTCGCGCAACGAACTGCGCCAGCTGGCACAGCGCATCACCGGCCGTTATCACTTGAATCCGCTGTCGCGCGACGAGACCACCGCCTACGTGCGCCACCGGCTGCGGGTCGCGGGCGCGACCACCGACATCTTCGCGGCCGCGGCGCTGAATGAAGTATTCCGGCTGTCGCGGGGCGTGCCGCGCGTCATCAACGTCATCTGCGACCGCGCGCTGCTCGGAGCTTATTCGCTCGACCGGCACCGCGTTACCGCGACCCTGGTGCGCAACGCCGCCGCCGAGGTGTTTGGCCGGCGCTTCACGCCGCATTGGCTGCCCTGGGCGCTGATCGCGGGCATCGCGGCGCTGCTCGCCATCGCCACCGTGGAGTTGTGGAACCTGCAACCGTGGAGCACGCGCTCCGCGGCTCGCCTGCCCCGCGCTGACCTCGCCGTGGCAGCCGCGGCAGCTGCCCCCGCGCGGGCCGCGGTGACGCCGCCGCCCGCGCCGCACCTGGGCGAGCTGCTCGCGCAGTACGTCGCCGAGACGGACACCGAGAGCGCCTTCGCGAGGCTCCTGGGACTGTGGGGCGCCAAGTACCAGCCCAACGGAACCGATCCGTGCAGCCAGGCGACGCAACAGGGCCTGGAGTGTGTCACCGAGCGCGGCTCCTTCGGCCAGCTGCGTCTGTACAACCGCCCGGCCATCCTGCTGCTGAGCGACGGCGCCGGCACGAGTCACCAGGTGGTGCTCACCGCGCTCGACGACGAGCAGGCGCGCATCGAGCTCGGCGGCGCACGCAGCGTCGGCATCGGTGAACTGTCACACTTCTGGCTGGGCGATTTCGTCATGCTGTGGCGGCCGGCCAGCTCCCCGGTGAAGGCGCTGTCGGCCGGGATGCGTGGCGCCGAGGTGCGCTGGCTGCGCCAGAGCCTGCAGCGCCTGCAGGGCGTGGCCGCTGACGCTCCGGTCAGCGACGTGTTTGACGCCGAGCTCACCGGGTGGGTGCGCGACTTTCAGCGCCAGCACCAGCTCGCCGTCGACGGCATCGCGGGTGTGCGCACGCAGATTGCCCTCGGCAGCGCCGTCGGCGGTCCCGATACGCCGCTGCTGTCTGCCGCTGATACTCATCGTCATGGCGGGTGATCGATGTCCTTCATCCTCGATGCCCTGAAGAAGTCCGAGAGCGATCGCCAGCGCCAGAGCGGCCCGGCGCTCTTCGAGGTCAGGGTCGCCCCGCCGCGCACCGGGTTGCCGCCCTGGGCCATCGTGGTCGCGGCGCTCCTGGTCGTGAACCTCGCCATCGTCATGTGGATGCTGTGGCGGCATCCGGCGACGCGCACCCCCGACACGAGCGCCGCAGGCGCGACGACGCCCGCGCCAGCCCCGCCGCCGTCAGTCTCGCTGCCCGCGCCAGCGGCACCGTCGCCCGCCGCCGCGCCGTCGCCCGCGCTGCTGCCAAACCCCGGCGCCAGCAACGGCGCCAGTGACAATCCCGACGACTACGCGCCCGCGGCCGACCCCGCGGCGTCGCCGCTGCTCGGCAACCGCGTGCGGCACGGTACCGTCGACGGCGTGCCCCTGTATCAGGACGCGGCGGGGAGTCCCGGCACGCGCATTCCGCAGCTGCGGCTGGATCTGCATGTGTTCGCGCTGCGCCCGCAGGATCGCTTCGTCATGATCAACATGCACAAGCTGCGCGAAGGCGACTCGCTTCCCGAGGGCGTGCGCGTGGAAAGCATCACACCCGAGGGCGCGGTGCTGTCGTACAGCGGATCGAGATTCCTGCTGACGCGGGACTGAAGCGCCAGGCCTACTCGGCCACGTACCAGTGCTTGTCGACCTGCTCGAGCACGAAGTGATCGAAGGGCAGCCCCTGGCCCGTCAGATCGTAGGTCGCGCGCTGTCCTTCGTACTCATAGCGCGGATCGAGAGCGCGCACGATGTGCAGGGTCGCTAACAGCATCTCGCGCGTGCCCAGACTGTTCTGACACGCGGCCACCAGCGCCGCCAGCGCCTTCTTGCCGGTCACGCGCCGGAAGTTCGGGCTCATCTGCCTGCCGTAGTAGTCATCGCACTTGCCATCCGACAGCAGCTTCTCCGAGGTGCCGAGCAGCTCGATGATCCCGGGCTGGGCCGGGGAGGTGCCGCGGCCGCCGCGCACTGCGGCGGGCGTACGCGCCGCGGCGGAGCTGCCGTGCCGGCCTTCGATGAGATCGTCGATCTGCGCCTCGATCTCGGTCGGCAGCGCCGCTTTCCAGTCCTTGCCGAAGGGCTTCAGGGTCACGACGTTGACCACCTGCACCTTGCCGCGATCGCGGGGCTGCCGGCCGCGGACCAGCACTTCGACCTTGCCGTCCTTGTCCGCAATGGTCGCAATGCCTTCACCGCCGTCGTATTCCCGGCCAGGCAGATACAGGCGATCGGCGAGCGTCGCGTAGAAACCGGTGTCGGTGAGGTGCTCGATCTCGTCGAGCGGTCGCCCCGGACCAAAGAGCCGGTCGCGCACCGTGCTGTCGCCGCGCTTTGCCTCGTTGTGCAGCAGGGTCAGGATCCGCAGCCGCAGAGCCCGCAGGTCATCCGGATGAATCGAGAACGCCACCGCTTGGCCGTCACCGCTGGCGACGGCCTGGAGAAACTCGAGCGCCGCATCCTTCTGGCTCATGGTGACCCCGGTGGCGGTGACCGCCGCCAACGCCCCCGGATACGCCGGCACGATGGCCAGCCAGGCGGCCCACGCCCACGCACACCTTGCCGGGATGTTTTGTCGCATCACACCCTACAGTCCGTCGCCTTTGACTCAGGTTTCGCAGGATAGCGCGCCCCGTCCGGAGGTGGCGCGCGTGTCAATAGTCCCCACATATGACCAGTTTCACAGAATCCGGCCGCCACTAGCGACAGGCCGCGTGCATTGCGTCATGGTCATCCCCGCGGCCGGGCCCTGAGCCCAACGGGCGAGTTTTAGATTGTGACAGCCGTGGCTTCCCACACCAAAGCGCAGAGTTCAGTCGGAGCGCCCACCCGCGGCGTCGTGCCGCCGCTGCTGACGCTGATAGGCAAGCCGCTGCTGGCGTTGACCCACGACCGCAAGCTCCTCGAGACCCTCATGCAGGTCGCCGACCCGGCGCACGAGGTGTTCACGGCCGGCTCCGAGGTCGATCTCGCCGCCGCACTCATGTCGCAGCACCCGGGGGTCGTGGTGCTCGATATCGCCGCGCTCGCCACCCCCGCCGGGCAACTGGCGGGGCGGCTGCACGCGCAGTTCCCGGACGTCGTGCTCATCGTGGCGGGCGGCGCTGAGGACCAGGGGGGCCTCGCGGCCCAGATCACCGACGGTTCGGTTCATCGTTTCCTGCACAAGCCCGTCTCCGAGCAGCGTGTGCGGCTGTTTGTCGAGGCGGCGTGGCGGCGATACGGGGAGGTGCAGAGTGGCCCCGGGGCCACTGCCACCGCGGTGCTCGCGCGGCCCGTGCGCCGCGCGAAATGGTGGTGGCTCGCCGCGGGCCTTGCCGCCCTCGCCGCGCCGCTCCTGTGGGTCGGCCGGGACGCTCTGCCAACACACCCTCGCCCGGCGCCGGCGCCCACTGTGCGCTCAACTGCCCCCACCGCCGGCGATGCGATCCTCGAGGGTCTGCTGGCGCGGGCCGACCGCGCACTCGCCGGCGGCCAACTGGTGGCGCCGCCGGGCGCGAGCGCCGCGGACCTGTACCGCGAGGCCCTGCGCCGCAACGCGCGCGATCCGCGCGCCGTGAATGGCCTCGAGCAGACCATCGACAGACTCGTGTCGGACGCGGAGGGCGCGCTGCACGAGCGACGCCTGGATGAGGCGCAGCAGCTCGCGGATCAGGCGCACGCCATCAGCCCCGACCACCCGCGCGTGGCGTTCCTGACGGCGCAGATTGGCGCGCAACGCGAACGCGCGGTGCTCGACAAGGCGCAACACGCCGCCGCAACCGGCAACGTCGCCAGTGCCCTCGCGGTCCTCGATGACGCCGCGCGCGGCGGGCATCACTCGACGCTGGTCGAGGAGGCGCGCGAGCAATTCGTGCAGAAGCAGGTCGACGAACGCGTGACGGAATTTCTCAGGCGCGGCCGCGAGGCGTTGGTGCGCGGGCAGCTCATCGAGCCGCCGGAGCAGAATGCGCGCTTCCTGATCGAGTCGGCGCGCGCGCTCGCCCCCGGCGACGCCGGCGTGCGGCAGGCGATGCAGGAACTCGCCGCGCGCCTGAGGGCCGAGGCGGGCCAGGCGCTCACCGCCGGCAACCCGGGCCAGGCGGACATCTGGGCGGACGCGGCGGCGGAGGCGGGGGCGGAACGGGCCGACGTCGCAGCCCTGCGTGCCGAGGCGCAGCGGCTGCGCGGCGCCGCCAAAGCCGCTTCGCTCGGGCACCTCGAGCTGGTCTTCAACCAGCGCCTCGCCGCCGGAAGGATCACCGAGCCCGCCGCCGACAGCGCCAAGTTCTACCTGGCGCAGCTGGTGCAGGCGGATCCGGCGCATCCCTCAACGCAGCTCGCGCGTACGGCTTTCGACACCCGCGTGCTCGATGAAGCGCGCGGCGCGGTGCGCGCGCAGGACTATGCCGGCGCACGCCGCTGGCTCGCCGAAGCCCGTGCAGCCGGCGCCGACGCGGCGAGCATCGGCGCGCTCGACGCCGCCATCGGCGCCGCGCAGGATGAGGCGCAGCGGGCCAGCAGTTATGTCAGCGCGAGTTCCATGACCCGCACGCGCTACGTGCCACCGCAGTTTCCCCTCGACGCCAGGCAGCGCGGGATCGATGGCTGGGTGGACCTGCAGTTCGTCGTCAACACCGACGGCTCGGTCGGCGACCTCACGATCGTCGGCGCCCAGCCGGTCGGCATCTTCGAACAGGCGGCACTCGATGCCGTGCGCCACTGGCACTACCAGCCCGTGATGCGCGGCGGGCAGGCCGTCAGCCAGCGCGCCCGGGTGCGGCTGCGCTTTGCGATGCAGCGATGAACGCGCGGCGTATGAGCTCCCCCGCCCGGGTGCTGGTCGTCGACGACGACGTCCGCTATGGCGAGTGGCTGCGGCATCACCTGGACGTGCTGTGCCCGCAGGCGAGCGTCAGCATGCTGAATCGCTCCGAATTCGACCGCTGGTGCACGACGTTCTCGGGCCGCGACTGCGACCTGCTGTTGCTGGCCGCCATGTTCGGCTCGAGCCCCGAGGACCCGCAGTCGCAGGGGCTGTCGCTGTTGCGTCGCCTGCGCGATCAGCCGGCGACGCCCGCGGTCATCGCGCTGGCCGAAGACGGTAACGAGCTCACCGCGGTGCGCGCCCTGCAACTGGGTGCGGTCGACTACCTGCCCAAGCGCCTGCTGACCCCTGAGCGCTTGAGTACCGCCGTGCGCATTGCGCTGCGGGGCGTCGAACGGCGCGTGGCGCGGCGCCTGGCAAGCCTGGCGAACCTGTCGCGCAACCAGGCACGGCACGAGCTCGCCGCGCAAGGCCCGACGCCAGGCGCCGATTCCGCCCTGAGCGCCGCGGCGGCCGCTGCCGAGCCCGCCCCCGGGGCCGAGGCGCTGCCGGGCGCGGGCGTGGCGGCGCTGCTCGCGGGCGCGAACGCCGAGGTGATTCCCGGTTACACGCTGCGGCTGAAGATCGGCGAGTCGGAAAAGGCGGTGGTGTACCTCGCGGCCAGCGCGCACCGCGGACATAACGTCGCCCTCAAGGTGTGCAAGACGCTGCGCGACGAAGCGGCCGGGCGCCAGTTCCTCGAGCGCGAGTACACGGCCGTCATGGCGGTCAGAAGCCCGCTGGTCGTGGAGATCTACGACTACGGCGTGCACGCCGGTTTCGAATACCTGGCGATGGAGTACCTGCCGCGCGGCGATCTGAAGGTGCGTATCCAGCGCGGCGTGAGCGAGCGCAAGGCGCTGCATTTCGTGGCGCAGATCGCCGCCGCCCTGCAGGTGGTGCACGAGGCGGGACTGGTGCACCGCGATCTGAAGCCGCCGAACGTGATGCTGCGCGAGAACGACGCCGTGGCGCTGATCGACTTTGGCCTGGCGCGCTCCCTCGACGGCAGCACCGCGAGCACGCAGACCGGCGTGTTGCTCGGATCGCCGTATTACATGAGTCCGGAGCAGGCCCTCGGCGAGCCGCTCGATGCGCGCTCGGATTTCTACAGTCTCGGGGTCATCTGCTACGAGATGCTGACCGGGAGTAAGCCCTACACCGGCGGCACCGCCATGGAAGTGCTGCAGCAGCACGTCAGCGCACCGTTACCGGCGCTGCCGGCCGCGCTGGCGCGCTACCAGCCGCTGCTCACGGGGCTGCTGGCGAAGTCCCGCGCCGAGCGCCTGGGCAGCGCTCAGCTAATCATCGCCGCCGCCGCCGCGCTGCGCGCGGGCGCAGCAGGCGAGGCACAGTCGAGCGCTGCCTAGGGGTTGGCTCGAACGCTGCGACCGCGCTGCTGAAAGGCGCGTCCCAATGCGAGCGCCAGCACGGTCCACACGGCCGAGACTCCCGCGCCCAGCCAGCCGATCGTCGCCGGCCCGGCGCCGAACCCGCCGGTGAGCCCCTTGTAGAGCGAACCGCTCAGCGCATCCCCGCCGCGATAGGCGAACGTGTCGATGAGGCTCTTTGCCTGGTATTTCTCCTCGCGGCTCACCACGGTGAACAGCGAGTCGCGGCACGGCCGCGTGATGGCGTAGTCGGTGACGCGGCGCACGGCGTACACCAATACCAGCACCATGAAAACCGGCGCCAGCGCGAACAGCGTGTAGCCGACCGTCATGATGAGCGGCACCAAGGCCAGCAGGGCGCGCATGCCGAACCACTTGAACAGCCGGCCGAACAGTAGGAACTGGATCGTCAGCGATGCGGCCTGCACGTAGAAATCGATGCCGGCAAAGAAGCGCGTGCGCTCATCAGCGTTGGTGAACGCCTTGGCGACGAACGCCTGCTGCTCGAGGTACAAGAACGTCGACACCCACGTCATGAGCAGCACGAACGCCGCGATGCCGAGCAGGTAGGGCGAGCGCACCACCTGTACGAATGCTGCGAACATGCCGCCGCCGACCGCGCCGTCCACGCGTTGCGCAGCGACGCCATCCTGCATCGCGGCTGTGGGCTGCGGCGCGTGGGCGGCCTGCCGACGCTGCCAGCGGATGACCAGCGCCATGAACCGCAGCGACAGCAGCAGCAGCCCGGCGGAGAGCGGCAGAAGATTGACGGCACCGATCGGCACGGCGAGCTTGCGATCGATGAGCGGGCCAATCAGCC
>WNFR01005944.1_pt1 | contig 20975 bp, 17 predicted proteins | sample 5400221 | NCBI WGS metagenome assembly WNFR01 (sample SAMN13153357, study PRJNA577476) | soil metagenome | isolation source: 40 cm soil under Madrone tree | place: USA:California | collected 2016-06-14 | reverse complement strand
ATCCGTTCTTCACCACCGATACCACCGCCGTGCTGCGGGCGGCCGAAATCGGCGCCGAGGCGGTGCTCAAAGCCACCAATGTCGACGGAGTCTACAGCGCCGATCCGAAGAAGGATAAGAACGCCGCGCGCTATGACCGCTTGAGCCACCAGGAGGCGATCGAGCGCAACCTCAAAGTGATGGATACGACCGCCTTCGCGCTTGCCCGGGAAAACCGTATGCCTATCATCGTATTCTCGATCCGCGAAAAGGGAGCGATCGCGGCGGTGTTGCGCGGAAAAGGGCGCGCCACCGTCGTCGGCACGTGAGGCGCTGTCGCCCATCGCGTCGCGCAAACGCTCTATGGAGGATCGACTAACTTATTCGAGGGATCGCCATGGCAAACCCGACGCATGACATCAGCGAGCTCAGGCGCCGCATGCAAGGTGCAATCCAGCTGTTGAAGCAGGAGTTGGGCGGGCTGCGCACCGGCCGCGCCTCGGCAAGCCTGCTCGAGCCGGTGCAGGTCGAAGCTTACGGCACGCACATGCCGCTCAATCAAGTCGCCACAGTGAGCGTGCCCGAGCCCCGGCTTATTTCCGTACAGGTGTGGGACAAATCGATGGTCCATGCCGTCGAAAAAGCTATTGCCGCCTCCAATCTCGGGCTTACTCCTTCAACCGAAGGCCAAGTGTTGCGGCTGCGCATCCCTGAACTCAACGAGGAGCGGCGTAGGGACTTGGTCAAGGTCGCGCACAAATACGCCGAGGCGGCGAGGGTCGCCGTGCGGCACGTGCGGCGTGACGGCCTTGACGTGCTCAAGAGGCTCGAAAAGGATCACAAGATCAGCGAAGACGACGGCAAGCGGTCGTCCGAGCAAGTGCAGAAGGCGACGGATGAAGCGATCGCCGAGGTCGACAAGATGTTGGCGACCAAGGAAAGGGAAATCCTCACGGTGTGAGGTTATTGGAGCGCGATGGCGAAGACCGAGCCGTTGCCCACTGCCGAGATCGGCGATTTCGCCGTGCCGCGGCACGTTGCCATCATCATGGACGGCAACGGGCGTTGGGCGGCGGCGCGCGGACTGCCGCGCGGGGAAGGTCATCGCCGCGGTGTCGAGGCGCTGCGCCGTACCGTGCGCGCCGCCGGCGATCTCGGCATCGATTTTCTCACGATCTTTTCGTTCAGCGCCGAGAACTGGTCGCGCCCGCCCGCCGAAATCCGCGAACTGATGGGGCTGTTGCGCCGCTTCGTTCGTCATGATCTCGCCGATCTCCACCGCCGTGGCGTGCGGGTGCGCGTCATCGGCGAGCGCGAGGGTCTCGACCCCGACATCCGACGGCTACTGGACGAGGCCGAGGAGTTGACCAAGGACAACAACAGGCTCGTCCTCGTCGTCGCCTTCAATTACGGAGCCCGCCAGGAAATCGCGCGCGCCGCTCGCCGCATGGCGGCCGCCGTCGCGGCCGGGAAGCTGGCGGTCAGCGCTGTGACGGCTGACAGCCTTGCGAGCTATCTCGACGTGCCCGATTTGCCCGATCCCGATCTCATCATCCGCACCAGCGGTGAGCAACGGCTCTCCAATTTCCTGCTGTGGCAAGCGGCCTACAGCGAACTCGTGTTCGTGCCGACGTATTGGCCGGATTTCGACCGGGCGGCACTCGAAAGCGCGATCGCCGAGTATCGTCGGCGCGAACGTCGATTCGGCGGCCTCGCCGCGCGCACCGGATCGTGATCCGTGGCAGGCGCGGACCATCCATTGCGCGCCTCTTGGCCTCGCGGCAGCGAACTTGCGTTGCGCATAGGCTCGGCGTTGGTGCTTGCGCCGTTGGCGGTCGGCGCCGCCTATGTCGGCGACTGGCCGTTTGCCCTGTTTTGGGGTGTCGCGGCGATGGGAGTGTTGTGGGAGTGGACCTCGATGGTGGCACGAGCCGACCAGCGGTCCGTGCTCGGGGCCGGCGGGGCGGCGCTTGCCTTGGCGGTCGCGCTTGCGGTCACCGGACATCTCTTGGCGGCGGTCATCGTGCTGGCCATGGGAGCGATGGGCGCCGCGTCGCTGGCGCTCGGCGAACGACGCATATGGGTCGCCGGCGGCGTTCCCTATGCCGGTGCGCTGGCGCTAGCGCCGATTGTGCTGCGCTCCGACGACGAGGATGGCTTTCTCGCCCTGGTTTTTCTGTTCGTGATCGTGTGGACGACCGACGTTGGCGCCTATTTCGTGGGCCGCGCGGTCGGCGGCCCTAAGCTTATGCCGCAGGTGAGCCCGAACAAAACCTGGGCCGGGGCGCTCGGAGGCATGGGAGCGGCCGTCATTGTGGCGGTGGCTGTGGCTAAGGCCGTGGCTCTGACGAACTTGTTCGCCATCGCCATGCTAGCCGTCGTCCTGTCGGTCTGCGCCCAGGGCGGCGATCTATTCGAGTCGGTCCTCAAGCGCAGGTTCGGTGCCAAGGATTCGAGCCGCCTGATCCCGGGCCATGGCGGGCTGATGGACCGCCTCGACGGTTTCGTGACGGCCAGTGTCGCGGCTGTGCTCATCGGATTGGTGCGCGGCGGCTTCGATGCCCCGGGCCGTGGTTTGTTCGTGTGGTGAGTCGATGAAGGCCGACCCCTTGCCTGCTGCATGGAGCGGTTCGTCCACGGTGGAACGCACTGTGACGCTGCTTGGCGCTACCGGCTCGATCGGCGCGAGCACCGTCGACCTGCTTAAGCGCGAGCGCAAACGCTTTCGCGTCGAGGCGGTATGCGCCAACAAGAGCGCGGCTGCGCTCGCGGCGCTGGCGCGCGAGTTGGGCGCGCGCTTTGCCGCCGTCGGCGATCCCGCGGCTTACGGCGAACTCAAGGCCGCGCTCGCTGGAACCGGAATCGAGGTGGCCGCCGGCGAAAGCGGTTTGGTCGAAGCGGCCGAGCGACCGGCGGAGTGGGTGATCGGTGCCATTACCGGCGCTGCCGGCCTCAAGCCGACGCTCGCCGCAGCCGAACGCGGCGCGATCATCGCGCTCGCCAACAAGGAAACGCTGGTGTGCGCCGGCGGTCTGTTCATGCGTCGCGCGGCGGCGTCAGGTGCGACCGTGTTGCCGGTCGATTCCGAACACAACGCGCTGTTTCAGGCCATGAGCGGAAGTCGCCGCGAGGACGTGCGCCGGGTGATTCTGACCGCCTCCGGAGGGCCATTCCGTGCCGCGCCCGCCGAGGTCGTGAAGGCTGCGACCGTCGAGCAGGCGCTCAAGCATCCCAATTGGTCGATGGGGGCGAAGGTCACAATCGATTCGGCAACATTGATGAACAAAGGCTTGGAACTCATTGAAGCGCATCATCTTTTCGCCCTTGCCTCGGAGCAGATCGACGTCCTGGTTCATCCGCAATCCATCGTTCATAGCCTGGTCGAATTTTGCGATGGGTCCCTCATCGCGCAGCTGGGGAGCCCGGACATGCGCATCCCAATCGCCTATTGCCTCGCTTGGCCCGAGCGCATCGCGGGGCCGGCCCCGCGTCTCGATCTCGCACGTGCCGCGACTTTGACCTTCGAAGAGCCTGACCTTGGCCGTTTTCCGGCATTGGGGCTTGCCCGGCGCGCACTCGAGGCGGGCGGGGCGGCGCCCACCGTGCTCAACGCTGCCAACGAGGTGGCAGTGGGAGAATTTCTCGCGCGGCGGCTGAATTTTGCCGGGATATCGGCCCTGGTCGAGGCAACCCTTGAGGCGGCACTATCCCGAAATTGGACCGCCGAGCCGGAAAGCGTCGACGAGGCACTATCTGTTGACCATAATGCGAGATTGTTAGCACGCGCTCTCTTGCCCGAAATTGCCGCAAAGGCACCCTAGGAAGTCAGGTTCGGGCGCTGACTCGGAGCAGGCGGGGACAAGGCCTCATGAGTTTCGATTTTCTATCTGGAATCAATACGCTGGGGGGCGGCCTGCTCGGCTATCTCATTCCCTTCCTGTTCGTCTTGACGTTGGTGGTGTTCTTCCACGAGCTCGGCCATTTCCTGGTCGCCCGCAGGTGTGGGGTCAGGGTACTGGTTTTCTCAATTGGGTTCGGCCCTGAGCTTTTTGGCTTCAACGACCGCCACGGCACGCGCTGGAAACTCTCGGCGATTCCACTTGGCGGTTATGTGAAATTCTTCGGCGACGAGAATGCGGCGAGTGTCCCGGATGCAGCCGCGCTTGCCGCAATGACCGACGAGGAGCGCCGCGACAGCTTCGTTCATCAGTCGGTCGCCCGCAGGGCCGCGGTCGTGGTGGCGGGGCCGGTGGCGAATTTCTTACTCGCCATCGTAATTTTTGCCGCTCTCTTCATGGTCTTTGGCAAGCCGAGCACATCGCCCCGGGTCGACGCGGTCCAGCCCGGCAGCGCCGCGGAGGCGGCCGGATTTCAGCCGAGCGACCTAGTTCTCACCATCGACGGACGGCCGGTCGATAGCTTCCCCGACATGCAGCAGATCGTCAGCACCAGCGCGGGCGAGACGCTGGTCTTCGAGGTCGACCGCGGTGGCGTGAAGGTCACGCTCAAAGCAACTCCCGCACTCAAGGAATCCAAGGACCGTTTCGGCAACGTGCATCGCATCGGCGTCCTCGGCATCACCCGCTCGCCATCGCCGGACGACACGCACTTCCAGCCGGTCGGGCCGCTCAAAGCGCTTGAGCTTGGCGTGCAAAGGACGTGGTTTGTGGTCGAGCGGACGCTGTCCTATATCGGCGGCGTCATTTCCGGTCGCGAGGCCGCCGATCAACTCGGAGGGCCGATTCGCATCGCCCAAGTCTCCGGGCAGGTCGCAAGCGAAGGACTGCCGTCGTTGTTCAGCCTCACGGCGGTGCTGTCGGTCTCAATCGGCTTGCTCAATCTGTTTCCTGTGCCTCTGCTCGATGGCGGTCATCTGTTGTACTACGCGATCGAAGCAGTGAGGGGAAAACCGCTGTCGGATCGGGCTCAGGAGGTGGGATTTCGGATCGGGCTCGCGATAGTTGTAATGCTGATGATCTTTGCAACCTACAATGATCTTCTCCACCTCGCCGCCCAATGGACGGCGTCGTAGGAAGGTCGCAACGTTCGGGGTGTAAAAGGGGAAAAGGCTGGGAAAGGACTTGGTTGCACGATGGAAACCTGTACAAGCGGCACTGTTGGTACAGGCGTTCTGGGGATAGCGACGACCTTTCTCGTGGGTACCTGAGTTTTCAGGGTGCCCAAAAGGGGACGACAAAGGGCGCGTGGGGCATGAAATTTCGTAACTGGCTCGTTCGAGGACTTGGCGTCGCCTGCCTTGTCCTGGGAGGGATTTTATTGAGTGGTGGCGTCGTGTCGCTCACGGCACGCTCTGCCTATGCCCAAACGGTCAGTTCCATCATTGTTCAAGGCAACCAGCGGGTCGAGGCTGACACTATCCGCTCCTACTTCCGGCCAGGACCGAACGGCCAGCTTGACGCTTTCCAAATCGATGAAGGCGTCAAGGCGCTTATTTCCACCGGTCTGTTCCAGGATGTTCGACCGACGATCCAGGGCGGACGGCTGACCATCACGGTCGTCGAAAATCCGGTCATCAACCGCATTGCCTTCGAGGGCAACAAGAAGGTCAAGGACGATCAGCTCAAGTCCGAAATCCAATCGAAGGAGCGCGGCACGCTCTCTCGTCCCGTTGTGCAGGCCGACACCGCGCGCATCGTAGAACTCTATCGCCGCAGCGGCCGCTTCGACGTCCGCGTAGACCCCAAAATCATCGAGCTCCCCAGCAACCGCGTCGACCTCGTCTTCGAAATCACCGAGGGCGTAAAGACCGGCGTCAAGGCGATCGACTTCATCGGCAATCGCGCCTATTCATCCTACCGCCTCAAGGAAGAGATCAAGACATCCGAAACCAGACCATTTCTCGCATTTCTGCAGACGGGCGATATCTACGATCCGGACCGGATCGAAGCGGATCGCGAGTTGTTGCGCCGATTTTATCTCAAGCACGGCTACATCGACGTGCGGATCATCTCCGCGGTCGGAGAATACGATCCGGATCGGAGAGGTTTCGTAATCAACTTCACCATCGAGGAGGGCGAGCAATACCGCGTCGGAACGGTCGACGTTCAGTCGACCATCCGGTCGCTCGATCCGTCTTTGCTCAGAGTGAAGGTGCGGGCTTACCCCGGCGACGTCTACAATGCCGAGGCGGTCGAGAAGACCGTCGAGGACATGACCATCGAAGCCTCGAGACAAGGTTTTGCCTTCGCGACAGTGCGCCCAAGCGCGACGCGCGACGCACAAACGCGGACGGTCAATCTCCTCTTCACCGTCTCGGAGGGACAACGCGTCTACATCGAACGAATCAATATCCGCGGCAATACCCGTACGCGCGACTACGTGATCCGACGCGAATTCGACGTTGCGGAGGGTGACGCCTACAATCGCGCGCTCATCAATCGGGCCGAGCGGCGCTTGAAGAACCTCTCGTATTTCAAGACCGTCAAGATAACGACCGAACCCGGCTCGGCTCCCGATCGAGTCATTCTCAACGTCGACCTCGAAGAGCAGTCGACCGGCGAGTTCTCCGTCTCCGGCGGCTATTCGACCGCCGACGGATTCCTGGCAGAGGTCAGCGTCTCGGAGCGCAACCTGCTGGGACGCGGTTTGTTCGGAAAGATCGCGGTGCAATACGGCCAGTATACGAAGGGTGCCACGGTGTCGTACGTGGATCCTTACTTCCTCGGTTATCGGGTGGCATGGGGCGTCGACGTATTCTACAAGCAACAGCTGCCGACGAGCTACGTGTCGTACGAGACCGACACGGTCGGCGCCAGCACCAGGCTCGGCTTTACGCTGCGCGAGGATCTTGCTCTGCAGCTGCGCTACTCGATCTATCAGCAGAAAATTCAGTTGTCGCCCAATTTGACCAATTGTAACAACATCAATCCGGATTTCGTGAACACCTTCCCGACCCCGGACAAGATAGGTACGACGCCGGCGCTCACTCCTCCAGACGGAAATCTCTTCGCCAACTGCTACGCGGACGGCGAGGCGTCACTCGCCGTGAAAAGCGCCGTGGCGAACGGCCCGGTTCTCACCTCGTTGGTCGGTTACACGCTCACTCACAATACGCTCGACAACAACAAGAATCCGACCGCGGGACTGTTGGCCGAGTTCAGGCAGGATTTTGCCGGCGTTGGCGGCGACGTCAAGTTCGTGCGCACGACGGCAGACCTCTACACCTATCGCGAAGTGCTCCCCGACATTATCGGCCTGATGCATCTGCAAGGGGGGCAGGTCGCATCGTGGGGCGGCAGCGGGCTACGGATGCTCGACGAGTTTCAGATGGGCCCCAATCTGGTGCGCGGATTTGCGCCAGCGGGAATCGGGCCGCGCGATCTGACGCAGTTTCCGTTCACCGGCGTTTTAGGGGATGCGCTCGGCGGCTCGTACTATTGGGGCGCTAGTCTTGAGTTTCGGACGCCGCTCTACTTCCTACCCAAGGATGCGGGGATCAAGGTTGCCGCCTTCGCCGACGCCGGCTCGCTCTGGAATTATCAGGGCCCGACGACATTCCCCGCGACCGGGGAGGTGATTTCGGGCAACTTCTGTCCGACCTTCGGTCCGGGCATCCCCAATTCGGTGCCGTGTCCGGTGGACAACGCCATGCATATACGTAGCTCGGTGGGCGTGGGAATAATTTGGGAATCACCATTCGGGCCGCTGCGATTCGATTATTCATTCCCGCTCACCAAGGAACCCTACGACCGGGTACAGCAATTCCGGTTCGGCGGCGGGACGACATTCTGACCCGCCGGCGCGGGGATGATCGGCACGGGCATGACCGAGCCCTTTTTCTTCAATCGGGGACGCGGGCTGAGCGTGCGCGAGATCGCGGCGCTCACCGGCGCGAAGCCGCGGCCCGGCGCCGACCTTGATCGCCGCATTAGCGGTATTGCAGCGCTCGATCAGGCCGCCCCCACCGATCTCGCATTCCTCGAGAAGGCGAAATATGCGCCTCAATTGTCCGTCAGCAGTGCCGGCGCCTGCTTGACGACGGAACGCTACGCCGGCCGCGCGCCTGTACATATCAGCGTGCTGTGCGTCGGCGAACCATATCGCGCTTTCGTCGAGGTAGCGCGGACCCTGTTTCCGGACGCGTTGCGACCGTCTTCCTTGTTCGAGGCGAGCGGTGTGGCGGTTGGGGCCTTAGTCCACCCGACCGTGCGCATGGAAAGCGGCGTAACCGTGGATCCCGGGGCTGTCATCGGTCCGCGTGCCGAAATCGGAAGCGGCACGGTGATCAACGCGGGCGCCGCGATCGGGCCCAATGTGCGCATCGGCCGCCAGTGCACGATCGGAGCCAACGCCTCGATCACCAATAGCTTGATCGGCGATCGTGTGGTCGTTCACCCCGGCTGCGCCATCGGCCAGGACGGATTCGGCTATGTGATGGGAGCAACCGGTCACCGCAAAGTCCTGCAGGTGGGCCGGGTTATCGTTCAGGACGATGTGGAGATTGGCGCCGGGACCACCATCGATCGTGGCGCCAATCGCGACACCGTGATCGGCGAAGGTACCAAGATCGACAACCTGGTGCAGATCGGACACAATGTGAGGATCGGCCGCCACTGCATCATCGTCGCGCAATGCGGCATCTCCGGCAGCGTCGTCATCGAGGATCGCGTCATCCTGGCCGGACAGGTTGGGCTTGCGGATAATGTGACGATCGGCGAGGGGGCAATCATCGGGGCCAGGAGTGGGGTCATGTCCGACGTGCCGGCAGGCGAAAAGTGGTTCGGCTATCCGGCGATGCGCGGTCGCGAGTTTCTGCGCAGCATGATGACGTTGCGCCAGTGGGTGGGCGAAAACGATGCCGCGGGCGACGGCGATGCTCAGGACGCCTCCAGACAAGGCGGCCGCGATGACCGACGAAGGCGGAGCCGATGAACAAGGCGGCGACCACCACCCTCGAGGCAGCCGATATTGCAGCCATCCTTAAAGCGCTACCGCATCGCTATCCGTTTTTGATGGTCGATCGCATCATCGACATGCAAGGTGATGAAGCCGCCATCGGACTCAAGAACGTCACCGTCAATGAGCCGCAGTTCCTCGGGCACTTCCCCGGCAATCCAGTCTTTCCCGGCGTGCTGCTGATCGAGGGCATGGCGCAGACGGCCGGTGCGATCTGCGTGCTGTCGCAGATGGGCGGCGACCATCCAAGGCACGTCTATTTCCTCACCATCGACAAAGCGAAGTTCCGCAAGCCGGTAGTCCCGGGCGACACGATCGAATACCACGTCAGAAAGATCGCTCGGAAAAAGAACATGTGGTGGTTTCGCGGCGAGGCGAAGGTCGCCGGACACACGGTCGCCGAGGCCGAAGTCGGCGCCATGGTGGCGTGAGGTCGGCGATGGCCGCGATCGATCCAACCGCCCGGATCGAACCGGGGGCGGTGATCGGACAAGACGTGTCGATCGGGCCGTATTGCGTCATCGGCCCCCATGTTAAAATTGGCGATGGTTGCAGGCTCTTGGCCCACGTTCACGTCGCTGGCCACACCACGATCGGCCCGCGCACCGTGCTCTACCCATTCGTTTCGCTCGGCACTCCGCCGCAATCCGTCAAGTACCGCGGTGGTCCGACCCGACTCGTGATCGGCGCCGATTGCGATATCCGCGAAGGCGTCACCGTGAACACCGGGACGGAGGACGATCGCGGCATCACTGAAGTCGGGGACCGCTGTTGGCTGATGGTGGGATCTCACATCGGCCATGATTGCAAGGTCGGCAGCGATGTGATCTTCGCCAACAACGTGGTGCTTGGTGGCCACGTGACGATCGGTGACTTCGCCGTGTTCGGCGGTCAGGCAGCTGTGCGGCAATTCGTGCGCGTCGGCGAAGGCGCGATGGTGGTGGGCCTGAGCGGCGTGCGCGCCGATGTCATCCCGTTTGGCCTCGTGCAGGGTCCGCTTGCCGATCTGATCGGTCTCAATGTCGTCGGCATGCGTCGGCGCGGCTCGAGCAAGGCTGATATCCATCGGCTGCGGCAAGCCTATGAGGCGATGTTTTTCGGCGCCGGAACATTTCGCCAGCGGCTCGACCAGGTTGCCGCGCAAAGCAGCGGCGACCCACTCGTCGCCAAGGTGATCGCCTTCATCCGTGCCGGCTCACGACCGCTGACTATGGCCATTCGTCGGGCGTCGGTTGACGAGGAAGCATGAGCCAGGCGGCAACCGCACACACGGCAGACGACGGGCCGCTAGCGATTATCTGCGGCGGCGGAAGCCTGCCGTTTGCGGTCGCCGATGCCGTGGGCAAGCGCGGGCGCCGCGTGGTGCTTTTCGCCATTCGCGGCTGGGCGGATCCGCAACGTGTCGCAAGCTACCGGCATCACTGGGCCGCCGTCGGCCAATTCGGCTGGTTTTGTCGGCTTGCCCGCCAGGAGGGCTGCCGCGACGTGGTTTTCATCGGCTCGATGGTGCGGCCCGCGATCTGGCACATCCGGCCGGATTTCAAGACGCTTCGGCTGCTGCCGCGAATCTACGGCATCTTCCGCGGCGGCGATGATCATCTGCTCAAAGGCGTCGCGGCGATCTTCGAAGAGCACGGCTTTCACCTCTTGGGAGCGCACGCGGTCGCGCCGGAAATCCTGATGCCGGAAGGAACCCTCGGGCGCGAGCGCCCCGGCGAGCGAGACCGTTCCGACATTGCAAAGGGGCTCGCTCTGCTCAATGCATCCAGTCCGTTCGACGTCGGCCAAGCGGTGGTCGTGGCCGATGCGCGTGTGCTCGCGGTCGAGGCCGCGGAAGGGACCGACCGAATGCTCGCGCGCATCGTGGAACTTCGTCAGAGTGGGCGGATCGCCGTGGCCTCGGGACGGGGCGTGTTGGTCAAGGCGGCAAAGCGTGGCCAGGATCGGCGGGTCGATTTGCCGTCGATCGGCCCGCAGACGGTGGAAGGCGCGGCGCGAGCTGGGCTAGCCGGCATTGCCGTGGTCGCCGGTAGCACGATTGTCGCCGAGCCCGAGCGCATCAGCGCGACCGCGGACCGCGAGCGACTGTTTGTCCTCGGTGTACGAGACCAGACGGCCGAACAATGAGCGCGCCAGCGCCCCCCACGCGCCCCTCCGAAATCGTCGATGTCTTTCTCGTCGCCGGCGAAGAGTCGGGTGATCGGCTCGGTGCCGCACTGATGCGGGCGCTGCGGGAGCGCACCGGCGGGCAGGTGCGTTTTGCCGGGGTCGGGGGCCGGGAGATGGCGGCGGAAGGGGTCGCAAGCCTCTATCCGATTGCGGATCTTCCGATCATTGGGTTTAGCGCTATCCCGCGGCGGCTTCCGAAAATCCTGCGGCTCATGCGCTTGACCGTTAAGGCGGTGGTGGCCAAGCGCCCGCACGTGCTCGTCGTCATCGACAGTCCGGGCTTCACGCAAAGGATCGCGCGGCGGGTGCGCGCCGCCGATCCGACAATCGCAATTGTCCAATATGTCTCGCCCTCGGTCTGGGCCTGGCGGCCGGGGCGCGCCCGGGCGATGCGGGCCTATATCGATCACGTTTTGGCGCTATTGCCGTTTGAGCCTGCGGTCCACCAGCGCCTGCGCGGCCCGCCCTGCACCTATGTCGGCCATCCGCTGGTCGAGCAAGCGCGCAATCTGCGCCCGAATTACGAGGAGGCGCGTCGCCGGCTCGCCGCGCCGCCGGTCCTGCTGGTGCTGCCGGGAAGCAGGGCCGGCGAGATCGAGCGGCTGCTTGGCGTTTTTTCCGACGCCGTGGCGCTGGTGCGCGATCGCCTCGGATCGCTCGAGGTGGTGGTGGCGACCGTCCCGCATCTGGTGGATCCTGTTCGCACGGCAATGGCACGATGGCCGCTGCGAGCGCGGATCGTGGTCGAGAGCGCCGACAAGCAGGCGGCGTTCCGCACTGCCACGGTGGCGCTCGCGAAGTCCGGCACGGTCACGCTCGAACTTGCGCTCGCCGGCGTGCCCATGATCGCCGCCTACAAGGTAACGGCGCTCGAATACCTCGCCGTGGGACGAGGAATTTTGAAGCGACTTCCTTCGATCATTCTGACCAATCTCTTGCTCGGCGAGAATGTGGTTCCGGAGCTACTCCAGCACAACTGCACCGCGGAAAAGCTCGCCGCGGCGCTGCTCCCGCTGTTCGGCGACACGCCGGAGCGACGCCGCCAGGTCGAGGCATTTTCCCGGCTTGATGCCATTATGGAGGTCGGATCGAGCGTGCCCGCGATGCGGGCCGCCGATGTCGTGCTTGCCGCGGCCCGTCGCGCCGCACCGGCACGATAAATGTCGTTACGACCGTGGTGGTCGCTAGTGGGGGACGGCAGCGGTTGATGCGCGCCGCTACTTCGCGGGCGCCCGATCTTCTGGTGCGGATCCTCGATCATTTCCTTCCACTGAGAAATCCAGCCGACGGTGCGGGCAACCGCGAACAACACGGTGAACATCGTGGTGGGAAAACCCATAGCCTTGAGCGTGATGCCGGAATAGAAGTCGATGTTGGGATAGAGCTTTTTCTCGATGAAATAGTCGTCGTGCAGTGCGATCCGCTCGAGCTCGAGTGCGACGTCGAGCAGCGGGTCGTCCTTCACTCCGATTTCGCTCAGCACTTCATGGCAGGTCTTCTGCATGATCTTGGCGCGTGGGTCGTAGTGCTTGTAGACCCGGTGTCCGAAACCCATGAGGCGGAAGCTGTCGTTCTTGTCCTTGGCGCGACGGATATATTCCGGGATGCGCTCGGGCTTGCCGATCTCGCGCAGCATGTTCAGAGCCGCCTCGTTGGCGCCGCCGTGCGCGGGACCCCATAGGCACGCACAGCCCGCCGCGATGCACGCAAAGGGGTTGGCGCCGGAGGAGCCGGCGAGCCTGACCGTCGAGGTCGAGGCATTTTGCTCGTGGTCGGCGTGCAGGATGAAGATGCGATCCATCGCGCGGGCGAGGACGGCATTGGGCTTATACTCCTCGCACGGCACCGCGAAGCACATGCGCAAGAAATTGGTCGCATAGTCGAGGTCGTTCTTCGGATAGATGAAAGGCTGACCGATCGAGTACTTGTAGGCCATCGCCGCGATCGTCGGCATTTTCGCGATCATGCGGATCGAGGCAATCATCCGCTGAGTTGGATCCGAGATATCCGTGGAGTCGTGATAAAACGCCGAGAGCGCCCCGACGCAGCCCGTCATCACCGCCATCGGGTGCGCGTCGCGCCGAAAGCCCTGATAGAACCGACTCATCTGCTCGTGTACCATCGTATGGTGGGTGACACGATTGTCGAAGTCGGCCTTCTGCGCGGCGGTGGGAAGCTCGCCGTAGAGCAGGAGATAACAGGTCTCGAGAAAGTCGCCGTGCTCGGCCAGCTGTTCGATCGGATAGCCGCGATAGAGCAGGATTCCTTCATCGCCGTCGATATAGGTGATCTTGGATTCGCAGCTCCCGGTCGAGGTGTAGCCGGGATCGTAGGTGAACATTCCGGTCTCGGCGTAGAATTTGCCGATGTCGATGACCGAAGGACCGATCGTCCCCTCGTAGATTGGAAACGTGGTCTCCCTATCGCCGACGGCGAATTTGCCGGTCTTGATGTTGGCGCCCGTCTTCGCATCCATGATCGAGCCCTCGATTTGTGTCGCCCGGCGAACCGCGTTCCCCTCCGGCCGGTGGGATGGCTTGCGCCAGGTGCTTCCGGACGCCCGTGGGGAAGCCGCTTTTTTGCGTAGCCCATCCCAGTGTGCACTGCAAGACGGCGGCATCGGCGCAGCTTTCGCTGCGCTGGCGTACCTTAGATATCATGTGGAGATTGGCCTCCCGCGCGGCCAGAGGGGTTTTGCTTTCCATGGGGACGGAGGACTCTATCGGCTCGCGGTGCTCGGCCCGGCTTGGTCTTGCAGCCGGCCGAGGCTTTCGCTCTTCCCCAGCACCGCCAACACGTCGAAGATCGGGGGCGAGGTGGTGCGCCCAGTCAGCGCGGCGCGCAACGGCTGCGCGACGTTCCCAAGCTTAAGCCCCTTGCGCTCGGCAAAGGCGCGCACGGCCTGTTCGGTGGTTTCCACGCTCCAAGGCTCGACCATCTTGAGGTCTGCCGAAAGATCGCCGAGGAGACTGCGCGCCTCGGCCGTCAGCAGGCCGGCCGCGTTGTCGTCGAGAACGAGCGGGCGCTCCGCCACTATGAAGCGGGCGCCGTCCGCGAGCTCGACCAGCGTCTTGGCCCGTTCCTTCAGCCCGGCCATGGCCGCAAGCAGCTTCTTGCGCATATCCGGCGTCAGCTTGGCCGCAAGCTCAGGTCCACCGGCGATGTGCGGTAGCACGCGCTCAAGCTCGGCGAGGAGGTCGGCGTCGGCGGTCTGGCGCAGATAATAGCCGTTGAGGCTCTCGAGCTTGGCGAAGTCGAAGCGCGCGGGCGAGCGCCCGATCTGCGGCACATCGAAGGCCGCGATCATCTCCTCGGTCGAGAAGATTTCCTGGTCGCCATGGCTCCAGCCCAGCCGCACGAGATAATTGCGCATGGCGGTGGGCAGATAGCCCATCGCTCGGTACGCATCGACCCCGAGCGCGCCGTGCCGCTTGGACAATTTCGAGCCGTCAGGACCATGAATGAGCGGGATGTGCGCCATGACCGGCACGCGCCAGCCGAGCGCGTTGTAGATCTGGGTCTGGCGCGCGGCGTTGGTGAGGTGATCGTCACCGCGGATGACATGGGTGACGCCCATATCGTGGTCATCGACCACGACCGCGAGCATGTAAGTCGGCGTGCCGTCCGAACGCAACAACACGAGATCGTCGAGGTTTTCATTCTGCCATACGACTCGCCCCTGCACCTGATCCTCGATCACGGTCTCGCCTGTCAGCGGTGCTTTGAGCCGGATCACCGGCTGAACTCCAGAGGGGGCCTCGGAGGGATCGCGATCGCGCCAGCGGCCGTCATAGAGCTTGGTACGCCCTTCGCTGCGCGCCTTCTCGCGCATCTGCGCGAGCTCGTCGGGCGAGGCGTAGCAGCGATAGGCGTGGCCCGCTTCCAACAGAACCTGGGCTACCTCGCGGTGGCGCTCGGAGCGCGAGAATTGGTAGACAGCCTCGCCGTCCCAATCCAGGCCGAGCCAGGAGAGCCCATCGAGGATAGCCTCGATCGCAGCTTGCGTGGAGCGCTCGCGGTCGGTGTCCTCGATCCGCAGCAGCATCTTCCCACCGCGCCCGCGGGCATAGAGCCAGTTGAACAGCGCGGTGCGCGCCCCCCCGATATGCAGAAAGCCCGTTGGCGAAGGAGCAAACCGCGTGACGATGGTCTCGGTCATGTCGGGTGGTCTTTGCGACGGTCCGCCTCGCTGATGCCTTGGCGGCCCGAGATCGGAGCACGACAGGCCCTCGCAGCCTGCAAAGCCAGACCGGTTGTCAGCGGGCTTCGTGTAGCACAGAAGTAAGTTGGGTCATTAAAGGTTTCGCAGACCGATGGTCTTGGCGCGTGCCCGTGGATTTGGCACATAGGCCGCGGCATCGACAATGGGATTGAAGCGGCATGACGGCAACTGGAACGGCGGTAGTGGAGGTGGGGCGGGATTTCATCCGCGATATCATCGAGGCGGATCTCGCCGCCAAGCGCCACACCACGGTGGTGACCCGCTTCCCGCCGGAGCCCAACGGCTATCTGCATATTGGCCACGCCAAGTCGATCTGCCTCAATTTCGGCGTTGCGCAGGAGTTCGGCGGCCGCTGTCACCTGCGCTTCGACGACACCAATCCGACGAAGGAGGAGCAAGAATACATCGACGCCATCGAGGACGATGTGCGCTGGCTCGGCTTCGACTGGGGCACCCATCTCTATCACGCGTCGGACTATTTCGAGCAGCTCTACCAGTGGGCCGAGCACCTGATCCGCACCGGCAAGGCCTATGTCGACGACCAGTCGCAGGAGGAAATGCGCCTCACCCGCGGCACGCTGACCGAGCCGGGACGCAATAGTCCCTGGCGCGAACGATCCGTCGAGGAAAACCTCGATCTGTTCCGCCGCATGCGGGCGGGCGAGTTCCCCAACGGGGCGCGGGTGCTGCGGGCCAAGATCGATATGGCGTCCGGCAACATCAATCTGCGCGACCCGGTGCTCTACCGTATCCTGCACGCGAGCCATCCGCGCACCGGCACTGCCTGGAGCATTTATCCCAGCTATGACTTTGCCCATGGCCAATCGGATGCGATCGAGCGCGTCACCCACTCGCTCTGCACGCTCGAATTCGAGGACCACCGCCCCTTGTACGACTGGTTTCTCGAACATCTGCCGGTTCCGTCCCGTCCGCGGCAGTACGAGTTCGCCCGCCTCAATCTCACCCATACGGTGCTGTCCAAACGCGTACTCACCGAACTGGTGCGTGGCGGACACGTCAAGGGCTGGGATGATCCGCGCATGCCGACCCTCGCAGGGCTGCGCCGCCGCGGCGTGCCGCCCCAGGCGGTGCGCGATTTCGTCAAGCGGGTCGGGGTTGCCAAGGCCAACAGCGTGGTCGATGTCGCCATGTTCGACTTTTCGGTGCGCGAGGTCCTCAACAAGACGGCCTTGCGACGCATGGCGGTGCTACGCCCGTTGAAGATCGTCATCGACAACTACCCCGAAGACCAAAGCGAGGAGCTCGAAGCGGTCAACCATCCCGACGATCCGGCCGCGGGGACGCGGCGCCTTCGCTTCGGTCGCGAGCTTTATATCGAGCGTGACGATTTCATGGAGAATCCGCCCAAGAAATTTTACCGGCTCTCGCCCGGACGCGAGGTTCGCCTGCGCTACGCCTATTTCATTACCTGCCGCGAGGTGGTGAAGAATCGCGCCGGCGAGGTGGTGGAGCTACGCTGCAGCTATGATCCCCAGACCCGCGGCGGCAACGCCCCGGACGGTCGCAAGGTGCAGGCCACGCTCCATTGGGTGTCGGCCGCGGACGCGGTGCCAGCGGAAGTTCGGCTCTACAACCAGCTGTTTGCGCGCCCCGACCCGAACCCCGCCGACTTCATCGCCGATCTCAACCCCGATTCACTCGAGGTGCTGACGGGCTGCAAGCTCGAACCTGAGCTTGCTGCCGCAAACACCGGCGATCCCGTCCAGTTCGAGCGGCAGGGTTATTTCTGCCGCGATCCGGACTCGACGCCAGGCGATCTCGTGTTCAACCGCACCGTCGGCTTGCGCGATACCTGGGCGCGGGTGAGCGGGGGGAAAGGCGCCTAGTGCGCAACGGCAAGTGCGCGCCATGGGATCATCAGCGTGGCACGTAGTTGCGCAATTCGTTGCGCAGGAAGTTGCCGATCCGTTTGCCGCGATTGCGCAACACGCGCAATACCCCGGCGTCGACGAAATAGGTGTGCAGGATGCTGTCGCGCGTTGTCACTTCAGGACCGACCGGGTCGGCGGAGTGCCACGTGTCCTCGCCCACCGCGAACGCGTAGCCGGTATTGGGCGCGAATTTCATCTGGGTCCGTTTCGGCAGGCTGCCGTCGGCCAGCTTTTCGTGGAAGATAGTGCCGATGTCGGTATGCGACGCATCGCGCGGCAGAAAAAGTTGCACGGTGATTCCTTTCCAGCGCGTATCGGTGTGCGGATCGATCTTGTAACCAGGTACGTCCCTGGTGAGAATCGCGATCGGGTACATGCCCACTTTGGCGTAGTTCGGCCCGAAACGACGCGCCAGCGCGGGGGCAAGCTTGCGCACGAAGGCGGCTTTGACGGGTTCCGAGCAAAGTGCGCGGCCGACGACGTCCCAAACCACGCGCTTCTCCGGCGGTAGATGGCGAGTGTACTCGGGAAAAAGGTCGATCTTCACCCGGGTATGGGTGCCGTCCGCCAGCACGTTGCATTGGTTTTGACCGTAGAGTGGCCGATAGTCCGACGCCTCCGGCATCGCCGTCAGCATGGATGCATAGAAGTCATCGGGAAAGACCTTTTCGAGCTGAAGATGATAGAACGGCGCTTCCACGGCGCGGGCACCATCGACGGATCTCACAATGAAGTCGCGCAAGCGCTCGACCGCGCGAATGCGATCCGTGCGCTTGAGTTCAACGCCTTGGTCCATATCTGCCTCGGGTATCGTGCGTGGTATGGTTCGGACGCAGCGCAATCCGGAAATGTCCCGCATTTCGCGGCGTTGCATGCGCTGTTACCATCTCGCTGTCGATGAGACCATAACCTGCCGCCTGCAATCAACCTCCGAAGTTCCCCTTAGCGGCGATGCGCGACCCCGGGCAAAATGCCGGGGCGGCTTTGACATTGCACTCCGCTCCATCAACCGCAAGCGCTGTGGACACCCGCGCGAGGCCGTGTCCAGGTCAGCGGCATTGTGTAGGATGCCCCGGTGAGATGTAGCGCGGGCGTCAGGGGGCCGCGCGATGGTCGAGCAGAGTAGATCGCGCGGACGGGCCGAGGCCTGGCGGCCTTGGATTGCGGCAGGGCGCAGGCCCGCACTGGCCTGGCCGCAGAGCCTCAGGGATTTCGCACGCCGTGCGGCGCAGCGCGTGCGCGAATGGGCGACGGCCGAGGTCGCTCCGGGCCGGCTGGTGCCGTGGCTCGCGATCGCATTCGGCTGCGGGACTATCATCTATTTCGCCGTCGAGCAGGAGCCCGCGCCTTGGGCAGCAGCGTTGCTGCTCGCCGCGACTGTAGCGGCGGCGATTCTGTGCCGCCATCGGCCGTTCGCCCTGCCGGCGACGGTCGGCATCGCTGCCGTCGCAGCCGGGTTTGCGACCGCCAGCATCAAACGCGAAATCATCGCCCATCCCGTCCTGGCGGCGCCGGTATGGAACGCGGAATTGGCGGGCTTTGTCGAGGTGCGCGAAGAACGCGAGCGCTCCGACCGAATCGTCGTGCGTCTCGAACGCATCGACAGCGCGCGGTTGAATGAGAGGCTCGAGCGCGTGCGCGTATCGGTGCGCAAGGGCACGGCGCCGGCGGTCGGCAGTTTCGTCGAGTTCAAGGCGCGGTTATCTCCTCCGCTCGAACCCTTGCGGCCCGGCGGTTATGACTTCGCGCGCGACATGTATTTCCAGCGCATCGGCGCCTCGGGCTTCGTGCTCGGCCGCATCCGCACAGCTGAGGCGCCACGCGCGCCCGGGCTGCGGCTGCGCTACGCCACGGTCATGGATGGAATGCGCGAAGCCATCGATAAGCGCATCCGCGCGGTTCTGCCCGGCGACAAGGGAGCGATCGCATCGGCCCTGATCACGGGCAAGCGCGACGCCATCTCAACGTCGGTGAACGAGGCCATGTATGTATCGGGTCTCGCCCACGTGCTTTCGATCTCGGGCTATCACATGGCGGTGGTGGCTGGCGTCATGTTCTTTACGTTCCGCGCGCTGTTTGCGCTGATGCCGGCCTTCAGCAGCCGCCATCCCATCAAGAAATGTGTAACTGCCGTTGAAATGTCTTGAGTATTTCGAATTCTGCTACCGAATTGCTACCAATCACCTCCGTTTCAGGGCCGCTCTCATCGCTGCATCAATGGTCGTGGCAGCGTCATCCTGCATTGACGGAAGGACGTGGCTGTAGGTGTCGAGCGTCAACTGGATGTTCGCATGGCCCAGCCGTTCCTGAACGACCTTGGGGTGCGTGTTGGCGACCAGGAGGTGGGTAGCGTGGCCATGTCGCAGATCGTGCAGGCGGACCCTGGTAAGGCCGCTGGCACGGATCAGCCTGGCGAAGGCGTAGGTCAGTACGCGCGGTGGCCAGGGGCCGCCGTCCTCGCGGAGGCAGATGTGGGTATCGTCTGTCTGCCGGACGCCGAGGGCCAATAACTGCTCTGCCTGGCTGATCCGGTGCCGGCGCAGCTCCTCAACAATCAGGGCGGGGAGGGCGATCGATCGGGCTTTCCCGGTCTTGGGTGGCTTCTCGCGCGTGCCGTGGGCGGTCTGCTCGATGCTGGTTGAGATCGACAGTCGGTGAGCATCTAGGTCCAATCGGCTCCAGCGGAGTGCCGCCACCTCGGCTCTACGGAGTCCGCAGAGCGCGAAAAATAGGATGGGGATGTAAAGACGACCCCCTCTAGCAAACTCAATCAGCGAGGCCGTGGAGTCCAAATCGAGGACCTTCATTTCCTTCCGCTCGACGCGGGGCGGCTTGCAGAACGAGGCTGGGTTGTCTCCCCGCAGCCTCCAGATCACGGCGTGCTTGAGAGACTGCGACAAGGTCCGATGCATCATGACGACGGAGCGGGGGGACAGGGCTTGGCCATCCTTGCCCCCCTTGGTCAGGGCATCGCTATAGGCGTGCGCAATCTGCTCCGGCTGGAGCTTGGCAAGCTTGACGTTGCCCAACGCCGGCACGATCCAGTGCTCCACCACCTCGCGGTAGTTCTCGGCCGACCTGGGGCTGACCTGGGTCGCCATATGGGCCAACCAGCGCTCCAGGTACTCCCGCAGCGTCACCTTGGCGGGGTCCAGGGCAGTGCCGTTCTTGATCTCGGCAATCAGCTTCGCGCACTCGACTTGCGCTTGTCGCTTCGTGCCCGCAAAGGAATGCCAGCGGCGCTTGCGCTTACCGGTTTGCGGATCGCGCACATCGATGACGATAGCCCAACGCCCGGGCGACCGTTCGCGCAAATGGCCTCTCATTTCGAGTGCCCCTCTTTGTCGGTGAATATAGGCCGTTCAAATATCCGGGCCCTTTGCTCGGGAGTTAGCAAACTTAGTAGCCCCCTTGGCGCGGAGGGGGGCATTTGCCTTACCACGTCAGAGACGACACCAATCACCTTCACCATGCCCTCGTTGATAACGTCCTGATGCTTCTCGAAATCTTCTCGCCGGAACGATTGCTCGAGCCTTTCAACTATCTCGGTATTCATAGAGCGGCGGCTATTCGTGGCAGCCCGCTCCAAGCGGCGGCGAAGGGCCTCGGGGTACCTTAGGTTTAGGTGCGCCGTGTCGGTCGGTTTTCTGTCGGTCGGTTTTCGAGCCACGGTTCTCTCTCCTCACAACTACGCGGTAATAGGGCACGGAAAAGTGTTGGTACTGCGGGCGGTGCTATTGACACGGAGCGCCACGAGGTCCCATATAAAATGATAGTACTACACATGGTGCCACCGT
>WNFR01003179.1_pt1 | contig 20978 bp, 17 predicted proteins | sample 5400221 | NCBI WGS metagenome assembly WNFR01 (sample SAMN13153357, study PRJNA577476) | soil metagenome | isolation source: 40 cm soil under Madrone tree | place: USA:California | collected 2016-06-14 | reverse complement strand
CGTCGAACCAGACGACCGCGGGGGCGATCTCTTCGACCATGCGGCAGGCGCGCGCAAACGCGGCCTCGGCGGGACCATGCACGCCGGAGAAAATGTCGGTCATATTGATGCGATATAACGGCAGGCCGAAGTACGAGGCGGTCGCCTTGACGGAGAGGCTCTTGCCGCAGCCGGAAATCCCCATGACCAGGACGCCCTTCGGCACGATGTCGGCGTCGATGCTGTCGCGCATCGCAAAGAGCGTGCGCCGCTCGAGGAGCCATTTTTTCAGCAGCTCGAGGCCGCCGACGTGCTCGATGGCGGTGCCGTCGGCCACGTACTGAACCAGGCCCGAGCGATTCACGACCAGGCGCTTCTCCTCGAGCAGGATCGGGACCGACGCGGGTCCGAGCGTCTTCTGCCCGGCTACGGCGCGACGGATCGCGTGGTGCGCCTCGTCCAACGTCAACCCCTGGAGAGCGCGCGCGAGTTGATGCAGGGCTGCTTCGTCGAGCTCGACCGTCCCGCCCGCGGCGACGACCCGGTCGCCCTCGCGCCGCACAAAGTCCTGCAACTCGAGCGGGTCGGGGACGTGCAGCTCGACGTACACGAAGTCGCGCGCGATCTCGTCGGGCATGAAGCGGATGGCCGACGAGATGATGACGAACTTGTCGGCGTCGCGGCAGATCTCGTACAGGTCACGCAATCGACGGCGGATCTCCGCGGCCTCGCGCATCGGCTCATGAAAATCCTTGAGGTGGAAAATCGCCCCGCGCGGGTGATTGGCGATGAAATCGAGAGCGGCACGTGGCGCGAGCGCGTCGGCGGTCGCGTCGTCGTCGCGCTTCATGCCTTCGGTGAGGCTCCACGTCCACACCGGAATCGGACTCGGAAAGAACCGGCGTGCGGCGTCGCGCAGCAGCTCACCGACGCGCTGCTCTTCGGTCGAGCGGAGATAGACCAACGGGTGGCCGGCGGTCACGACGTCGCGCAACATCGTCAGCGCACGGCTCTCCACGGCCCCGTCGTGCGCGCTGCGCCTGTCGCCGGCGCCCGTCTGCGGCTCGTTCGTCACGACGTGCATCGTACTGCACCTGCGCCGCGACAAGTAGCCCACCCTGTCACCGCCCAACCGAGCGGCAGTGTCGCTGTACGGCGGGCGGGACTGCGCTCGCGGTTGTCGTACATCCGTGGAGATGCCACGTTCAGCGCAAGGAGGAAGACGCGCATGAACGTCGAAGGCGGGTGCTACTGCGGTCGGCTTCGCTACCAGGCCACGGGCGACGCCATCTTCAAGGGCCAGTGCCATTGTCGCGAGTGCCAGTACATCACCGGCGGTCATCCGAACGTCGTCATGGCGATGCCGGAATCGGGATTCTCGTACACGCAGGGATCGCCGAAGCAGTTCCGCCGCGCCGATCTGGAGCGACCGGCGACGCGCGAGTTCTGTTCCGAGTGCGGCACGCACATCTTGGCGAAGTCGTCGGCGCTCCCCGGCGCGTTGGTCATCAAGGTGGGAACGCTCGACGATCCGAGCGTCTTCGGCGCCGCGCAGATGGTGATCTTCACGATCGACAAACAGAGCTTTCACCACGTGCCCGAGGGCGTTCCCACCTTCGAGCGCGTGCCTGGCTGAGCTGGTCGACCTGGTCGAGCCGGTCGAGCTGGTCGAGTGACCGACCCGGTTGAGCCGGTCGAGCTGATCGAGACTCCGCCGCACACGATCTTCCTCCTCTCACCGGCGAACCTCGGCGGCGCGCGCGCGCGCCTCGTCTTCAATCCCGACGCCGACTTCGAGCTTGCGCGGCGCCTGCGGTCGCGAGCCGGGGCGCCGCTCGCCGCCGTCTTCACGTTTCTGAGCGGCCTCTATTTCCGCGGCAAGATCGCATACGCCGAGGCATTCGGTCGGCCGCCGCCGGGCTTGTCCGCGGGCCTGGTGATCAGTCCAGGGGCCGGTTTGCGGTTTCCGCACGAGCCGGTCACGCTCGCGCGGCTCGGCGCCTGGTCGAAGATTCCGATCGACGCGACGAACCCGCGCTTCACCCGGCCGCTACTCCGGCACGCGATCGCGCTCGACGAGGCGCACGGCGCGACGACGCGCTTCGTGCTGCTCGGCAGCGTTGCGACCGAAAAGTACGTCGCGCCGCTCACGGACGTGTTCGGCGCCCGGCTGCTCTTCCCGCCGGATTTCGTCGGCCGCGGCGACATGAGCCGAGGGGCGCTTCTCTTGCGATCCGTACGCGCCGGCGGCGAGCTCGCGTACGTGCCGGTCGTCGGGGCGCGGCGACATGGGCCGCGGGCGCCGAGCGCCGCGCGTCGTCGCGGCGAGCCGTCGGATCCAGCCGAGCAGCGGCGGGATGCGAGACCCGAGGTGGTGATCCTCGTCGGGCTGCCGGGAGCCGGCAAGACGACCTTCTTTCAGCAGCGGCTCGCCGCCACCCATGTGCACGTGAGCAAGGACGACTTGCCGAGCAATAGGCGACCCGCACGCCGGCAAGCGCAGCTCATCGACGAGGCACTCGCCGCGCGCCGGTCGGTGGTCGTCGACAATACGAACGCGTCCGCCGCGGCACGCGCAGCCCTGATCTCACGAGCGCGCGCGCACGGCGCCCGCGTCGTCGGCTTCGCGTTCGACTGCACGACGCGCGAGTGCGTCGCGCGCAACGCGACACGGACCGGACGCGCGCGGATTCCGAACGTCGGCATCTTCGCGGCGGCGAAACGCTTCGAGCGGCCGCTGCGGCACGAGGGATTCGACGAGCTCTACCTCGTGCGGCCGATTCCGGGCCCGCGCTTCGAGGTGAGCAGCGCGTGAAGACGCCGACGTTGCTCTCGCCCGGCGATCTCTACGACTTCTTCTTGATCGACGACGCGCGGGTCGGTGTGGTGACCATCCCGAGCGACAGCCGCTTCAGGGTCGGCCACATGGCTCGCCGTTCCGTGCGCAATCGCGGGCGCGGCGGCAAGCACGCGCCGGCGGCCGGTTGCCGCGAGAAGCGGCAGGCGTGCCCGATCGACGGGCAGCGACTGCGAGCCGTCATGCGATCCGGTTGACGTCCTCACGTCTTTGGACGATGACATGCCGCCACTGATGGCACATGCGTTGCTTACCCGCCGCGTCGCGAATCGACGACAGGGGACGTGCGCGGCGTGTCGCCGCGGAGCCGATGACCGTTCCGACACCGCTGAAGGCCGACGCCCCCATACAGCTGGACGCCCATCCGCTGGCGGCGTACCTCCGCGCGCTGCACGCCAAGCACGCTGCATGCGACGACGGTGAGGTCGCGGCGTACATCCCCGAGCTGACGAAGGCGGATCCACGCTGGTTCGGCGTTGCCGTCGCGACGACGGACGGCCACGTCTACGAGGTCGGCGACACGCGCCAGGCGTTCACCATCCAGTCGATCTCGAAACCGTTCGTCTACGCGTTGGCGCTGCATGATCACGGTCGCGACGCCGTCCTCGGGAAGATCGGCGTCGAGCCGAGCGGCGACGCGTTCAACTCGATCAGCCTCAACCGGGAGAGCGGCCGGCCCTTCAATCCGATGATCAACGCCGGCGCGATCGCCGCGACGGGTCTCGTCCGCGCGGCGACGGCGGCGGAGCGGATCGAGCGCATCGTCGAGCTGTGCTCGCGCTGCGCCGGCCGCTCCCTCGCGATCGACGAGGACGTCTATCGATCCGAACGCGACACCGGCTTCCGCAATTTCGCGATTGGCTTCATGCTGCGGAACTTCGGGATCATCGAGTCCGATCCTGAGCCGATCCTCGACGCCTACTTCCGCCAGTGCTCCATTCTCGTGACGGGTCGCGACCTCGCGGTGATGGCGGCGACGCTCGCCAATGGGGGCGTCTGCCCGCTTACCGGCGAGGTGGCGATCGACGCCAGTTGTGTGCCACAGGTCCTCAGCGTGATGGGGACCTGCGGCATGTACGACTACGCCGGCGAGTGGATCTATCGCATCGGCATGCCGTCCAAGAGCGGCGTCGCGGGCGGCATCATCGGTGTCCTGCCCGGGCAGATGGCGATCGCGGTGTTTTCGCCGCCGCTCGACGCGCGCGGTAACAGCGTGCGCGGCATCCGCGTGTTCAACGATCTGTCGGACGAGCTCCGGCTGCACCTCTTCGCCAGCGGGCGCGCGCTCCACGACGTCGTTCGTCTGCGCTACGACGCGGCGACGGTGAGCTCGAAACGGCTGCGCCGCGCGTCGGAGACGCAGGTGCTCGCCGCGCATGGGGCGCGCATCGCCGTCTACGAGCTCGAGGGAGAGCTCACGCTGTTTTCCGTCGAGCGCGTCATCCGGGAGCTGCTCGGCCTCGCGGATCGCGTGACGTCGCTCATCGTCGACTTCAAACGGGTGCGCGGCGTCGATGCTCCGGCGTTGGATCTCTGGTTGGCGTTCCTGGCGAGCGCTCGCGATCGCTGGGACGACGTCGTGTTGACCGAGCTCGACCACGATCGCGCGCTGAAGGAGCGGATGGAGCGCGCCGCGGCGCAGGCCGGCTCGCACCGCTGCCTCGCGGAGACCGACGCCGCGCTCGAGCATTGCGAGGATCGGTTGCTGGCGCAGCTCGGCGTGGCAACGCGTGGCGACGGCCCCGTCCGACTCGAACATTTCGAGATCTGCGAAGGGCTGGAGCCGTCGCGCATCGCCGTCCTGCGGGAAGTCCTGGAGCCTCGTCGCTACGAGGACGGCGCGATCATCATTCGACCCGGCGACGCCGCCGACGTGCTCTTCTTTCTCATGAAGGGGCGGGCGAGCGTGTTCATCGACGGCCCGAACGGCACGACGCGGCGGCTTACGACCTGCACGCCGGGGATGCTGTTCGGGGAGATGGCGATCCTGGAGCGCCGGCCGCGCTCGGCGGGTGTGCGCGCCGACGGCGCGGTCGAGTGCTACGCGATGTCCGTCGAGGCATTCGAGCAGCTGACCGCGACGCGCCCCGATCTCAAGGTGAAGCTGCTCGAGAACTTCGCGCGGCGCCTCTCGCTGCGGGTGCGAAAACTGACAGACGAGGTGCGGGCGCTGAGCGCCTAGACGGGGGCGGGGACTGCATGACGGACCGACGAACACTGACGGCGCTCGGCGCGATGGTCGTACTGGCGGCGGCCGCCTCCGCGCAGGCCGCACCGGCCTGCACACCGAAGATCGCGACGGTCGCATCAGTCCAAGGTACGGTCGAGGTGCAGCGTGCCGCTGCAGGCGAGTGGCTCGCCCTCGCGCGCGACGACGTCCTCTGCGCCGGCGACACCGTGCGGGTCGGTGTGAAGAGCCGGGCCGACGTCGTCCAGCTCGACGAGACGCTGCTCCGTCTCGCCGCGAACACGTCGATCACCATCGAAGGCGTGAAGGACGGCGGCACCGCGGTCGTCGACATGGTGGCGGGCGCGGCGCATTTTCTCAGCCGCAGCCCCGCGAGCGTCGACGTGAAGACGCCCTTCACGGTCGCCGGGGTCCGCGGCACGGAGTTCTTCGTCGGCGTGGAGCGCGCGCGGACCGTGCTCTCGGTGTACGACGGCACCGTCATCGCGGCGAACGACGCCGGCAGCGTACGGCTCACGCACGGGCAGTCGGCCGAGGCGGAAAAGGGGAAGGCGCCGGTCCTACGCGTCGTCGCGCGGCCGCGCGATGCCGTGCAGTGGGCGCTCTACTATCCGCCGGTCGTGTACGTCCGCGAGGCGCCCGCGGATCAACATGACGCGCGAGCGCTCGCATATCGCGCGTCGTCGCTGCTCGCGGTCGGTAGCGTCGACGACGCGAAGGCCGAGATCGGCCGCGCGCTCGCGCTCGATCCGCACGACGGCAACGCGCTCGCGCTGCAGGCAATCGTCGCGGTCGTGCAGGACGACAAGGCGGCGGCGCTCGATGCGGCTCGGAACGCCGTCGCTGCGGCGCCGCGCTCCGCCGCGCCGTGGATCGCGCTCTCGTACGCGCAGCAGGCGACGTTCGATCTCGAGGCGGCGCGGAAAAGCGTCGAGCAGGCGCTCGAAATCGAGCCGGAGAACGCCCTCGCGTGGGCGCGGTTGGCGGAGCTGCGCTCGTCGGCGGGCGACCTCGACGGCGGGCTCGCGGCGGCGCGGAAGGCCGCGCAGCTCGCGCCCGAGCTGTCGCGGACGCAGACCGTCCTCGGCTTCGCGTATCTCACCCAAGTCGATACCGATGCTGCGCGCGACGCGTTCGAGAGAGCCATTAGTCTCGATCAAGCCGATCCGTTGCCGCGTCTCGGGCGCGGGTTGACGGACATCCGCGACGGCCATGTCGACGAGGGCAGCCGGCAGCTCGAGATCGCGGCGAGCCTCGATCCGAACAGCTCGCTCGTCCACAGCTACCTCGGGAAGACGTACTACGAGGAAAAGCGCACCGGGCTCGACGAGCGGCAGTTCCGCGTCGCCAAGGAGCTCGATCCGAACGACCCGACGCCGTGGTTCTACGACGCGATCCAAAAGCAGACGACGAACCGTCCCGTCGAGGCGCTGCGCGATTTCCAGAAGGCGATCGAGCTGAACGACAACCGCGCGGTGTACCGCTCGCGCTTGCTCCTCGATTCCGACCTCGCCGCGCGCAGCGCCGGGCTCGGACGGATCTACGGCGATCTCGGGTTCCAGCCGCTCGCCCTCGTCGAAGGCTGGAAGTCGGTGAACGTCGACCCGACGAACTACTCCGCGCACCGGTTTCTCGCCGACAGCTACGCCGCGCTGCCGCGCCACGAGATCGCACGCGTGAGCGAGCTCTTGCAGTCGCAGCTGCTGCAAGACATCAACATCACGCCCATCCAACCGCGCCTCGCCGAGAGCAATCTGTTCCAGATCTCCTCCGGCGGCCCGACCGACCTCGCATTCAACGAGTTCAACCCGCTCTTCAACCGCGACCGCTGGACGTTGCAGGCGAGCGGGCTGGCCGGGGAAGAGAGTAGGTACGGCGGCGAAGGTGTGGTCGCCGGCATCTACAAGCGCGTTTCCTTCAGCGCCGGCTACGATCATTTCGAGTCGAACGGCTTTCGCCCGAACGACGACCAGCGCGACGACATCGCCGACGCGTTCGTGCAGGGGATGGTCACGCCGCGCACGAGCCTGCAGGCGGAGTATCGCTATCGCAATCGCGAGCAAGGCGACCTCCAGCTGCGGTTTTTTCCCGACGACTTCCGGCCGAATGAGCGGCAGACGCTCGAGTCGCACACGTATCGCGTCGGAGCGCGCCACACGTTTTCGCCCGAGTCGATCGTCCTCGTCTCGTTCATCCATCAAGACCTCGACGACACGTTGCGCGATCGACCCGGTATTCCCGTCAGCCTGATCGACGTCGCCGGGCGCAAGCACAGTGACGGCGGCGAGGTGCAGCACCTCTTCCGATCGGAATGGCTGAACGTCGTGACCGGCGTCGGGCACGTCGAGATCGGCGGCCACGATCACTCCGCGACCGAGCTCGCGTTTCCCGACATGCCCGTCATCCGCGACACCCAACGGACGAGTCGCAACCTGCACCATACCAACGCGTACTCCTACGCGTCGCTGAATCTCGTGCGGAACCTGACGTTCACGATCGGCGGAAGCGGCGACTTCTTCAGCGGCGACGCTGCGACGAAAGAACGGCAGCAATTCAATCCGAAGGCCGGCCTCACGTGGACGCCGTTCACGAACACGACGCTGCGCGCCGCCGGGTTCCGCGCGCTGAAGCGTTCGCTCATCACCGACCAGACGCTCGAGCCGACGGAAGTAGCCGGCTTCAACCAGTTCTTCGACGACGGCAACGGCACGAGCGCGTGGCGCTACGGCGGCGCCGTCGACCAGAAGTTCTGCGAGCGCGTATTCGGCGGCGTCGAATACTCCCATCGCGATCTGCACGTGCCGTTCGAGTTCGTCGATCCGGAGGCGGGGACGAGCTCCGTACGGGAAGCCGACTGGAAGGAGCGCTTGGCGCGCGCGTATCTCTTCTGGGCGCCGCACGACTGGGTGGCGCTGCGCGCGGAGTACCTCTACGAGCGCTTCTCGCGCGACCGCGACTTCACGTTCGGCGTCGCCAAAGTCGATACGCATCGCGTGCCCTTGGGGGCGAGCTTCTTCCACCCGTCGGGCGTGAGCGCGTCGGTCCGGGGGACGTACGTCAATCAGAGCGGCGAGTTCGAGCCGAACCCGGAGGAGTTCCGCTCTGGGAGCGACGATTTCTTTGTGGTTGACGCGACACTCAGTTATCGATTACCCAGACGGTACGGCTTCGTCAGCGTCGGCGCGACGAATCTCTTCGACAAAAAATTCAGGTACCACGACACCGATTTCACCAGTCCCATCTTCCAGCCCGACCGGGTGCTCTTCGCCCGGGTGACGCTGGCCCTGCCGTGAGGATGTATCCCCGTCAGGATCGACCCAGGAGGACCCATGAGCAAAAACCACCACCGATATGAACGGACGACGGGAAGGGGACATCGAGCGCCGATCGTGGCTCGGATCGCGGGCGCGATGGCGACGGCCATAGCGGCTGCGCTCTTCGTGAGCGTCGACGCACATGCGCAGGTCGGCGACGGCGTCTGTGTGGCCGGGTCGCAGGAGAATACGAGCCGCAACTGCGCGATCCTAGGGCCGTACGTCCTCGAGGCCGTTCCGAGCAACGGTCAATTCCCGGTGACGGGTACGTGCCAGGTGAACGGCGCGCCGGTGGCATGCGCGTTCTGGGCGTATCGATTCTCGGGACCCGCGGGCACCGATAACCAGCTGAACGTCCTGATCCCGGCGGCGCTCGACGTTTACGTCAACCAGACGTACCCGCCGACGAACAGCGTCTTCGTAGGGTGCCAGCAACTCTACACGAGCGGACAAGGCGACCCGACCACGGGATTCGGCAAGAACATCATCACCTACAAGACCTGTCGTTTGGCGGTCAATTTCGACAACGGTCCCGGCACCCCGAACCTCGTGCTCGCGACCGCGCTGTCGTCGCCCGGTCCGTTGCCGGTGCAGGAAAAGTCCTCGAAGAGCCTCTACTTCGACGACATCCTCGGTCCGTTCACGTCCGGCATCCCGCGGCTCGCAACCACGACCGAGCAAATCTCGACGATCAGCGGTGCCGTGCTGACGGTCCAGACGAACCAAGTCGGTGGTCTCGTGGGCGCGACCTCGAACACTGGCCCGGTGACGATCATCCCGCCGGGCATCGCCGTGCTGTGCACGCCGGTCAGCCCGAGCAACACGTACCCGAACAATTTCCCGGCGCAGTACGACTGCGGGCCGCTCGTCGAGAACCTCGACGGTACGAACATGCAAGCCGGCGACCACTCGACCTGCTATTACCGGCGGTCCGACGGCACGCTGTTGAAGTACATCTGCTGAGCGGCGCGCCGCGCCCGATCACTTCTTGGTGAGCTCGAAGACGCCGTCCCAGTCCGCCTGGGGCGGCGTCTCCACATAGGCGCGGCAGCGCCGGGCCATCGTCAGCGACGGCCGGTCGCCCGGCGACACCTTGGTAATGTCCTCGAAGAGACGGAGCGCCTCGGCCCAGTCGAGCGCCCGATACGCTTCGAGCGCGACGGCGTAGCGGCGCAACGTCTCCACCAGCTCGTCGGGGAGCGACGTTCCCGATGCCGCGACGAGCTCATAGACACGCGTCGGGACCTTCTTGCCGACGACGCGCACGCGGTCGATCTCGCGTAGCACGAAGGCGTCATCGACGAGCGCGGCGGTGTTCTCGCCGATCAGGATCTGCGTCCCGTACTCCTTGTTCAGCCCCTCGAGGCGCGACCCCAGGTTCACGTTGTCGCCGAGGACGCCGTAGGCGAGGCGATACTCGGATCCGGTGTTGCCGACGAGCATCGTGCCGGAGTTGACCCCCGTCCGCGCGATCAGCGGCGGACGACCCATCGCCAGCCACTCTTTCGTCATCGCCTTGCGATGCTCGAGCATCTCGAGCGCCGCCGCGCAGGCGCGGCGCGCATGGTCCTCTTGCGGTACGGGTGCGCCGAAGATCGCCATGAGCTCGTCGCCGACGTACTCCTTCAGCATGCCTTCGTGCGCGAAGATCCGCTCCGTCATGCGGCCGTAGTACTCGCTCAGTAGCTCGAACATCTGGCGCGGCGTATAGCGCTCGGAGTTCGACGTGAAACCCTGCAAATCGCTGAAGAGGACGGTGAGCACGCGCTCCTCGCCGCCGAGCTTCAAGCGGCTCGGATCCTCGAGCATCTGCGCGACGACCACCGGCGCGACGTACTGGCTGAAGGCGCTGCGGATCTTCCGGCGCTCGCGCTGCTCGACGACGTAGCTGTACGCGCTGAGCGCGGTGTACGTCGCGACGATTGCGACGAGCGGGTACACGACGTTCACCCAGAGCCCGCGCCGCACGAACAGCTCGCGCGCGACCACGACATATGACGTGGCGAGCGCGGTCGTGAAGAGCAGCGCCCACACGGCGCTCACGCGCGGCAACGCGACTCCGACGATCGCCGCGAGGAGGACGATCGCCAGCACGTCGTACAGCCCGGCGGACGCCGGCTTGGCGATGAATCGGCGGCTGAGGATGTCGTCGATGATCGTCGCGTGAATCTCCGACCCGGGGTGGACTGGGCTGAACGGCGTGCTGCGGGCGTCGAAAATCCCGGTCGCGGCGGTGCCCACGAGCACGATGCGGTCGCGGAACGTTCCCGCGGGCACGCTGCCCGCGAGGATGTCGCTGATGGAGATGTAGGGAAACGTCTGCGGCGGACCGAGGTAGTCGATGAGCAGCCGGCCCATCTCGTCGGTTGGAATCGAGCGATCGCCGAGCTGAATGCCCTCGATGCCGTACGAGCCGACCGTCACGGCGAGCCGGGGCCGATCGAGGTACTGCCATGCCGCCGCGACGGATAGCGGCGCAAACAGATCGTCGCCGGCTTGGATCACCAGCGGCATCCAACGCACGATCCCGTCGGGGTCTTGCCGCACACTGAAATACCCGGAGGACCGCGCCGCCGCCGTCAGGAGCGGAAGGTTGGCCTCGGGAACGTGCGCGCGCAGCAGCGGCACGTTCGCCGCGGCGGGACTCCGATAGACGACGAGCGGGTATTTCGAGGGTGCGATCAGATCGAGCTGGCGCTCGATCTCCTCGTCGTCGACCGCATGGTCGGCCTCGGTCATGTGGAAGAAGTACCCGAGCACGGTCGCCGCCGACGACTCGTGGAGCGCACGCGCCAACGCGCCGTCGTTGTCGGCGCCGCGGCGGCTGTCGTCGAGCACCGCGTCGAGCCGGGGATTCGACAACCCGAGAGCGCCGACCGTCCGGCGTACTTGGTCCAGGAGCCCCAGGCCGGAGCTCTCGTCCGGCTCCGGAAAGCCGATGTCGAATGCGATCACCTTCGCGCCGTCGCGCGAGAGCGCATCGACGAGCCGCGCGAGCTTCGCGCGCGGCCACGGCCAGCGACCCTCGGCGTCGAGGCTCTTCTCGTCGACCATCGCGAGCACGACCGCCGGCGAAGGCGTCATCGCGCCGCGCGATTGGAAGCGGAGGTCGTAGGTGCGGAGCTCGATCAGATCGAGCAGGGGGACGTGCAGGAGGAAGAGACCGGTCACCACCACGATCGCGGCGATCGTGATCGAAAGCGCATTGACGGTGAACAGTGCTCGCAGCGGCCGCTTCACGGATGTCGAAGCCGGCGCATCAGTGCCACCACGGCGGCAGAGTGTTCACGGCAAGGCGGGGAAAACAAGCGCTGGAAACGTCGCAGCATCTCGAATAATCGATCCGATCGCAGCCGAGTGACGGAGAAGGAGCCCGCGATGAGCGCGACAGCGACAGGCACGTCCGCCGAGAGCGACGACGGGCGAGAGCTCGCGACGAAGATCGCGAACTACCCGCCGCACCAAGCCGTCGCGGCGCTCGCCGGGGAGCGTGACGCAACGATCGCGAAGACGCTCGAGCGCATGAACCCGTCGACCGCGATCGCCATTCTGTGGGCGCTCCCGGAGCCCCGACGCGCCGCCGTCATCGCGCAGGCCGCCCCCGAGTGCGCCCGCCAGTGGAGCGTCAATCATGAGTTTCCGCCGGACACGATCGGACGGCTGATGGCGCCGGTCTACGCGGAATTTTCCCCCGACATGACGATTGCCGACGCGATTCGGGAGCTCCGCCACATCGTGCGCAGGGCGCTCGTCTCGTATGCGTTCGTCGTCGACGAAGCGCAGAAGCTCCTCGGCGTTCTCGTCTTCCGCGACATGATGCTCGCGGCGCCGACGCAACGGCTCGCCGAGGTGATGATACCGCGCCCGGTCCGTCTGAACGCGGCGACGCCGATCACGGACGCGATGCGCCAGGTCCTGCGCTGGCATTATCCGTCGTATCCGGTGTGCGACGAAACGGGGCGCCTCGTCGGCATCATCCGCGGTGAGACCCTCTTCGAGCAGCAGGCCGTCGAGTTGAGCGCCCAGCCCGGCTCGATGGTCGGCGTGCAGAAGCAGGAGCGGCTCGCGACACCGTGGCTGCAGAGTCTCGCGTTCCGTCACCCGTGGCTGCAGCTCAATCTCCTCACCGCCTTCTTGGCCGCGGGGGTCGTGAGCATCTTTCAGGGCACGATCGATCGGATCGTCGTGTTGGCGGTGTTTCTTCCGGTGCTCTGCGGCCAATCCGGAAATACCGGCTGCCAAGCGCTCGCGGTGACGTTGCGTGGCATGACGCTCGGAGAGCTCCAAAGCGGCACCGCGCGGAGGCTGATCATGAAGGAAGCCTGGCTCGGCTTCTGCAACGGCGTGCTCGTCGGGGCGATGGCGGGCGCGGGCATGCTGCTCTATGCGATGGCAGAGCACGTGCCGTCGGCGTGGATGCTCGGCGCCGTCGTCATGATCTCGATGACGGGCGCGTGCATCGCGAGCGGGATCTCGGGCGTCCTCGTGCCCGTCACCCTCCGCAGGCTCGGCGCCGATCCGGTCACGGCGTCGAGCATCTTTCTCACCACGGCGACGGACTGCGCGAGCATGGGCATCTTTCTCGGGCTGGCGACGCTGCTTGCCTGATTGCGGCGGTCGGAAGATCGGCGTTGCGCGACGGGGTTGCGGGTCGGCTCCGCGCGAAGAGCGCTCGCGCGGGGCACCGGGCATGGATGAGACGGCTCCGTACTCCGCGGCGGGGTAAGGATGTAATGGCTCGCTCTTTATGCGCGCTGCGCCGACCCGCAACCCCGTCGCAGCAGCGCCGGCGCTCTGCGCGGAATCGGGTCGCAGCGGCGTCCGCCTTCTGCGGGTCGCGCAATCGCGTCGCGGCAGTGTCGGCATTCTGCAGGCGCGCGCGTGCCGCCGGGGCCCACCGCAACCGGTGATGTCCCGGCGGCTGCGCGTTGCGTTGATCGTCGGCGCGGCTTACAGAGACGCGAGGAGACGCTGCGGTGGATACGGACACGACGCCGGACGAGACGGACCCCGCGGCCTACAGCGTCGAACGGCTCGATGTCGCAGCGGGTCGCGGCAGCCTGCGCTTTTCCGGGGAGCTGCGCTTCCGCGAGTGCTTCCGATCGTGGCAGAACGTGCGGCGACTCGCCGGCGACGTCGCGGCGCCGGCGCGCCTCGACATCGACCTCTCCGGCATCGAGCATCTCGACGGTGCGGCGACTGCGCTGCTCCTCGAGCTGCGCTCCGATCTCGAGCGCAAGGGCGTGCCGTCCGACATCGTCGGCGCCGAGGGCGCGACGCGCGCCATGCTCGAGCTCTATGGCCTCCATGCGCCGCGTCCGAGCTTGCATTCGCCGCCGGCGCTGATCGGCGTGCTCGATCAGATCGGCCGCGAGACGCTCACGCTCCTCGGCGAGAGCAAAGGCCTCGATTTCGTCGGCGACGTCGTCGTGGCCGGGACGCAGGCGTTGCGGCGGCCGTCGCGGATGAACTGGGGCGAGGTGCCGCGACTCATGGAACGCGCCGGCGCCGATGGGCTGCCGATCGTCCTCATGATCAATTTTCTCGTCGGTCTCGTGACCGGCTTTCAGGCGGCGATACAATTGAAGCAATTCGGCGCCAACATCTTCGTCGCGGACCTCGTCGGCCTCTCGATCACGCGTGAGCTCGCGCCGCTGATGACGGCGATCATCGTCGCCGGCCGATCGGGGGCCGCGTTCTCCGCCGAGCTCGGTACGATGCGCGTCTCCGAGGAGATCGACGCGCTCCGGACGCTCGGATTCGACCCGTACCAGTTTCTGGTGTTTCCGCGCGTGGTCGCGCTGGTGCTCGTGCTGCCCCTGCTCACGATCTTGGCCGATCTCGTGGGTATCGCCGGCGGGCTCCTCGTCGCGCTCACGAGTCTCGATCTCACCACGAGTGCGTACCTGCTCGAGGTGCAGAAGGCGGTGAACGTGTGGGACGTCTCCTCCGGGTGTCTCAAGACGGCCGTGTTCGGGTTGAACATCGCTTTGATCGCTTGCCAGCGCGGTCTCGCCACGCAGGGCGGCGCCGAGGGCGTCGGTCGCTCGACGACGTCCGCGGTCGTCTCGAGCCTCTTCGCGATCGTCGTCGTCGACGCGATCTTCACGGTGCTCTTCAATGCCGCCGGCATGTGACGAGCCGATCATCGTGGCCGAGCGATTGACGATCGGTTACGGCGACACCGTGGTCCTCGCCGATCTCGACTTCACGGTCGCTGCGGGCGTTATATTCGCGATCCTCGGCGGCAGCGGCTCCGGGAAATCGACGTTGCTGCGGCAGCTGATCGGCCTCGAGGAGCCGATGCGCGGCCGGATCATGGTGCACGGCGCGCCACCACGGCGCGACGCCGGCCCGCCGCCGTACGGGGTGCTCTTCCAGTCGGGCGCGCTCTTCGGGTCGATGACGCTCTTCGACAATGTCGCGCTGCCGCTCCGCCAATGGACCGGCCTCGATCGCCGCGCGATCGAGACCATCGTCCGCTCGAAGCTGCGGCTCGTGGGGCTCGAGGGGTTCGAGCATCACCTCCCGGCGGAGATCTCGGGCGGCATGAAGAAGCGTGCCGGCATCGCGCGCGCGTTGGCGCTCGACGCGCCGCTGCTCTTCCTCGACGAGCCCTCGGCGGGTCTCGACCCGGTGAGCTCGGCGGAGCTCGACACGCTGATCCTCACGCTGAACCGGAGCCTTCGCATGACGACGGTGATCGTCACCCACGAGCTGCCGAGCATTTTCGCGATCGTGAGCGACTGCATCCTCCTCGATCGCGGCGCGCAGGGGATCATTGCGCGCGGCAATCCACAGACGCTGCGCGATGCGCACGACGATCCACGCGTCCACGCGTTCTTCAACCGCACACCGCGAGCGGCGTGACATGGCGACCACCGCGACCAACCATTGGAAGCTCGGCCTGTTCGTCGTCGCGGGGATCCTCGCGGCGGCGGGCACGGTCTTCTGGCTCGCCGCGCATCGGTTCCAGCGCGACGCCCTGCAGGCGATCTCGTACTTCGACGAATCGGTGCAAGGTCTCGACGTCGGCTCGCCCGTGAAGTTCCGCGGCGTCACGATCGGCACGGTCACCGACATCACGATCGCGCCCGATCATCGTCACGTCCAAGTGACGTCCGACGTCTACCTCGACGCGCTGACCCGCCTCGGGCTCTTCATCCCGAACCGCAACAATGGCGAGGTGTTCATCGATCCCAATTTGCGCGTGCAGCTGGCGGCGTCGGGCATCACCGGCGTGCGCTTTTTGCAGACCGACTTCTTCGACCGCGACCGCTATCCGCCGCCGCGCCTGCCATTCGACCCGCCGTGGAATTACGTGCCGTCGGCGCCGTCGACTTTGAAGAGCCTCGAGGAGGCGGCGATCGACATCTTGAACAAGTTTCCGGCCGTCGAGGATGGCGTGACCGCGGCGGCGGCGGATCTGCGTACGACGCTGGCGTCGGTCAACCGCCTCGCGACCTCCCTCGGCGCCGACGACGGATCGTTCAATCAGCTGCTCGTGCAGTTGCGGACCGCCGCGGCGCGCGCGCAGGCGGCGCTCGACGGCGCGAAGCTCGACGTTACGACGGCATCGCTGCGCGAGACGTCGGGGTCGATCGGCCACGCGGTCGGCGAGGTGAGCGACCTGCGCGACGAGCTGCGCGCGAGCCTCGTGTCGCTGCGCGAGGCGCTGGACTCCATCCGGACGCTCGCGGATTCGCTGCAGCGCGATCCGAGCGCGCTCCTCCGCGGCGCACGCGCCGATGCGCCGGCGCGACCCAAGGCGCCATGAGGGCAGCCCCGGCGGTCGCGCTGCTCGCGCTGGCGGCGGGATGTCTCGCCCGCACCACGACGGAGCCGCGGTTCTTTCGTCCCGACTCCACGCTCATCCGCGAATCCTACGAGAGCGACCCCCGCGTCGCGAAGGCGGGACCCCTGCGCGCGGTTCGCATTCGCGCAGTCGACGGCGAGTCGTTTCTACGCGAGCGCGTGGTCTGGCGTGCATCGGGGATCGAATACGGATTCTACGAGCAGCGGCGCTGGCACGAGCTGCCCGCGTCGTACGTCGACCAGGCCCTACGCGCCGCCTTCTACAAGTCTGCGCGCGTGCGCCTCACGGACGACCTGCGCGTGCCGACGTTGCACGTCGCGGTGACCGCGTTCGACGAGGTGCTGGCGCCGGCGCACGTCGCCGCGGTGGAAGCGACCGTGTCGCTACGCGATGGCCACGGACAGCTGCTGCTCGAACGACCGTTTGCCGCCGCGATGCCGATCGCCGGCGACGATCCGTCGACGATGGCGGCGGCGATGGGCGGAGCGCTCGACGACGTCGCCGCCCGGATCGCCGATGCGGTTGCCGACGCGGTGCCGGCGCCGCCCGGCTCCGCACCCCGTGAGAACCGTGCTAGACGCACACACCAGCCGATCCCCCGAGCGAGGACACAATCATGAGCGACGCCGATGCGCCTTGTGCGCACCTCGAGCACCCCGGAAACACGTCTCCGATCAGCCGTGTGTGCGACGAGTGCGTCGCGCTCGGCGACGGCTGGGTCCACCTGCGTGCGTGCCTCGCCTGCGGCCACGTCGGCTGCTGCGACAGCTCGAAGAACAAGCACGCGACCCGTCATTTCCACACGACGCAGCATCCGGTGATCCGCTCCCTCGAGCCGGGCGAGCGCTGGCTGTGGTGCTACCTCGACGAGTCGGCTTCGATTGCGGCGCGGACGGCCTTCAATGCTGCGGCGCGTGCGCGCAGCTTCGTCGCGGCGTGAGCCGGCCGGTTGAGATTTCCGAGCGTAACGGCGGTGCTGCGGGCGGCGTCGACGAGCTCCGCTGCCGGCACGACCCGATCCAGAAAGCCGGCGGCGACGGCGGCGTCGGGCGCGTAGCTCTCGGCATTGATGACGGCGCGGTTGAAGTGCGCGGGGGTCAGGCGCTGGCGGCAGATCTCGACGCCGAAAAACGGCATCGTGATGCCGATCGCGACCTCGTTCGCCTGGATCGTGTAGTCGCCCGCCGCGCCGAGACGGTAGTCGGCCGACAACAGGAGGAATGCTCCCATCGCGCGCGCGTGGCCGGTGCACGCGACGACGATCGGGGTCGGGAACGCGAGCATCCGCTCCGCGAGCTCGAAGCCCGTCCGTACCATGCGGTACGCGTCGGGACCGCCGGCGGCGAGGGTGGGCAGATCGAAGCCGGCGGAGAACGTGCCCGCTCTCCCGGTCAGCACCACGGCGGTTCGCTCCGCCTCCGCGCGGTCGAGCGCACCGTTCAGCTCCGCGAACATCTGCAGCGACAACACGTTCCGCTTGCCGTCGTCCATCGTGATGCCGGCGACGGCGTCTTCGGCGCAGTACGCAACGAGGGCACGCATGACGATCCTTTCGTTCGAGTCGTTCGCGTGTACGATTGACGCTGCGCAGTGTTGTGGCAATCTCGCTGCGCGTCCGTCGCGAGCAGGCCGCGGTCAAAGCGGCGATCGGGACAGCGCGATCGGGCGCGCGCCGTTCGTCGGGAACGCGCCCGTGCTCTCGATCACGGGGTCGACGTCGCGGTGGAGAGCGTCTCGGCGCCGCAGCTTCGCGACCAGAGTCGTGCGTTTCAGGCCGAGGAGCGTCGCGGCGCGCTGCTTGTTGCCGCGGCTACGCTGCAGCGCCTGCTCGATCAGCGAGATCTCGAACTGGTCGACGGCAGTGTGGAGGTCCATCGGCTCCGTTTCGAAGGGGCCCGGCGCGCGCCGACGTCCCACGACGTACGTGCGGACCTCGAGCGGCAGCTCGTCGATCGTGACCTCCTCGCCGTCAGCGAGCGCGGCGACGCGCTCGATGACGTTCTCCAGCTCGCGCACGTTGCCGGGCCAGTCATACTCCCAGAGGTGTACGAGCGTCTCGTCGGGGATCGAGATGCGCGACGCGCCAGGCTTGGCGTTGTGGCGAGCGAGGAAGTGCTGCACGAGTAGCGCGACGTCCGAGCGACGCTCGCGCAGCGGCGGCACGACGATCGGCACGACGTTCAAGCGGTAGAAGAGGTCCTCGCGAAATGCCCCCTGCGCGACGTCGCGCTCGAGATTACGATTGGTCGCCGCGACGATGCGGACGTCGACGTGAATCACGCGCTCCGAGCCGACCGGTCGCACCTCGGAGTCCTGCAGGACGCGCAGCAGCTTCACCTGCATCGCCGGCGGCAGCTCGCCGATCTCGTCGAGGAAGATCGTTCCGCCGGAGGCGAGCTGAAAGACGCCGGCACGCGCCGCGACCGCGCCGGTGAACGCGCCGCGCTCGTGGCCGAAGAGCTCCGACTCGAAGAGCTCCGGCGAGATCGCGCCGCAGTTCACCGCGATGAAGGGCCGATTCGACCGCGGCGAGCACGCGTGAATGGCGCGCGCGACGAGCTCCTTGCCGGTGCCGCTCTCGCCCATGACGAGGACGCTGGCGTCGGTCGGGCCGACCTTGCGGATCAGCGTCGCGATCTTGCGCGTGAGCGGATGGTCGCCGAGCAGTGGTTGCGTCGTGCTCATGTCGTCACCTTTTCGACGGGCAGCGAAGTCGCTCATGCGCCGACGGTGGAGCAAAGCGGATACCATTCGCACGGAGAGGCGATGTCGCATGCGGCGACCTCCTCGATCCCCGAATACCGTGACGAATCGGGACCGGCATTCGAGCGTCGCGCCATTTTAGTGGCCGACCTTCCCAAGGTTGGACCCGAGTCGCGTCCGTCGGAATCGACGCGAGCGCGGATCGGGCGATAGACTTCGCTGTCGATTCGGACGGTCGCCGTTCGTCAGGGACGAGAGGAGGAAGCGATGAGCGCGATACGGGTACTGGTCGGCACACGCAAAGGGGCGTTCGTGTTGCGGTCCGACGGGACGCGCGCGCGCTGGGCGGTCAGCGGACCCCACTTCGGCGGCTGGGAGATGTACCACATGAAAGGATCGCCGGTGGATCCGAATCGCCTCTACGCCTCACAGAGCACCGGGTGGTTCGGCCAGCTGATCCAACGCTCCGACGACGGGGGTGCGTCATGGGAGCCGGTCGGAAACGCGTTCACGTACGACGGCGCGCCCGGCACGCACCAGTGGTACGACGGCACGCCGCACCCGTGGGCGTTCGCGCGCGTGTGGCATCTCGAGCCGTCACTCACCGATCGCGACACGGTGTACGCGGGCGTCGAGGACGCGGCGCTCTTCCGCTCGAGCGACGGCGGGGCGACGTGGGACGAGCTGCCGGCGCTGCGACGCCACGAATCGGCGCCCGGATGGCAGCCCGGCGCCGGCGGGATGTGTCTGCACACGATCATCGTCGATCCGACGGATCCGGCGCGGATCTTCGTCGCGATCTCGTCCGCGGGGGCATTTCGCACCGATGACGGCGGCGCGACGTGGCGGCCGATCAATCGCGGTCTCCACTCGGACAACATTCCCGATCCGGACGCGGAGGTCGGCCACTGCGTGCATCGGCTGGCGATGCACCCCTCGCGCCCGCACGTGCTCTTCATGCAGAAGCACTGGGACGTGATGCGCAGCGACGATGCCGGCGAGTCGTGGCGTGAGGTCAGCGGCAACCTGCCGAGCGATTTCGGCTTCGCGATCGACGTCCACGCGCACGAGCCCGAGACGGTGTACGTCGTGCCGATCACGAGCGACTCCGAGCACTATCCTCCGCAGGGGAAGCTGCGCGTCTACCGCAGTCGCGCCGGCGGCCACGAGTGGCAGGCGCTCACCAACGGCCTCCCGCAACGCGATTGCTACGTGAACGTCCTGCGCGACGCGATGGCGGTCGACGCCCTCGATCCGTGCGGGATCTATTTCGGTACGACGGGTGGGCAGGTGTACGCGTCGGCCGATGCCGGCGACAGCTGGACCGCGATCGTGCGGGATCTTCCCGCGGTCCTCTCCGTCGAGGTCCAGACGCTGCCGTGATCCGCGTCGTCCTGCCGCCGCATCTGCGCAAGCTGGCGCACGTCGAGCGCGAGGTGTCGGTCGAGGTCGCGGCTCCCGTCACGCAGCGCGGGATCCTCGACGCGCTCGAGGCGCGCTATCCCGTGCTGCACGGCACGATCCGCGATCACACGACCCACGAGCGGCGGCCGTTCGTGCGCTTCTTCGCCTGCGAACAGGACGTCTCACGCGAGTCGCCCGACGCGCCGCTCCTGGACGCAGTCGCGAACGGCAGCGAGCCCTTCATGATCGTCGGCGCAATGGCCGGCGGCTGAACGCCCGCGCCGCATGTACGTCGGCGATTGCCCAAGAGCGCCTCATCGTCGCCGCGTCGCCGCACTCACGACGCGACGACGGGAGGAGGCGTTTCTTCTCCGTCTTCGTCACGCGCTGCCACGGCGCCGCTTGGCGTCCCGGCGCCGGCGGTCGGCGGAGCGCGCATAAAGAGCGAGCCACTTCGAGTTCGGCGGTTCGGAATACGGAATATCTATACCGTGTCCGGCATCCCGCGCGAGCGCTCTTCGCGCGCAGCCGACCGCCGACGCCGGGACGCCACGCGACGACGCGCACGGCTCGATGCGCTAGGGAAGCTCTGCACAGGTGGCAATGCAGAGCCGATTGAGCGTTAGGATGATGCACGATCGCAGACCGCAGGCAAAAGGGGACGGCCCATCGCGTTCCCGAGGGCCGCGATCGTGCGCTCGGGTCCCGTGGATGTCG
>WNFR01003356.1_pt1 | contig 20979 bp, 21 predicted proteins | sample 5400221 | NCBI WGS metagenome assembly WNFR01 (sample SAMN13153357, study PRJNA577476) | soil metagenome | isolation source: 40 cm soil under Madrone tree | place: USA:California | collected 2016-06-14 | reverse complement strand
CCTCGGCCTGCGTGGCGCAATGGCTGCGCACCCGGAAGGCCTCGCGCGTGAGCTCCGGCAATCCGTCCCAGGCCGCGCCGAAATCAAAGGGACCCGACAGCGCGATGCAGGCTTTCACCCGCGGCTCGAAAGCGGCGGCGCGCGGCGCGTAATAGCCGCCCAGGCTCACGCCCCACAGGCCGATGCGCGACGGATCGACGTCGTGCCGCGTCTCGATGAAGTCGACCACCGCCTTGACGGCGGTCTCGTAGTTGCCGCGGATCGGAAAATCATCTTCCGCCTCGCCCTGGCCGGGCCCGTCGAAGGCCAGCGTCGCGATGCCGCGCGCCAGGAACGGCGCCTCGTAGGCGTCGGTCTCTTCCTTGCAGGAGTCGAGGCCGCAGACCATCGCCATGATGGGCGGCGTCGCGACCCCTGCGGGCTTGCGCAGAATGCCGTAAATCGTTTTGCCCTCGAACGGGATCGCGACCCGCTCGCCCGGCGGATCGAGATAGGGCAGGGCGGCTTGGCGGCATGCGACCGCCTTTTCATGGGCCGCCGTCATCTGCGCGGCGTCGTGCACGAACAGGAACTTGGCGAAGTGGTAATACACGCCCGCGCGTTGCAGGTGTTCGCCGGCGCTGCGAAGTTTTCCGCGCGCCAAGGCGTCGCGCCCGATCTGCTCGTGGGTCGCGGCGCGCGCCGACCACGCGCGGCACCAGTCGTCCCAGGAGGTCAGCGACGCGGTGACCTCCTCGAAGTCGGTGAGCACGACGCCGTTGGCGACGAGACGCGGCGCCCAATGCGCAACGGCGGATTGGATGCGTGCATCGGTCATACGCTCGGCTCCGGTGTTCTGGCGATTTGCGAAGATGTTCGGGGCTTGGCAGGAACCGTGTCCTGCGCCCGCTACGGGCGGATCGAAGCCGCAAGCCGCAGCCCGAAGAAGGCCATGCCGGCCTGCGCGAGCCGCAGGGAGGAAACCGGCGCGCCGACCGCCTTGCAGAATGCGGCGATCGGCGCGGCCGCGATCGATTCCTACTCCGCGGCCTGCGACGGCGCGGCTTTCGTGTGCACCCAGTAGTTCGGGTCCGACTTGGAGCGCTTGAGGGCGTCCTCGGTCTCGAAGCCGGGCGCCATCGAGGCGTCCGTCCCGGCCAGCACCTGGTGGTGCTCGATGTCGAGCGTGCGCAGCCAGCGTTGCTGGCCCATGGTCAGCGCGACGAAATAGCCGATCTCGACCAGCTCCGGCTCGCTGAAATGTTTGTGCAGGCGGCCCCAGAACTTATCGTCGGTCGGCAAGTCCCAGGTGATGGCTTCCGCGTAGGAGAGGGCCGCCTTCTGCTTGTCGTCATAGCGCGTGGAGGTCTCGAAATTGATCAGATCGCGGTAGTCGTCCTCCACGATTCCGGCCTTGGCGGCCTTCATCGACCGCTGATTGCCGCAAAACTCGCACAGCACCGAGCGCGACACGTAGATGCGACACAGCTCCTTGATGCTGTGGTCGGCGACTCCGCGGTGGAAGACATCGCGCCAGCTGTTCGCGAAGGACCAGAACACCGCCGGCACATGAGCGCGGACCGCCTGGCTCTCGGGGCGCGGCGTGCCCTCACGGCGGCAGCGGTCGAGCTCGGCAAGCATGTCGGCATCGTGGATGGTGGCCGGGTCGACGTAGCTGATGCGAGGCTTCTTCATGCGTGTTTCCTCCAGAACTGCGATCAAACGCACAAGTCGTCTTAAACTTACGCTTCGCACTTCGTTAATGCGATGTCGCCGGATCATCAATAGCCGATCTTGGCGACCTTTGGCGGCGCGAAGTGTCCCACTTTGCCCACCCGCCCACGGTCTTGCCGGGCCTGCGCGGCCTCGAAACGGCGTTTGGGTTCGGAATGGTAAATCCCCTTCAAGGTTACGCTTAAGTTTATTCGACTTTGCACATTTCGTAAACAATACGCCTTCAGTCAAACTTCAGCATAGCGCCAGAACACGGTAGCCGTTCACCGATTCAATACTGTCGGGGCTCCTATATTGGCCGCGACCGATCTGCGAAATCGCAGAAACAACATCAGGAACGTAGCCCCGTGCGCAGCAGCACCATCATCATGATTGCCGTGGCGGTCGTCTTCGGCCTGCTCGCGGTGTTCGTGGCGCAGTCGTGGCTCAATTCCCAGGCCGAGGCGCGCCTGCGGAGCCTCGAGGCCCAGAAGGTGCAGCCGGTGTCGGCGCAGACCATCGTGGTCGCGAGCCGGCAACTGCGCTTCGGCAACGAATTGTCGGCGTCGGTGCTGCGCGAGATGCCCTGGCCGGCGGACGCGGTGCCGCAGGGCGCGTTCCGGTCGATCCCGGAAGTGCTGACCGCCGGCAAGCGCGTCGTGCTCACCGCGATCGAAGCCAACGAGCCGGTGCTCGCCTCCAAGATCACCGGGCTGGGCCAGCGCGCGACGCTGTCGGCGACGATCGGCGAGGGCCACAAGGCCGTGACCATCCGGGTCAACGACGTCGACGGCGTTGCCGGCTTCGTTCTGCCGGGCGACCGGGTCGACGTCATGCTGAGCCGGCAGCTCGAGAAGAATTCGGCGATCAACGACGTGGTGCTCAAGAACACGCGCGTGCTCGCGGTCGACCAGCTCGCCGACGAGCGTTCCGACAAGCCGTCGGTCGCCAAGGCGGTCACGCTCGAGGTCGATCTCGCGGGCGCCCAGAAGCTTTCGCTGGCCAGTCAGGTCGGCACCCTGTCGCTGGCGCTGCGCAAGGCCGGCGACCAGGACTCGACGGCGTCGCGGCCGATCACGCTCGCCGATCTCGTCAACTCGCGGTCCTCCGACGATCCGGACGACCACGGCAAGTTCGCCACCATCTCGGTGACGAGGGCCATGAACAAAACCATCTACAGCGTGCTGAAGGACGGCGGCGCTCGCGCCACCGTGCTCCTGGGGCAGGAGCCGGCGCGCTGAAGGACTATCCGGGCGGATGGGGATTCGCCGGAGACTTGAGCAGATCACAAGGCGGGGAGGCCGATGTGAAGAACCATAAACACCACGATGCCGCGGTGCAGCGCGCCCGGCAGACGGACAGGACCTCGGCCGGGCGGATCGGCGGGCGCCTCGACTGGCGCTCGCTCCTCCTCTCGTTCATCGCGGCTCTCGCGCTTTCGGCGTCGCCCGGGCTGCCGGGCTTCGCCCGCGACGCCATGGCCCAAAAGGTCATCCAGATCGGCGGCAAGCGGACCCTCGCGATCGTGGTCCCGGTCGGCAAATCGGAAGACGTGCGCACCGATTCGAGCTTCGTCGACATCATGATCGGCGATCCCGAGATCGCCGACGTCAACGCCCTGACCGACCGGACGCTCTCGATCCTCGGCAAGAAGCTCGGCACCACGCGGGTGTCGATCTATGGCGAGGGCAAGAAGCTGATCGGCGTGTTCGACGTCGAGGTGTCCTACGATACCTCGGCGCTCGCCGCCGAGCTGAGCCGGCGGTTCCCGACCAACAAGCTGCGCGTGTCCTCCGTCAACGGCCGCATCCTGTTGACCGGCACCGTGAGCGACGGCGTCGTGCTCGATCGCATCCTGACGGTGGCCCGCCAGTTCGGACCGGAGGTCATCAATTCGGTTCAGGTGGCGCAGCCGCAGCAGGTGATGCTCGAGGTGCGCTTCGTCGAGGCCTCGCGCCAAGCCGGACGCGAGCTCGGAGTCCAGTGGAACGTGCTGCCGACGCCCGGCCACCGGCAGAGCTTCGTGGCCAATGTCGGCGACCAGCTGCCGGCGGCCGCTCTTCCCACCGCGGTGGCCGGCGCCGCCGGCGTGCTCGGCGGGGGCTCGCCCTTCGGCTTCCTGGCCGGCAACATGATCGCCAAGGGGCTTCAGATCGACGTCATGCTCAATGCGCTGGAAACGCGCGGGCTGGCGCGCCGTCTCGCCGAGCCCAACCTGGTGGCGCTCTCGGGCGACACCGCGAACTTCCTGGCCGGCGGCGAGTATCCGATCCCGGTGCCGGGGTCCTTCGCGGGCCAGATCTCGGTCGATTACAAGAAATACGGCGTCAGCCTGGCGTTCACGCCCACGGTCCTGCAGGACAGCCTGATCAACCTGAAGATCGAGCCGGAGGTGAGCGCGCTCGATCCGAGCCACAACGTCACGGTCGGCAACGGCATCGTGGTGCCGGCGCTCACCGTGCGGCGCGCCTCGTCGACGATCGAGCTGCGGGACGGCCAGAGCTTCGTGCTCGCCGGGCTGTTGCAGAACGATCTGGCGACCGCGCAGGAGCAGCTGCCATGGCTCGGCGACGTGCCGGTGCTGGGCGCGCTGTTCTCGAGCAAGTCCTACCAGAAGAACGAGACCGACCTCATCATCATCGTGACCCCGCGCATCGTGCATCCGACCCGGCCCGGCGACGTCGTGCGCACGCCGGCCACCGTGCTGCTGGGGTCGTTTCTCGCGGGTTGCTCGGACCTCTATTACGACCGGCGTGAGACCGTGACCTTCGCCGCCAGCGATGCGTTGGCGAGCGCGCAAGCGACCCAGACCATCGATCCGTGGCCGCCCGCCAGCGCCAACCGCAATATCGACAGCAATGGCGCCCGCGTCGCCGGCGCGATCGAGCGCTACCGCACCGGCCAGATCATCCAGCCCAGGGGCATGAGCACCTCGGCCGGCTACACCGCCCCGGCGCAGTCGCAGCAGGGTGGCGGCGGACCGTCGGCCTCCGCCGCCTCGTCGTCGGCGAAATGACCCGCAGCGGCGGACGCCAACGCCCGCCCACCACCTCGGATACGAGCCCGTGATGCGCAACAATCGATCGCAAGCCGCTTCCAACCGGACGAACGTGCTGGTGCTCACGGCCGATGCCGATTTCGAGCAGCTGGTGCGCGCGACCTTTACGGCTGCGGCCCAGATCGATCTTTCGGTGCTGACCGGCACCCTTGCCGCCAACGAGCAGGACATCACCGGCGAGGACGCAACCGTCATCGTGATCGATCTCGACACCCGGCGCGACGAGGACCTGGCGGCGCTGACCCGCCTGATGGCCCGGCTCAACGGCTGGCCGCCGGTGGTCGTGGTCACGGCGGCCTTCGACCGCGAGACGGCGCGCCAGCTCCTGCAAATGCGGGTGGCCGATTTCCTGGTGAAGCCGGTGCCGCCGGTCGAGCTGGTGCGGACCTGCGCGCGCGTCGTCCAGGCGCCGCCGGTTTCGGAATCGAGCGAGGCGAATATCTTCACCTATCTGCCGGCGGTCGGCGGCGCGGGCGTCACCACGCTCGCGATCCAGACCGCGCTTCTGTTGCTCAACAGCGGCGGCCAGAAGGCGCGCCCCACGACCTGCCTGGTCGATCTCAATTTCCAGCACGGCACCTGTGCCGACTATCTCGACCTCGAGCCGCGGCTCGACCTCAAGGAAATCGAGCCCCGTCCGGAGCGCCTCGACCGCCAGCTGCTCGAGGTGATGACCGCCTATCACGCCTCCGGGCTCGCCGTGATCGCGGCGCCCAATCGTCCGGCGGAAATGCGCACCTTCGATCCGGATATCGTGACGCGGTTGCTCGATCTCGTGTCGTCGCACTTCAACTATGTCGTGATCGACATGCCGCGGACCTGGTTCTCCTGGACCGACAGCGTGCTGCTCGGCTCGAACCGTCTGTTCATCGTGAGCGAGATGACCGTGCCCGGCCTCAAGCACGCCAAGCAGCTCGTCGCCGCGATCAGCGAGCGCCTCGGCGAAGACCGCCGGCCGCAGGTGATCGTCAACCGCTTCCATCAGCGCATGTTCGGCGCGGGCTTGCGGCGGAGCGACATCGAGCAGGCGCTCGGCGCGGATTTCGTCGCCGGCATCCCGAACGACTATGCCCTGGTGCGCGAAGCGATCGACCGCGGCGTGCCGCTCGACGACGTCCAGCCCGGCAACAAGATCACGACGGCGCTCAAGAAGCTGGTCGCGCCGCCCGACAAGCCGGGCGCGGCCGCGGCCCCGCAAAAGAAGCTTTCGTTGTCCTGGGCGCGGTCCTAGTGGCCGGGTCGATGACCGCACCGGTGAGCTGAGGCAAAAACAATGGCTGGTCGTTTCAGCGCGCGCCGCGTCGGGCCGGATCTTCCGCCGGTCGAGCCCGTGCCCGTCGCTCCGCCGGCGGCGGCCGGGGCGGAGCCGCCGGTCGACGCCGTCGCATGGACGATCTTTCCGGAGGCGTTGCCCGAGCCCGACCCCATCGTGCCGATGCGGCTGGCGCCCGAGCCGGTTCCCGCGGCGGCCGGCACCCCGGCTACCCCCAATCCGTTGCTGACCGACAAGCTGCTCGACGACAAGGTGCGGCTGCACCGCAAGCTGATCGAGGAGATCAATCTTTCGGCGCTGGAAAAGCTGCCCGAGGATGAAATCCGCAAGCACGTCCAGCAGCTCGTCTCGCAATACATCCTGGTGGAGCGCCTCGCGCTGAACGCCGAGGAGCTGGCCGGATTCGTCACCGAGATCCTCGACGAAATGACGGGCCTCGGCCCGATCGAGCCGCTGCTCAAGGACCCCAGCGTCAGCGACATTCTCATCAACGGCCACGAATGCGTCTATGTCGAGCGCGGCGGCATACTCGAACCCACCGCAGTGCGCTTCAAGGACGAGGCGCATCTCCTGCGCATCGTGAACAAGATCGTCTCGGCGGTCGGCCGCCGCGTCGATGAATCGCATCCGCTGTGCGACGCGCGCCTGCTCGACGGCTCGCGCGTCAACGTCGCGGTCCGCCCGGTCGCGGTCGACGGCCCGCTGCTCTCGATCCGCAAATTCTCCAAACGGCCGTTCAACCTCAACAAGCTCGTCGAGATCGGCGCGCTGCGTCCGCAGATGGCCGAGCTGCTCGGCGCCGCCGTCAAGGCGCGGGTGACGACCATCATCTCGGGCGGCACCGGCTCGGGCAAGACGACGATGCTCAACGCGCTGTCGGCCTTCATCTCCGACAAGGAACGCCTCGTCACCATCGAAGACGCGGCCGAGCTTCAGCTGCAGCAGCCGCATGTTGGGCGCATGGAGACGCGGCCGCCCAGTGTCGAGGGCAAGGGCGAAATCCGCCAGCGCGACCTGGTCAAGAACGCGCTGCGCATGCGGCCCGACCGCGTGATCCTCGGCGAGTGTCGCGGCGAGGAAGCCTTCGACATGCTGCAGGCGATGAATACCGGCCATGAGGGCTCGATGGCGACGATTCACGCCAACACGCCCCGCGACGCGCTTTCCCGCCTCGAGCAGATGATCGGCATGGCCGGCCTGCCGATGACCATCTCCAGCATCCGTGGCCAGATCGCGGCCGCCATCAAGGTGATCGTGCAACTCTCGCGTCTCTCCGACGGCAAGCGGCGCGTGATGAGCATCGCCGAGATCACGGGTCTCGAAGGCGACATGATCCAGATGCAGGAAATCTACAAATTCGTGCGCACCGCGACGCTGGAGGACGGCACCGTCGAGGGCCACTTCACGGCGACCGGCATCCGGCCGCGCTTCCTCACCGATCTCGTCGCCAAGGGCATCAAGATACCGGGCAGCTATTTCGACCCGAGCCAGACGCTGTAATCGCCATGCCGTTCGATCTCGATCCGACATATGCGGTCTACGCTTTCGCGGCGGTCTCCGCCATCCTGTTCGGCGAGGGCGTCTACCTGCTGTTCTTCTCGGCGGCGTCCTACCGCAACGGTGTCAATCGCCGTCTGGCGCTGCTGAGCGACACGGTCGATCGGCAGGCCATCCTGGTGCAGCTGCGCAAGGAGCGCGGGCTCACCATGAGCGGCGACTTCCGCCTGCCGGCGGCCTCGTTCAATCGCCTGGTCGTCCAATCCGGGGTCAGGATGGGCCTTACGCGCATCGGCCTGCTGGCCGTGATCGCGGCGGGCGCGACATTCATCGGGCTCATCGTGATGCGCGGCAGCAGCGTGGAAGCGCTGCTCGGAATGCTCTTCAGCGGGCTGGTGCTGCCCTATTTCACGCTCCGGATGCTGCGCGGCCGCCGACAGAAGAAATTCGCCGCCCAGTTCCCGGACGCGATCGACATCATCGTGCGAAGCCTGCGCGCCGGGCATCCGGTTCCGATCGCGGTGAACATGGTGGCGCGCGAAATGCCGGATCCGATCGGCAGCGAGTTCGGGCTCGTGGCGGACGAGATCACCTATGGGGCCGATCTCGAGACCGCCATGCGCAATCTCTATTCCCGGGTCGGCCAGGACGATCTGCCGCTGTTCGTCACCGCGGTCGCGATCCAGGGGTCGACGGGCGGCAATCTGGGCGAGATCCTGCAGAACCTGTCCGGCGTGATCCGCCAGCGTTTCAAGATGCGGCGCAAGGTCAAGGCGCTCGCGTCCGAAGGCCGCGCCTCGGCGATGATCCTGTCGTCGCTGCCGATCCTGATGTTCATCGTGGTGCAGATCGCGGCGCCCGACTTCTACGGCAGCGTGTGGCACTTCGACATGACCAGGACCGTCCTGGGCATGGGGATCGGCTGGATGATGATTGGCAATCTCATCATGTACAAGATGGTGAACTTCAAGATCTGAGCCATGCAGACATTGCTCGACCTAGCTGCGGACTACGGGGGCCACGTCAATGTGGTGCTGCTGGCGCTCGTCTTCATTCCGACCGCCACGGTCTCCTTCTTCCTGATGAGGACCGTGCGCGCGCATGGGTCGGTGAAGCGCCGCGCTTCCGGAATCACCAGCGACATGCTGATGTCGTCCGGCGACGGCCGCTCGCTGCGCCATACCAGCCTTCGGGCGGCGCAGCGCCTGATCGATCGCACCACCAAGCATTATTCGGCCTTCGACGACAAGACCATGAAGATGCTGCGCCAGCGCCTCGTTCAGGCGGGCATTTTCGACCCGCGCGCGGTCGGCTTCTTCTTTCTCGCGCGCGGCATCCTGGCGGTCACGATGGCGGGGGTCGCCTTCATCATGGTGCCGGTCCTCACGACGCATCAAGGTCTGCTGTGGCCCTTCGTCGGCGTCGCCGGCCTGCTGGGCTATCTGGGGCCGAGCCTCGCGCTCGACCGGATCGTGGCGACGCGGCGCCAGGAATACCGCGCGGGCTTCCCCGACATGATGGACCTGCTGGTGGTCTGCGCCGATGCCGGCCTCGGCCTCGCGTCGGCCTTCGAGCGCGTCGGGCGCGAACTCGCCGATTCCTATCCCAATCTGAGCGCCAACATCCACATGGCCAATCTCGAGATCCGCGCCGGCCGCACGATCAGCGAGGCGCTCGAGCATTACGGCGACCGGCTCGGCCTCGCCGAAGCCCGCTCATTCGCCACCCTCATCCAGCAGTCGGACGAGCTCGGGTCCAGCATCACGGACGCGTTGCGGGTCTACAGCGAGGACATGCGCCACAAGCGCCTGTCGACCGCCGAGGAAAAGGCCTATGCGCTGCCCTCCAAGCTCACCCTCCCGTTGATGGTCTGTGTGTTTCCGGTGCTGTTCGTCGTGATCATGTTACCGGTAGTCGTGCGCGTCAAAATGGGCGCCTTTTGATCGCCACGGCCTTGGGACGGGCGGCGAGAGTTTCTTAACCAACCTCCCCTAGGGTCGATTTTCGGGGTTCCCCGAAGCACCTTTTTCTCGCTCGCGCGCAGGTGCCTCGGACCGCCCTTGAGTATCGGCGCCGGGGGCGCAGCGGATGAGCGTTGGCGTCAAGCGTAGCGTTGCGTTTGCGGTGGCGGGCCTCGTATGGCTGACCGGCTGCGAGACCACGTCGACCAGGCTCCCCGACATTTTCAACCTGAAAGCCGAAAAGGTGGCGAATAATGCCGAGGAGGCGACCGGGTCGGTCGGCGCCCATCCGGCGGTCGGCGACAGCGGGCCCGCGGTCGAGCCGGTGCCGCCATTCACGCCCAGCAACCCCAACGACGATCTGAGCCTCGGCCGGATGAATTTCCGGCAGGGAAATTACGGGCTGGCGGAGCGATATTTCCGCCGTGCGGTCGAAAGCGGGCCGCGCGAGGCGGAAGCCTGGCTTGGCCTCGCCGCGTCGTACGACCGGCTGCACCGGTTCGACCTCGCCGACCGGGCCTATGGCCGGCTGATCGGCCTTTCGGGCCGCACCCCCGAAATCCTCAACAACCAGGGCTATTCCTACATGCTGCGCGGGGATTTCAGGCATGCGCGCGAGATTCTGGCGGAAGCCCAGGCAAAAGACCCCGCCAATCCCTATATTGCCAATAACCTCGCGCTGCTGGAGGAGAGCGTCCGGACCCGCAAGGCCGTGCGTTAGAGCTCTGGGCAGGCCGGCCCCATCGCGATGGGTGCCGGGCTCTGCCGGTGCCACGGCAGAGGGATTTTTTGGGACGCGCCACCATGCTTGCCGACCTCAAACAATTCTTCGCCGAGCTCACGGGCGGAGATAAACCGCAGGAGCAGTTCGGGCCGGACGACTACCGCCGCGCCGCGACGGCTCTCCTGGTGCACATCGCCGCGCTCGATGGCGACCTCACCGACGCCAAGCGGCGCAAGCTGCATGCCATCCTCGAGACCAATTTTGCGCTCGACGCCGCCGCGGCCGACGAGCTCATCGAGGCGGCGGCCGCCGACGACCGGGAGGCGGTCGATTTCTATCACTTCACCAGCCTGCTCATGCGCACGCTCGACGAGGCCGGCCGGCTGAACGTCATCGAGATGATGTGGGAGATGGTCTTTGTGGACGGCGCCGTGAGCGAATTCGAGGCCAACGTGATGTGGCGGGTCGCGGACCTGCTTGCCGTCTCGCCGCGCGACCGTATCACGCTGCGCGAGCGCGTCGCGGCCGCGCGCGCCGGCGCCGACGAGCCGTCGTGAGCGATCCCCGCAACGTCACTTGCCGCGACGCGAGGCCCGCGCAGGGGTCATGGATGGTCCGCCGCGGGCGGTCTTGCAAACGCCCCACCGGCAGGTAGGGTTTTGACGATCATGCACGCTCCCATGCATTCCGATGCTGTCGTTCCGGCCATCGACCGCCCGGTGCTGCTGGTGCTGCACCAGGAGCTGTCGACGGCCGGAAGGGTCGGACATTACCTGGCGGCGCGCGGTCTTGCGCTCGACATCCGCCGGCCGCGTTTCGGCGATCCGCTGCCCGATACCCTCGCGGAGCACGCCGGCGCGGTCATCTTCGGCGGTCCCCAGAGCGCCAATGATGCGGACGACTTCGTGCGCCGCGAGATCGACTGGATCGCGGTGCCGCTCAAGGAGAACAAGCCTTTTCTCGGCATCTGCCTCGGCGCCCAGATGCTGGCGAAGCACCTCGGGGCGCGCGTCGCCGTTCATCCGGAGGGCAAGGCCGAGGTCGGCTACTACCCGATCCGGGTGACCGAAAGCGCCCGCGCGGTCTGCGAGATCTGGCCGGACTATGTCTATCAATGGCACCGCGAAGGCTTCGAGCTGCCGCACGGCGCCGAGCTCCTGGCGGAGGGCGATATCTTCCGGGTGCAGGCGCTGCGCTACGGCCCGGCCGCCTATGGGATCCAGTTTCACGCCGAGGTGACGCACGCCATGATGTGTCGCTGGACCACGCGCGGCCATGCCCGCATGGAGCTGCCCGGCGCCAAGCAGCGCGCCGCGCATTTCGCCGAGCGGCCGGTCTATGACCCCGCCATCCGCACCTGGCTGGCGACCTTCCTGGAGCGCTGGGTCGAGGGCGGGACGGTCGGCGCATCGGTGGCGGCAGCGCCGTAGTCCCGCGTCGTCGCGACGGTACGCGCTCGTCTTTTCCCTTGCGATGATGTGCTTGCGTAGGCTGGCCTGCCGGCCGTAGCTCGCGAAGAGATTTTTGCGTGCGCTTCACCAGCCCATCTTCGCCCTGCGGGCTACGACGGGCAGCCTTCGCCCTCGTTTTCCCTTGCGATGATGTGTTTGCGGAAGCTGGCCTGCCAGCCGTAGCCCCCGAAGGGGGCGAAGGCTGGTGGAGCCGAGCGGGATCGAACCGCTGACCTCCTCATTGCGAACGAGGCGCTCTCCCAGCTGAGCTACGGCCCCTGCCGGCCGAGCGGCACTCGCGTGCCGTGGCCCTTGGGAAGGCTGCCATTTAGGGCCGGGGTGTGGCGCTGTCAAGGATCGGCGCGCGCCAGCGCCGGCATGACCCCGCCGGGGTCAGGGCGACAGCGGGCCGCCAGGGTCCGCTTGTTTGGGGCAGGGCGACCCGCTACATGTTCCCGTCATCATTGTGGACGGAATCGACCATGCTCGAACTCCTGCGCTTCATTTCCTACCTGCTCACGCTCTATATTTACATTCTCATTGCTTCCGCCGTCATGAGCTGGCTGATCGTCTTCAATGTGGTGAATCCATCGAATCAATTCGTCCATATGATCGGCGAATTCCTCTATCGGGTCACCGAGCCGGTATTACGGCCGATCCGCAACATGCTTCCCAATCTGGGCGGGATCGACATCTCGCCGATCGTGGTGATTCTGATCATCATCTTCATCCAGGAAGTGATCTTGCCGAACCTCGCCCGAGCTTTCGGTTAGTGAGCGTGGCCGGCGGTCAGGCATGGACCGTCTCGCGCTACGCGGTGGTCGTCACGGTGCGGCTGACCCCGAAAGGCGGACGTGACGCGATCGACGGCATCGAGCGGCTGGGCGACGGCCGGCCGGTCGTGAAGGCGCGGGTACGGGCCGCGGCCAGCGACGGCGAGGCGAATGCCGCGCTGGTGAAGCTGCTGGGCCAGGCGCTGGACGTCTCGGCGCGTCAGGTCACGCTGGTGGGGGGCGCCACGGCGCGGATCAAGCGGGTGAAGATCGACGGCAACGGTGCGGCGCTGGCGGCGACGCTCGAGAAAATCACGGCCGAAAAATCATGACGCCGCGTGACCGCAAGGGGACTTCGCCATGACGGCGCAGCTCATCGACGGCAAGGCGATCGCGGCCGCTCTGCGCGCCCGCGTCGCGGCCGAGGTTCGCCGTCTGGCGCAACACCATGGGCTGGTGCCGGGGATCGCGGTCGTCCTGGTCGGGAGCGATCCGGCGAGCGAGGTCTATGTGCGCAGCAAGGCCAACCTTGTGGTCGAGGCCGGCATGCGCTCGTTCGACCATCGCCTGCCGGGCACCACCGGCGAGGCCGAGCTGTTGGCCCTGGTCGGGCGTCTCAACGCCGATCCGGCCGTCCACGGCATTCTGGTGCAGCTTCCGTTGCCGGCGCAGATCGACGCCCGCAAGGTCATCGAGGCGGTCGATCCCGCCAAGGACGTCGACGGCTTTCATCCGCTCAATGCCGGTCGGCTGGCCATCGGTCTGTCGGCGCTGGTTCCGTGCACGCCGCGCGCCTGCGTGATGCTGGCCAAGACCGTGCGGCCTTCGCTCGCCGGGCTCGATGCGGTGGTGGTGGGGCGCTCGAACGTCGTCGGCCGGCCGCTCGCCCAGTTGCTGATCGGCGAGAGTGCGACGGTGACGGTCGCGCATTCGAAGACGCGCGACCTGCCCGCGCTTTGCCGCAGCAAGGATGTGCTGTTCGCCGCGATCGGGCGTCCCGAATTCGTCAAGGGCGACTGGATCAAGCCGGGCGCGACCGTCATCGACGTCGGCATCAACCGGGTCGCGACGGCGGACCAGAAGGGCCGGATCGTCGGTGACGTCGCCTTCGCGCCGGCGCGCGAGGTCGCGGGCGCCATCACGCCGGTGCCGGGCGGCGTCGGCCCGATGACGATTGCCTGCCTGCTGGTCAATACGGTGCTGGCGGCCTGCGCCGCCCGCGGGTTGCCGGCGCCGGCGCTGTGAGATGAACCGGGCGGGGCGGCAGCGCCCCCAACGTCAGGGCTCACCATGTTGAAATCCGCTCCTCTGGCCGCCGGCGCGTTCGCGCTTGCCATGCTGCCCGGCTCGCCCGCGGTCGGCGAGACCATCGACCACGCCGCGACGCGCTTCAACGTCGACCAATGCCGGCACAAGCAGGGACGCGAGCCCGAAGATTACGGCGAATGGCGCTGCGCCGGTTATGCGGGCGTCGCTGTCGTGATGACGGCGGGAGACCAGCGCGTCTATGTCAGCTACGGCCCCCATGCGAGGCGCGAGCCGGCCGCCACGCAGACGCTCGGCGCGCCGAACGGGGAGGGCCGCAGCATCGAATGGCGGATGGTTCGCGGCCCGGGCCGCAAGGGCCGGCCGTTCGCGACCATCATGCGATGGACGACCGCCGTGGTGGCCGACGACCCCAAGGTGGAACGCGGCGTCCATCGCGGCGAGGTGCTGGTGGTGACGCGGCTCGGGCCGGGCGGCGTCTGCCATGTCGGTTATGTCGACGGCCGTCAGAATCCCGACGCCAACACGCTCGCCCGCGCGATCGCGGATCGGCATGCCCGCGCCTTCCGGTGCGGCAAGGACAAGCCGATCATGCTCGGCGACAAAGGGCCGGGCTTCAGCGAACCTTATGGCGGGGGCCGCGATTAGGCCACGCCGATTCGGACGCGGCCCGATCAGGCCGCGCGCGAGGACTCAATTCCAGGCGTAGGCGACCTTTTCGAGCACCTTGTCGCCGAATTTCTCCGACGAACGCGCCACCGCGCGGCCGCCCAGCGCCCGGTAGAAGTCCACCGCCGGCTCGTTGTCGGAGAGCGCCCACACCACCACGCTCTTCATGCCGCTGTGGGCGAGATCGCGCCGCGCGGCCGTGAACAGGCGGCGGCCGAAGCCGAGGCCCTGGAACTCGGGGCGCAGATAGAGCTCGTAGATCTCGCCGTCGTAATAGAGGCTGCGGGCGCGGTTGCGCCCGTAATTCGCATAGCCCGCGATGGTGTCGCCGAACGCCAGGAGCGAGATTCGGCTGCCTTTGCGAATCGCCCCGTTCCACCACGCCTCGCCGCGGCGGGCGATGAGCCGCTCGAGCTCGGCCCCCGGGATGACGCCCTGATAGGCGTTCCGCCACGCGTCGTCATGCGTGGCGGCGACCGACTTGGCGTCGGCCGGACGGGCGCGGCGAATCTCGATGAGGACTGTGCTCATGATTCGAATAGAGCAATGAGCGAGTCCGGCTTCAAGAGGCACGTTGATCGTTGCCCGATGGTGTGGATTATTGGCCGCGGAGTTAGAGAATCCATTGTCGGGCTTGAGGAATTTGTGAAAATCGCAGGCCCTTTGACGGTTTTTCCGGCCGTAAAATCCGCTGCCGCGGCGTGCGCGCTGGTCATTTTATTTTCAGGTGTGCTCGCCGCGCCACGCGCCGAGCCGCTCGCCGGGCCGCAATCCGCCGAGCAAGGCGCGTTACGGAACCAGCTCTGGCTGCTGCCGTCGGGGCAACCCGGCGTGCTGATGCGGGCGACGGTTTTCCGGCCGCCGGGCGCCGGCGCATTTCCGCTCATGGTGATGAATCATGGCTCGACCCAGAACGCGGCGCGGCGTCTCGCGTTGCCGACGCCGGAATTCGCTGCGCTGTCGCGGTGGTTCGTCCGCCATGGCTATGCGGTCGTGGTGCCGCAGCGGCCCGGCCATGGCGAGACCGGCGGCGCCTATCGGGAGGATCAGCGCGGCTGCGACGATGCGGATTTCGCGGGTGCCGGCGCCGGCGCGGCCGAAAGCATCGCGGCCGCCGTCGCCTATATGCGGGCGCAACCCTTCGTGCGCCGCAACGGAACCATCGTGAGCGGACAGTCGGCCGGCGGCTGGGCCGCGCTGGCCTTCGCCAGCCATGCGCCCGGCGGCGTAGCGGCGGCGATCAATTTCGCCGGCGGCCTGGGCGGGCGGTCGTTCGATCGGCCCGGCAACAACTGCGCGCCCGACCGCCTGATCGCGGCCGCCGAGGCGTTCGGGCGCACGTCACGCATTCCCACATTGTGGATTTACACCGAGAACGACAGCTATTTTCCGCCCCGGCTTTCGCGCGCGATGGCGGATGCGTTCCGCTCCGCGGGCGGCAAGGCCGATTATCGGCTGCTGCCGCCGTTCGGTGCGGAGGGCCACCTGATGGTGGAGAGCGATAACGCCGAACCCGTATGGGGGCCGGTGCTGGAACGGTTCCTGGCCACGCTGCGCTGATGCAACGCCGACGCCATGACGTCCAGGATCACACCTTCTCGGCGACCTGGCGGCGCTCGTCGCGCTTGCGATCGTTCGGATCGAGGATCTTCTTGCGCAGGCGGATCGATTTCGGCGTCACCTCGACCAGCTCGTCGTCCTCGATATAGGCGAGCGCCTTCTCGAGCGTCATGCGGATCGGCGGCGTGAGGCGCACCGCCTCGTCCTTCGAGGTGGTACGGATGTTGGTGAGCTTCTTGCCCTTGAGCACGTTCACCTCGAGATCGTTGTCGCGCGTGTGCTCGCCCACGATCATGCCGCGATAGACCTTCCAGCCGGGCTCGATCATCATCGGGCCGCGGTCTTCCAGGTTCCACATCGCGTAGGCGACCGCCTCGCCGACGTCGGTCGAGATCAGGACGCCGTTGCGGCGGCCCTGCAGCACGCCCTTGTAGGGCGCGTATTCGTGAAACAGCCGGTTCATGATGGCGGTGCCGCGGCTGTCGGTCAGAAGCTCGCCCTGGTAGCCGATCAGCCCGCGCGTCGGCGCGTAGAACACGAGACGGATGCGGCCGCCGCCCGACGGGCGCATGTCGATCATCTCGGCTTTGCGCTCGGACATCTTCTGCACCACGATGCCGGAGAATCCTTCGTCGACGTCGATCACGACCTCCTCGATCGGCTCCAGCAACTCGCCGGTGTCGTCGTGCTTGAGCAGGACCTTCGGCCGCGACACCGAGAGCTCGAAGCCCTCGCGCCGCATGGTCTCGATCAGGATGCCGAGCTGCAGCTCGCCGCGGCCGGCGACCTCGACCGAGTCGCGCTCGCTGGTCTCGCTCACCCGCAGCGCCACATTGCCTTCGCCTTCGCGAAACAGCCGGTCGCGAATCATGCGGCCCGTCACCTTGTCGCCCTCGGTTCCGGCCAGCGGCGAATCGTTGACGCGGAACGTCATCGCGAGCGTGGGCGGGTCGATCGGCTGGGCCGCCAGCGGCACCGCCACCTCGGGCGCGCAGATGGTGTGCGATACCGTCGCCTCCGGCAGGCCGGCGACCGCCACGATGTCGCCCGCGAAGGCCTCCTCGATCGGCACGCGCTCGAGCCCGCGGAAGGCGAGCACCTTGGATACCCGGCCCGTCTCGATCAGGTTGCCCTTGTGGTCGAGCACCTTGGCGGGCTGGTTCGGCTTGATCGAGCCCGAGGTGACGCGCCCGGTGACGAGGCGGCCCAGATAGGGATTGGCTTCGAGGATGGTGCCGAGCATGCGGAACGGGCCGTCCTCCACCGTCGGCTGGGCCACATGGCGCAGCACCAGGTTGAACAGCGGCGTCATGCCCTGGTCCTTGGGACCCTCGGGGCTCTCCGCCATCCAGCCTTCCTTGGCCGAGCCGTAGAGCACCGGGAAATCGAGCTGCTCCTCGGTGGCGTCGAGCGCCGCGAACAGATCGAACACCTCGCTGGCGACCTCGGACGGGCGGGCGTCGTGGCGGTCGACCTTGTTGATGATGACGATCGGCTTGAGCCCGACCTTCAGGGCCTTGGAGACGACGAATTTGGTCTGCGGCAGCGGGCCCTCGGCGGCGTCGACCAGCACCAGCGCGCCGTCCACCATGTTGAGGATGCGCTCGACCTCGCCGCCGAAATCGGCATGGCCCGGCGTGTCGACGATGTTGATGCGGGTGTCCTTCCACTGGATCGAGGCCGCCTTGGCGAGGATCGTGATGCCGCGCTCGCGCTCCAGGTCGTTGGAATCCATCGCCCGCTCGGCCACCCGCTGGTTCTCGCGGAAGGCGCCCGATTGCTGCAGCAGACGGTCGACCAATGTGGTCTTGCCATGGTCGACGTGGGCGATGATCGCCACATTACGGAGTGACATGAATGGGGTTCCGGTCAGGGCCGCGATAGCAGCCTCATATTGCAGTGCAATATAGGTACAAACGCCGTAACCGCAAGGCAAAGTTACGTGTCTGCGGGTCTGATACGCCTGATTCGCGCATAACTGATTAACAACCAAATGAGCCGAAATATGATCCGGCCCGTGGATCGGGCGGAAATCGCACCCGCACGGCGGCTCGACCGCAACCCTTTCACGCCCGCCAGCGCCCCAGTGCATGCCGGATCAGGGCGATACCGCCAGCCGTTGCCGTGAAACAGGCGATCCACAACAAAACGAGCAGGGGACTATTGGACAGTTCCTGCAGAGTGAAGGAGAAGGCGACGGCGGAAACCACCGCGCACAGCCCGGGCAGAAGCAGGATGAGCCCCGCAACGAGCAGCAGCACAGTGATTGCGCCGGGGCGGGCGGGCGAAGCGGGCGGAGGCGAATCACCCATCGTCGGTGTTTCCATTACCTTTCGGTCTGACAGCCGTCGCGCGATGGGGCGACGGCAAGGTGGCCCGGGAGGAGCTGGGCAGCCGGAAATCCTTCACGATACTTTGCCGCCGCCGGGCCGGCGCCGCCGAAACGCCCACCAGATCAGCGCGATGCCGGCGGCGCCGATCGCCAGCATAATCAGCATCCACAGCGCCCACGTGGCGTCCACCGTCATTTCGTGCGGATCTAAGCCCACCAGGATCAAGGCGCAGAGCCCCGGCAGCAGCATGATGGCGCCGGCGATCCCCACGAGCACCGGCATGCATCCCGCGGGTTCGCGCGGCGGGGGCTCGATCGGGTCGTTCAGGGGCTCGCTCATGGTGGCGACCGTCGGTGGGGCAGGGGTCGGAAGCGCTCATCGCGGCGATATGTCGGCGGGCGGGCTTTCCAGCTTCGCCAGACGGTTCAGCCGGACCGCGCCCCAGATCGCGACGGCGCACACCGCCCAGCCCACGCCGGAGCACATCAGCGCAAAGATGCCGATCGCATGCTCGAGCGAGTCATGGCTGAACAGCGAGCCGAGGCCGACCGGCGTGAAGTACAACGAGCACATGCCGGTGGGCAGCGCCAGCAGCGCGAGCAGCAGCAGCGCCGTGACCTTTTTGGCTTTCGGCGTCATGCCGTCGCCTCCGCTTTCATGCGGGCCCGGATGCCGTCGATCCGGCCGTCGCGGTAGAACAGATTATAAGTGTCGAACGGGATGATCTGTCCGTTCGGGGTGACGAAATGGATGCAGGAGCGCTTCACGCCGCCGAGGCAGAAATTGAAGCGGTCCATGAACTGCACGATCACGACGCGGAAGACGTTTTCGTAACCGAGCCCGGCCGGCGCCTCGAATTTCGGCAGGCAGCACAGGAACTCCGCGAGCCGCTCGGACGCGTTGCACGGGCCGGAGGACAGCGAGAACAGGCCGATGAACTTCTCGCGCAAGGCCGGATACTTCTCGAAGCTGATGGCGTTGGGCACCAGCGCGAGCAATTCCTCGCGCGGCACCGCGGAGAGGATCGGCAACACGGACTTGCCGTTGCGCAGCCCATAGGCGATCGAGATCGTCTCCGGATTGCACGGCAACGGGATGACGTCGTCCTCGCCGAACACGCCCGAATCCTCGACGATCCGCCGCCGGATGTCGGACAGCACGATGCGGTCGGTGCGCTTGTCGAAGCGCTCGTTGCGGCCGGCATCCTGCACCGGCTGGAAGGTGACGCCGCGCACGCAGCGCCATTCGAGCGCATGACGCACGATCGCGCCGATCTCCCGGTCGTTCACCCCGCGTTTCACCGTCACCACCAGGGTGGTGGAGATGCCGTGCCGTTCCAGATTTTCCAAGGCGTCCTGGCGCACGCGGCGCAGGTCGGCGCCGCGCAGGTTCATCAGCGCGTCGCGATTGAGAGAATCGAACTGCAGGTAGACCTCGAGCCCGCGCTTGTGCTCGGCGAGGCGCGCGACGAAATCCGGCTCGCGCGCGATCCGCAGGCCGTTGGTGTTGATCATCACGTGGCGGATCGGTCGCGCCCGCGCGGCAGCCAGAATGGCGAAGAATTCCGGGTGGAGCGTCGGCTCGCCGCCCGAGATCTGCACCAGGTCGGGCTCGCCTTCGCTCGCCACCAGGGCGTCGAACATCTTCTCGACGGTCGCGAGCGGCAGGTGTTTTGTGCGGGCGGGCGAGGAGTCAGCGAAGCAGACCGGACAGGTGAGATTGCAGTGGTCGTTGATCTCGACGAGCGCCAGGCACGAGTGCTGCTCGTGGTCGGGACATAGCCCGCAATCATACGGACAGCCGAACTCGGTGCGGTTCTGGAACGCCAGCGGCTTGTCGCCGGGCTTGATGTAGTCCTTGCAGCGCCGCCAATAAGCGGCGTCGGTCGACACCAGCGTCGACTGCACGCCGTGCTGCCGGCAGCGCTTCTCGTACCAGACCTCGTTGTCGCGGATTTGGATCTTGGTCGGCACCAGAGCGAGACAGGTCTCGCACAGCGAGGTGGTCTGGCCCCAGAACACGTAGGGACGCGATCTACGCAACGGCGCGGTCATGCGAGGGGTTTCCCTTGGGCGCGGACGCGATCATGGCGCAAGCGTAGACGACGACGGCCGCCGACAGAATATGGAACAGGGTGAACGGCCCGGCCACCGTTCCGTAGGGCTTGATGAACTCCCATAGAAATCGTTGCGCGCCGTAACAGCCGACCGCGAGATAGAAGCCGTTGTCGATGACGAACGGATCGCGCAGGCGCACGGCCGCCACGTAGAACACCGCAAAACCCGCCATGGCGGCGCTTTCATAGAGCTGCACCGGATGACGCGCGACGCCGTCGCCGAAGTCATGGCCCCAGGGAAGCGTGGTCGGCGTCCCGTAGGTGAAGTCGTCGAGGCCCGCGAGGTAGCAGCCGAGGCGGCCGATCGCGACTCCGACCGCCAGCGGCAGCGCGAAACGCGCGCCGGTGCGCATGCGGATGCCGATGCTGCGCTTGTAGAGCTCGACCGCCGCGATGCCGCCCACGACCGCGCCTTCGATCGAGCGGGCGATTCCCGGCACGCCCGAGAGCCACAGATTGGCGGTGCCGAAAATGTAGGCGCCCATGCCGGCGCCGAGCAGCACGGCGGCGAGATAGGGCAGATCGGTGGTGACGGCCGGAAAGGTGACCTTCTCGACCCGCCCGAGCCACCAGGCCGCGAGCCCGGCCGCGAGCCAGGCCAGCACG
>WNFR01023942.1_pt1 | contig 20985 bp, 14 predicted proteins | sample 5400221 | NCBI WGS metagenome assembly WNFR01 (sample SAMN13153357, study PRJNA577476) | soil metagenome | isolation source: 40 cm soil under Madrone tree | place: USA:California | collected 2016-06-14 | reverse complement strand
AGCCGAAGAGGTTGTAGGTGGGCATGCCCCAGGGAGTGCAGGTGTATTGCTGCTTGCCCATCAGGAATTCCAGGAAAAGGGATGATTGATTGAATCGCCAGCTCGCCTTGCGATTGGAAAGAATCGCGCGGAACAGGCGTCGCGTACGGGCGCGGCCCAGGAAGTGCTTTTGATCCGGCGCTTTATCATAGGAATAGCCCGGGGAGAGCATCATGCCCTCCACTCCCAGCTCCATCATTTCGTCAAAAAACACCCGAACACTGTTGGGATCGGCGCCGTCAAAGAGGGTGGTGTTGGTCGTCACGCGGAATCCGCGCTTGACGGCTTCCTTGATGCCTTCCATGGCCAGGTCGTAGCCGCCCTCGCGGCAGACCGAAAAATCGTGATGCTCGCGCTGGCCATCCATATGCACGGAAAAAGTCAGGTATTTGCTGGGCTTGAATAAGTGGAGCTTTTCTTTCAGCAGCAGCGCGTTCGTGCACAGGTAGATGTATTTCTTGCGCGCTACGAGGCCTTCGACAATTTTGTCGATCTGCGTGTGCATCAGCGGCTCGCCGCCCGGAATCGAAACCATCGGCGTGCCGCACTCATCGACCGCCTTGAAACACTCCTCGGGCGTCAATTCCTTCTTGAGAATGTGCGGCGGATACTGAATTTTGCCGCAGCCCGCGCAGGCTAGATTGCAGCGGAACAGCGGCTCCAGCATCAGCACAAACGGATAGCGTTTGCGCCCCCGCAGCTTCTGCTTCAGCACGTAGGTGGCGACAGTCCAAGCTTGTGATATCGGTACGGGCATTGAGCCTGCTTATCTCCGAATTGACAGGGGAACAGGAACCGGCCCCCAGCCTCCCTTATTGTAACCGACAAAACGCGAATTCGCCGCCATTGGTTTCGGCGGATGCAAAGCAATGTTCCTGGCTGGAACATCGGCGGCGCGTTTCGGCGGCGCCGATGCGTTTATCACCCTCGGCTGGGCGTAAACTATTTTCTGGCACGCGCAAACCCATGTCGCGACCCAACCTCCTCTCGCTCTTCGATGATTTCCGCCGCAACGGGCGCGACGTCGCCGCAATCCAGCGCCGCGGGTACCGGCGCGAAGCCTGGAACTATGCGAGGCTGGCCGGGGTTGCCTCCCGGCTCGCGCACGATTTGAAACAACGCGGAATCGGCGCCGGCGACCGCGTCCTGCTTTGGAGTCCTAACGGCGCGGAATGGATGGCTGCGTTTTGGGGATGCCTGCTGCGCGGTGCTGTCGCGGTGCCCATGGACGACGGCGCTACCCCCGACTTCGCCGCGCGTGTTGCACGTGAAACGTCGGCCAAACTAGTCATCGCCTCTGCGGGAAAACCTACCCTCAACGCCGCCATTCCTACACTGAATCTGGAGGATTTAGCTGGCGCCGCCGGGCAGCCATTCATCACGATCACTCAGCATGACTTGCGCCAACCGCACCCGCCTTTCTACCAATCCTTCGCCGATGAGCCGATCACGCGCAACCACGTTGCGCAAATCCTCTTCACTTCGGGCACGACCGCTGAGCCGCGCGGCGTCGTCCTGACTCACGGGAATTTCCTGGCTAACCTCGAGCCGCTCGAGCGCGGGATCGCCCCTTACCGCAAGTACGAGCGATGGTTTCATCCGCTGCGCTTTGTCACGCTGGTTCCGCTCAGCCACGTCTTCGGCCAGTTCATGGCGCTGTTTGTTCCACCGCTGCTCGGCGCTGCCGTCGTTTTCGAGGTGTCTCCGAACGCTGCGGAAGTGATGCGGACCATCAAGCGCGAACGCGCGACGGCATTGATCGCCGTTCCGCACATGCTCGACTTGTTGCGCAACACCCTCGTGCGCGACCTTCAGGCGCGCGGCGAGCGCGAATGGTTCGAGAACACTTTCAAGGCCGCACGCGGACACAAATTTTTGCGCCGCGCCTGGATGTTTCACCGGATTCATCGCCGCTTCGGGTGGAAATTTTGGGCGTTCATCTCCGGAGGCGCCGCGCTCTCTGCGGAAACCGAGGAATTTTTCAAGCGCATGGGCTACGCGGTGGTGCAGGGCTACGGCATGACGGAAACCGCGTCGCTGATCAGCCTGAACCACCCGTTTCGCGCCGCGCAGGGCTCCATCGGCAAAGTTCTGCCAGGGCGCGAGTTTCGCCTTGCGGAAGACGGCGAGATTCTGGTGCGGGGAGAAAACGTCAGCAGCGGCTACTGGCAAAAAGGGGCGCTGCAGAATTCGGATGATGCCTCGCAAGAAACTAACGGATGGCTGCGTACCGGAGACCTTGGCGAGCTTGATGCAGAGGGGAATCTGCGCTTCCGCGGCCGAAAAAAGAGCGTCATCGTCACGCCTGCGGGCCTGAATGTGTATCCGGAGGATTTGGAGGCGGCACTGCGCAAACAGCCGGGCGTGCGCGATTGCGTGGTGATTCCGCAACATCGCGATGGCAATGCTGAACCTCTGGCGGTTCTACTGATGCAGCAGCCAGGCGCGGAGGGCGCGAGCGGCGCGATTGAAGACGCCAACCGGTCTTTGGCGGAATATCAGAAGATTCGATCGTGGATTGCCTGGCCCGAAACCGACTTTCCCCGCACGCCAACCGGTAAGCCGAAGCTTGCTGCGATTGCTGCGGCCGCTGGCGAACTTTCCGGCGCACCACAAGACGACGAGCAGGCAGTCGCAGCGGCCGCTGAGCGTGTTGGAAGCTTTTCGTCAAAATCAAACGACACGGTATCTGATCTGCTTGGAAAACTTGCGAAGCACGTTGGCGCGAAAAATTTGGAACGCGATCTCAATCTCAGCTCTCTCGATCGCGTCGAACTACTCAGTGCCCTCGAACAGCGCTACCAGGTCGAGCTAAATGAAACGGCGTTCGCGAATGCAAAAACCATTGATGATGTTCAGCGCTTGCTCGCTCAGCCCGCCTCTCGCCGCACCGAATACAATTTCCCGCGCTGGACGCAAAAGGCGCCTCTGCGCTGGCTGCGTCTGCTCGTTTATTACGCGCTGGTCTGGCCGGCCACGCAAATTCTGGCGCATCCAAGAATTGTCGGGCGCGATCACCTCAGGGACGCGAGCGGCCCCCTTCTCATCATCTGCAATCACGTCACGCGCCGAGCCGATGTCGGGCTCGTCCTTGCTGCGCTGCCGCCGCGTTATCGCAATCGCCTTGCGACCGCTATCGGCGGGGAAACCCTGCAGAGCATGCGGCGGCCGCCGAGGGAGTGGTTTTTCGCCAAGCGCTGGGCTTATCAACTGGGGTACTGGCTGGTCATTGCTCTGTTCAATGTCTTTCCGCTGCCGCGATTTTCCGGGTTTCGCGAGAGTTTCCGCTACGCGGGCGAATCCGTCGACCGCGGCTACAGCGTGCTGGTCTTTCCCGAAGGCGAAACCACAAAGAGCGAAACTGGTGAGATGGCTCCCTTTCACCCGGGCATTGGCCTGCTTGCGGAAAATCTGCGTATCCCGATCGTGCCTATGCGTATGGATGGTGTGTGGCAGATGAAGCGCCAGGGCCGCCGCCTGGCGCGTATCGGCGAAATCACTCTGCGCATCGGCGCGCCGCTTACGTTTCCCTCAGGCACGCCAGCCCAGGAAATTGCGCAATCGTTGGAATCCGCCGTGCGTTCGTTATAAAGCGCGAGGGTGCGCAAGGCACAACCCTGAAACGCGCCAACGGCATGGCTCGTTGTTCTGTGGCAAAATAGTGTTTCGCAGGAAAAAGTTTATGGCCCACAGAACCACGCTTGAAGCAGAACGCCCCGCGAAAGCGCAGAAGGCGGGGAAAAAGCCCTCCGCAGAGGCGGGAGCCTCTAAGACTGGCTCACCAGAGCGCGAGCGTATCTTCGACGCCTTTCGCCGCTGGGGCTACAACGAAGCCAATCTCGATCCCCTCGGTTTTTTCGGGCCGTTCCCTCAACCCGATCTGGAAGGATTGACCGGCGAAGTGGATTTATTGCGGCACCATCGGCGCCGAATTCATGCACCTTCCCCAGCCGGAGCGTCGCCGCTGGATTGCCGAACGCATCGAAGGCTCCGCCCCCCAAGTCGACCAGCAGAAAGTGCTCGAGCGGTTGATCCGTGCCGACCTTTTCGAGCAGGTTTTGCAGTCCCGCTATTTGGGCACGAAGCGCTTTTCTCTCGAAGGCGTAACCGCGCTCATTCCGCTCCTGGACTCGATATTTGATACGGCCGGCGAGCATGGCGCGGTCGAATCCATTATGGCCATGAGCCATCGCGGGCGCTTGAACGTCATGGTCCATGCCGCGTGCAAATCTCCGCACGAAGTTGTCGCCGGGTTTGAGGATGTCGATCCGCGCAGCGTGCTCGGCGCTGGGGATGTGAAATATCACGTTGGTGCTACCGGAACCTACGTTACCTCGACCGGCAAGGAAATTGGCATTCACCTGGTTTCCAATCCCAGTCACCTGGAAGCCGTCGATCCCGTGGCCATTGGACGCGCTCGCGCCAAGCAAACACGTTATGGCGTCGGCAGCGCCCCCAAAGTTGTGCCCATCGTGATGCATGGCGACGCCGCGTTCGCAGGGCAAGGCATCTGGGCGGAGACGCTCAACCTGGCTGATTTGCAGGCTTACACGGTCGGGGGCACGATCCACATCATCGTAAACAATCTAATTGGCTTCACGACGCGGCCCGCGCAAGAGCATTCCTCGCGCTTCGCTTCGGATATTGCCAAGCGTCAGTATGTTCCCGTGTTTCACGTCAATGGCGAAGATCCGGACGCCGTCGTGCGTGTGGGGAAGCTTGCCGCCGAGTATCGCGCGCAATTTGGCAGCGACGTCGTAGTGGACATCATCGGCTATCGCCGCCACGGCCATAGCGAGGTGGACGATCCCACCATCACGCAGCCGCGCGTCTACGACCGCATCAAGAACCACCCGCAGCTCTGGCGCATTTACGCCGAGCGCATCGGCGTGCAGCCCATGCAGATTGTCGAGGATGTGCGCAAGGAATACGAAGAGGAGCAAAGCAAAGCGCGCGAAATCAAAAAAATTCCGCACCTGCGGCAGTTGCCGGACTACTGGTCGGCCTACCATCGCGGCCGTTTCAAGCCCGAATATGAAGCGGATACCGGAGTGGATAGTGAAAAGCTGGCTGAGATCACGGACGCCCTCGTTCGCGTGCCGGAGGGCTTTCACGTTCACCCGAAAATCGCCAAGCTGCTCGAGCAGCGGGCCGAGATGGGCCACGGCAAGCGCGCCATCGATTACGGTTTCGCGGAGGCGCTGGCTTTCGGTTCGCTGCTGCTGGAAGGCAATCCGGTTCGCTTAACAACAGAGGAAGAATATTGCTCGCTTGCGCATCTCGCGCCCGATCAGCCCTTTTGCGAAATTCACAACTCTTCGCTCTCCGAAGGTGGATGCCTTGGCTTTGAATACGGCTTTAGCCGCGATTACCCCGAAGCGTTGGTTCTGTGGGAAGCGCAATTTGGAGATTTCGCCAACGGCGCGCAGGTCATCATCGATCAGTTCATCAGCGCCGGCGAGGACAAATGGGATCTGCCCTCCGGCTTGGTCATGCTGCTGCCCCACGGCTATGAGGGGCAAGGGCCGGAGCATTCCAGCGCGCGCATCGAACGCTTCATGCAGCTTGCCGGTGAAGAGAACCTGCAGATCTGCCAGCCCTCTACCGCGGCCCAGTATTTTCATTTGCTGCGCCGCCAGGTGCGCCGCCCGTGGCGCAAGCCGCTCATCGTTTTTACACCCAAGAGCATGCTGCGCCATCCCGATGCTTCCTCCAACATCGAAGAGTTCACGCAACCGCGCTTTCTTCCCGTAATTCCCGACCGCGAAGTGCAGGACGCCAAGCGCATCCTCATCGTCAGCGGTAAGCTCGGCCACGAACTACGCGCCGAGCGCCGCCGCCGAAAAGACACCAGCACCGCGATTATCTTCCTCGATCAGCTCTATCCTCTGCTGCGGCCGGAAATTGACGCTGCCATCGACGAGCACCCCAACGCCCGCGAAGTTGTCTGGGTCCAGGAAGAACCGAAAAACATGGGCGCACACTTTTTTGTCATGCCGCGCATCGGCCAGCTGGTGCAGAGCAAAGGCCTGAAAATGCGCTCGATCAAGCGCTCTCCCAGCGCCAGCCCGGCGACAGGTTCGGCTAAGGCTCACGAACTGGAGCAAAAGACCCTTCTCAGCCTTGCTTTTACCACGAGCCCTACAGAGTGACGTCACCTCACCGCTTTAACACTCCATTCATCTCCATCTCATCTGCGCGTCATGCTCGGCCCCCACACTCCTTTCATTCACTGTGCTACCCGAAGGCTCAAGTGATCCTGGGCGCTCCAATACCTTCCGCATTTCGCGGACCTACGGTACACTTCGAACAAGCCGGCGGGCGGAACGTGCCACCTGCATGAAACGAATCCTAATCATTGAAGATGACCGCGATATCGTCGAACTGGTTCGCTACAACCTGGCAAATGAAGGATTTCAGGTGCAAGCGGCCTTCGACGGCACCAGCGGCCTCACGAGCTTGAAGAAAACGCCTCCGGATCTGCTGCTTCTCGACCTCATGCTTCCCAAAGTTTCCGGTCTGGATATCTGCCGGGAAGTTCGCCGGGACGACTCGCTGAATCGTCTCCCCATCCTGATGCTCACCGCGCGCGGCGAAGAAGCCGATCGCGTCGTGGGCCTGGAGATGGGCGCTGACGATTACGTCACCAAGCCGTTCAGCCCGCGCGAATTGCTGGCGCGCGTCAAGGCACTGCTCCGCCGAGCGGAGCCGCCTTCAGATTCGCCTCGCACCATTGAGGTCGGCAAGCTGGCCATCGATCCGGCGTCGTATCGTGTCAGTCATTCCGGCAAGCCCGTTCCGCTCAGCACGCTCGAATTCCGGCTGCTCTATTACCTTGCTTCGCGGCCCAATCGTGTTTTCACGCGCGATCAACTTCTCGACGCTGTTTGGGGTACTGATCGCTTCGTCACGCCGCGCAGCGTGGACGTTTATGTCCGCCGCCTGCGCGAAAAAATCGAAGGCGACCCGGAGAATCCTGTTCACCTGAAGACGGTCCGCGGCGCAGGGTACTTGTTCGAAACTCGTGCGGCATAACCTTTTCTGGAAATTGGCGCTGACCTTCCTCGCCCTGCTATTGGGCGTGCTGATCGCCGTGGACTTCTTCGCCGAGCACGCCCTCCGCGACGAGTATGCCCGCACCGCGCTGGCGCAACTTGAATCTATTGCGCGTCTAGCCAAAGCGCGGCCGCCGCAGCTATCTTCGGTTCCTCCCGTAAGCCCGGAAGATCGCGCCGGTCTGAACCAATGGGTTAACCAAATGGCCGCGAGCGAAGCGCGCATCACGGTAATCGCTGCTGACGGCCAGGTGCTCGCTGATTCGCAATCCGATCCGCGCACAATGGAAAATCACTTGGATCGGCCTGAAGTTCGCGACGCGCTCGCCAAAGGCGAAGGCCAGTCCGCTCGTACGAGCGTGACCGTGGGCCGCGAGCTCCTTTACTACGCTGTCAAATACAACCTGGCGTCCGGCACTCCTGTTGTCCTCCGCTTTGCCGTTCCGCTCGCGAACGTCGGCGAAACTCTCGGCGCCTTCCGCCGCAAGCTGTGGTTCGCCTCGGTAATCATCCTGCTTCTTGCCGGCACCGCGTCGCTTCTTGTTTCTCTGGGATTCTCTGAGCGCATCGAACGCCTCGAGGGATTTTCGCGGCGGGTCGCCGAAGGCGATTTTCGTCCGCTCCCCGGCGATGGCTCCGGCGATGCGCTGGAGAAACTCGGTACTTCGCTGAATCGAACCGCCGCACGTCTCGATCGCACCATTCGCACGTTAACCGAAGAGCGCAATCTTTCCTCCGCGATCCTCGGCAGCATGGTGGAGGGCGTCGCGGTGGTGAATGGTGCGGAGCGGCTGCTATTCGCTAATCAGAGCTTCGCCGATATTTTGGACATGGACATACCACCGAAGTCCGGCAGCGCACTGGTCGAGGTCGTGCGCCAGACGGAGATGATCGAAGCGGTGCGTAAAGTTTTAACTGGCGAGCCGCGCGTGGAATCCGAAATTGTCACGGGAACGCTTCGCCAGCATTTCTTCGCCGCCACGGTTGCCTCCGTACGGGCGGGCGACACTTCCGGCGCGGTGGTCGTGCTTCACGACATTACGGAGCTGCGCAAGCTCGAGCGCGTGCGCCGCGATTTCGTGGCCAACGTCTCGCACGAATTTCGCACGCCGCTAACCGCCATTCAGGGTTTTGCGGAAACGCTGCTCGCCGGCGCCATGGACGACCCGCAAAACCGCGAGCGCTTTCTCGGAATCATCGTCGAGCATTCCCGGCGCCTCGCGCGGCTAACCGAAGATCTCCTCAAGCTCTCCAAAATGGATGCCGACCGCCTGGAGCTCGAAATACGCCGGGTAAGCGTTTCGCAGCTCATCGAATCTTGCATCGAAACCGCCCGGCACCGCGCCACGGAAAAGGAGATCGCCATTTCCGTGCAGCCTTTCAACGGCGTGCCGGACATTGCCGGCGACCGCCGCCGTCTCGCCGAGGTTCTGCAAAATCTGCTCGACAACGCCTTGCAATACACGCTTTCGCGTGGCGAAATTGTCGTCCGCGCGGAGCCGCGCGATGGCGAAGTCGTATTTACCGTCGCGGATACCGGCATCGGCATCCCCAAAGCCGACCAGTCGCGCATTTTCGAACGCTTCTACCGCGTGGATGCCGCGCGCTCCCGCGAACTCGGCGGCACCGGACTCGGTCTCTCCATCGCCAAGCACATCGTCGAGGTGCATGGCGGCCGCATCTGGGTCGACAGTGAAGTTGGCCGCGGCTCGCAATTTCATTTCAGCATTCCCATCTTTGACGTCGAGCGCGCCGCGCGCCCAACTCCGGCGGGCGCCGCCACGCCGCGCGCCACGATTCGCGGTTCCGCATAGCGCTGCTCCGCGGTGAAACACTGCGCCAATTTTGTTTCACTTCGTTCATACTCGCTTCATCAGCCCTTAATCATCCTCGCCGCATATCTTGGCTTACGCGCGGAAGAGTAGTTCGTCGACGCCCTTCCGTACGAGGAGCCCATCGATGGCGAGCACCGGAGCCGGACTCACCGAAGCAGTGTTGTACGACGCGTTGGTGAACTACCTCGTCTCCATGGCCCGCACCGTGGAAGGGGCCATGAATCGCGCCCTGGACGCGCTCACCTCCCTTGAGAGCGCGCGCACCTCCGCACTCCCCGGCGAAGTTTTTCTTCTCGAGCCGCGCATCAACGAAATGGAAATCGTGATCGACGAGCACGCCATCCGCTTGCTCCGCCGCGGCTCCTTTTCCGACGACGAGATGCGCCTGATCGTGGCTGCGCTGAAGATCACCAACGACCTGGAGCGTATTGGCGATCTTGCCGTCAACCTGGCGCAAGGCGCGGTTTCTCTGCGTGAGATGCCCGGTGCGCGGATTCCCGAAGAGCTGGCTCCCATGGCTCTCGCCGTGCGCGCCATGGTCAGCAAGAGTCTCGGCGCCCTCATTTTTCGCAATGTCGAAATGGCCACGCAAGTTCTCGAAGCCGACGACGTTGTGGATCAATATCGCGATCGCATCTTCGAGAATTTGCTTGCCACCATGACGCGGCAAGCCACTCTCGTCAGCTCGGGCATGCAATTCATTTTGGCCACCCGCCACCTTGAACGCATCGCCGACCACGCCACCAACATCGCCGAAGACATCATTTTCTGGGTGCGCGGCCTCGACGTGCGCCATGGTCGCGGCCCCATGCGCCCCGACCGCGCCGAAGGGCAAAACAACTCTGGTATCGCAAGCGGAGTCCCGGGAGAAGGTGCGGTACTCGGGTCGGGCGAAACCGCCGCGGTCATCAAGAATTCACATGCGCTTGATGCCGGTGTGACCCCCGCCTGCGACACTGAACGAGCTTGATCTTCAACAATCATCCTACCCCGGGGACCGACGCACCCCTGGCGCCGGTCCCTCCTCCTCCCTTCTCAACTACGCAAAGTAATCGCGGCTAACGGATGCGACGCGCACGTGCACAGGCCACGGGCGTCGGATGCAGGCGGCATGCTAAACTTGGATGTTTAGCTGGAGGCGAGGTTCTGTGAACTGGGGCTGGCTTCTACTGCGCGCTACCATCGCGTTGACGATTCTTACGACGCTCTTTCTGTCGCAACGTTTTTGGTATCGCTCCATCTGGCGTGCCACCGCCAATTGGCGGTCCGTTTGGCTCCGCGTTGCCATGCGCCTCCTCTATATTGCTCTGCTGGTTTTAATTATTGGGTCCACCGTCGACGGATTTCGGATGGGCCGGCCGCCGCATCTCATTCCCACCGATAACCTGATCCAGATTTTTGCCGGCTTGTGGTTTACCAGCGCGCTCTTCGCCTATCTTGCCGTCAAGGTGGTTCGCGTCGCCGACCGCCTTTGGGCTTCGATGCGCTCTGCCGCCCGCCGCAACTCCGCGCCTGACTCGTCGCCAAAGTCAGCGCCCAATAGCTCGCCTGCGCCAGCATCGCTTATTCCCGCCGCGGCCGCTGAAATGCTTCCGGATCCCTCGCGCCGTTACTTTTTCCGAAGCGCCACAGCTCTGGCCGGCGCTGCGCCTTTTCTAAGCGTGATGTATGGTTTCGCCGCCGAGCGCCTGGACTACCACGTCCGCCGCGTCGAGATTCCCACTGCCAATCTGCCGCCCGCTCTCGACGGCATGAAAATCGTCCAGCTTAGCGACATTCACCTCAGCGGCTACATGAGCCGCACGGATGTTCGCCGCGCAGTGGACATGGCCAACGAACTGGGTGCCGATCTCGCCGTCGTCACCGGCGATTTCATCACCGGAGTCTCGGACCCGCTGGCCGATTGCGTAGACGAGATTCGCCAGCTTCGCGCACCCCTGGGCATTTTCGGGTGCAACGGCAATCATGAAATTTATGCCCGCGCCGAAGACGCCGCGGAGCGCCTCTTTGCGCAAGCCGGCATGAAGCTGCTTCGCCACGAAAATGTCCAGCTCGCGTTTCGCGGCGCCCATTTCAATCTTCTCGGCGTCGATTATCAACGCGAGCGCACCCCTGGCGGCCATCGCCTGCAGATGCTTCCCGACCTTGCTCCGTTCGTTCGTCGAGACATGCCAAATATTTTGCTCTCGCACAATCCCAACACGTTCAATCGCGCTGCGGAGTTGGGAATTGAGCTGTCGCTCGCCGGCCACACGCACGGCGGCCAAATCCAGGTGGAGATCCTCGATCACCGCCTCAGTCCCGCTCGCTTCATCACCGATTACATCGCAGGTGCGTACTTCCGGCCGCTCTCGATGCCCGCAACAGATAACCGTGCTCTTAAAGATGGAAACCACTCGGCTAGCAACGTGCCGCCGACGTTTAGCCACGCCCAGCCGCCTCTCTCTGTACTCTATGTCAATCGGGGATTGGGCACCGTCGGAGCCCCCGTGCGCCTCGGCGTCCCGCCGGAAATCACGTTGATTACGCTGCGCCCCGCATAGCCCAAAGGCCATCCTTCAGCAGAGCTCTCTCACCATTCCGCTTTCGTCTCTGCGCTCCTCTGCGTTCTCAGCGTCTCGGCGTTAGCTTTTGATCTTTGGACTTTCGACTGTAGACTGTTGACTGTTGACGATTGCGGAGTTTCGTTGGGGCTACGCCGCCCTGTGTAATCGAAGATACGATGGACCAATCCGGCGAACGCGATCGCATCTCCCGCGAGTTGGATGACTCGTATGAATCGCCGGAAACGGACTTTTCGCCCACCTCGCCGTTTGGGCGGTGGCTAGCCGCAGTCGTCTCTCTCGGCGGCAGCGACTTGCTCCTTGTACAGGGCGCCCCGCCTTGCATGCGCGTCGACGGCGAAGTTCGCAAGCTAGAGCCCGGCGTTCTCGATGGCTCGGAAATCGAAGCTGCCGTGATTCCAGCTTTGACCCGGCATGCGCAGCGTCTTTACCGCGAGCAGCGCATCGCGGACTCCTCGTACCGCATTGAAGGCCTCGGCCGCTTCCGCATCAACCTCCATCGCGAGCAGGGCCGCGCTGCCGCCGCAATTCGCGTCCTGCCGAGCAGAGTCCCAGCGCTTCGCGAACTGAATCTGCCAGCTTCCGTCGAATCGCTGGCGCATCTCCCGCGAGGCCTCGTTCTCATCGGCGGCCCAGCGGGAGCCGGCAAATCCACCACCATGGCCGCGCTGGTCGACAACATCAACCGCCGCGAAGCCCGCCACATCGTCATCATCGAGGACCCCATCGAGTATGAGCATCAACACGTGCGCAGCGTCATCGAGCAGGTGGAAATCGGCACGGACGCGCCCGATTTTCCGACCGCGCTCCGCGCCGCCTTGCGCCAGGCGCCGGACGTCATCGTCGTCGGCGAAATGCGCGATACGGAAACAATCCGCATCGCCGTCGCCGCCGCGGAAACCGGGCACCTCGTCCTGAGCACCCTGCACACCACCGACGTCGCGTCCACCGTTTCACGCATCGGCGATTCCTTTCCCCTTGAGCGGCAGAACTCCATCCGCCAGGAATTGGCCATGGCTCTCGCTGCCGTACACACGCAAATTCTCTTGCCCAAAAAAGGCGGCGGCCGCATTCCCGCCGCCGAGTTGCTGTTGGTCGGCTACGGCGCCCGTCACCACATCCGCCGCAACGCGTTGCAGCACCTTCATCAGGAAATCGCCCTGACCAAAAAGAAAGGTTCCTTCACCCTCGAAGAATCTCTTGTCAATTTGGTGCGTCAAGGCCACATCGAGCGCGAAGACGCCCTCCTCTGCGCCATTCACCCCGACGATCTCGACATCCTGCTGAAGTCCCCTGCCTCGGCCCATACTTAGGCTGCAGGCCGGCGACCTGCCCAAGCTCTGAGCCTCTGCTGTCGGCCCCTTGCCACCTTTACGAAGGGCCGCATCGAGGTTCAAACCCTCCGCGGCCCTCACCCGGCTTTTGGTTTTGTTGGGTGCGGAGGTGTGCTGCTATCAGGCGAATCTCGTCATACGTAATCTCGTCCGGCAATGCTTCCTTTACCGGCTTCAGGCGCTCTTTGCCAAATTGCTGAATTGCGGAAGCGATCTGCGCGTAGCGCTCCGCGCTGAACCATTGCGTGCGGAACTCGGTTTCACCGTCTTCGATCAGCTTGGTGACCATGTCCACCACGCTACTGAGCTTGCGGCTGCGAATCTGCGCTATTTCCTCAAACGTGCGTCCTTCTTCGAGGAGTTGCAGTGTATCTTCGCGCGGGTGCGACGCGGCCGCGTGCCAATCACCACCGGCGCGTTCGCCTTTATGGAATCGCTGCAGGGCGTCCAAGATCTCCTGGCCGTAACGTTCCACCTTCTTGTCACCGAAGCCCGATACTCCCCGCAACGCCTGCAAGGTGGACGGCTTCGCGGCACACAGCGCGTCCAGCGCAGTGTCATGCAACACGACGAACGCGGCTACTCCCGAATCCCTTGCCGTATTGCGCCGCCACTCGCGAAGGTATTCGCGCAGCTGAGCATCGAGTACGGAGAGGGTAGCAACAGCCGTGCGCGCTTCCCCAGCAGTCCGCTTCTCCGTTCGCGTTTGGCTGCCCTTCGCGCGCCGCCCTCGAGATCGCGTGGCTTCCACTTCCAGCCAATCCGGCGCGCCCGCACAGATGTCGCAAGTGCCGCAGCGTTCCCACTTGGGCTGCTCGCCAAAGTGCTTGCATACATGGTGCTGCCGGCACTCCATCGATCCCACAAAGCGCTCCATCTCGCGATAGCGCTGCCAGCCGCGTTCTTTCTCGGCGGGGTCCGCAATCTTGCCGAGGAAATATGCGTGTAACCCCAGGTCTTTTCTCTGCCAAAGCAGGATGCAATCCGCCGGCAAGCCATCGCGACCCGCGCGGCCTGCCTCCTGGTAATACTGTTCCACGCTCTTTGGCAGCGACAGATGGATCACCGAGCGCACTGAAGCCTTGTTGATGCCCAGGCCGAACGCCATCGTTCCCACCAGCACGCGCACCTCTTCGGTCATCCATTTTTCCTGATTTTCGCGGCGCGCCTTGGTGTCCATCTGGCCGTGATACCCGATCGCCGCAATCCCATTTTCCGCGAGCAGGTCGACCGTCTCCCCGACCCGCGCGATCGTCGGCGCGTACACGATTACGTTGCCTTCGCTGACCCGCCGCACCGCACGTAGCAGCATCTCTTCCTGCGTCCGCGAGTTGCTCTCGTGCACCAGGTAGTTCAGATTCGGCCGGCGAAAGCTGGCAATGTGCTTGTGCGGGTCGCGCAGCCGCAATTGCTCAATGATGTCGTGCCGCACGCGCTGCGTGGCGCTGGCGGTAAACGCCGCGATCGGCCTATCCGGGAAGAGTTCTCGCAATCGGCTCAATTGCCGGTATTCAGGGCGAAATTCGTGGCCCCACTCGGAAATGCAATGCGCTTCATCGATGGCAAAGAAGGAAACCGGTATTCGCTTCAGCCACTCGGGCGTATCCCCCAGTGCGACGCGTTCCGGCGAAAGATACAGCAGCCGGTAATCCCCGGCCACGGCCCGCTTCAGTATTCGGCTCCGTTCTTCGCCGCTCAGCGAGCTGTTAACGAATGCCGCGGGGACGCCGATCTGTTCGAGTTGCACAACTTGGTCCTGCATTAACGCGATCAGTGGCGAAATAACGACGGCTGTACGGCCGGCGTCGAGCACTGCCGGCAGTTGGTAGCAGAGCGATTTGCCGCCGCCCGTTGGCATCACCACGCAAGCATCTCGCCCCGCCGCAACGCTCCGCACAATGGCTTCCTGGCCGGGGCGAAACGTGTCGTAGCCCCAATAGTGCCGGAGCGTGTCCGCGAAAGAGCCTGCGACGTCGTGCGCCTTCCGGTCGGTTCGTTGGTGAGGTAATTCGGTCACTGCAGTCATAGAGTACTCCAAGACTTGGTTCGATGTTCGCTTTTATTTCGCTTTTGTGTCAAGTGAGAATTGTGTGAATCGTGCAAGGCAGTGCGAAAACTGTGGAAAAAGGGCGTCTCCTCTGCCTTCCCCCTGTAATAGCCAAATCACCCGTTCAATGCCAATTTCGACCTTTCGCTGTATAACGATTGCCTAATAGTACCGGAAATGGTACTGTCCACCATGGTTTCGCGAATCGTCTTGCCCTCCGCAAAGCATCCGAAGAGGTCGCTAAGTCCTTTCACTGCCACACTTCCAAAAAATGCGCCCGTAACTCCTTTCCTTGCCACACTTCCAAAATTGCCTGCCTGCAAGTCCTTTGCTTGCCACACATCCGAAAAACACGGGGGGTGGGGGAAGGGTTATGGTTAACTACTCTTCTGATTCTCCGCAAAACCTCGTGAGCGCGGCGTCAGGTTGCTGGCTTCGGTGCCCAGTGCCATAATCCAGCTTCAAGGTTATAAAGCGTGTTTCGCTCGGACCTCAGGTTGCGGAACACGGGTAACGGGGGATAGCCATGGCTTTGCGCGATAACTGGATCGAAAAGAGAGAAGCGGCTGCAGCCACCGCCAACGGAAACCGGAACATGTCGCAGATGCATCTCGCGCGGCAGGGCGTTATCACCGAAGAGATGCAGTTCATCGCGAAACGCGAGCGCCTCGAACCCGAGCTGATTCGCAGCGAAGTGGCGCGCGGGCGTTGCATCATTCCCGCGAATATTCATCACCGCAATCTCCAGCCGATGGCCATCGGTATCGCCACAAAATGCAAGATCAACGCCAACATCGGCAACTCCGCGACCAACTCGAATATTGAGGAGGAGCTGAAAAAGCTGCACCACGCCGTGCACTACGGCGCGGATACGGTGATGGACCTCAGCACCGGTGGAGACATTCCCACCATTCGCAAAGCCATCATCGAAGCATCGCCAGTGCCGGTCGGTACCGTTCCCGTATACGAAGCGATTTCGCGCGTACGCCGCCCAGAGGATCTCACCTTCGAGTTGATGCTCGAAGTGATTGAGGAGCAAGCCGAGCAGGGTGTCGATTACATGACCATTCACGCCGGCGTGATGCGCGAGCACGTTCCGTTTGTGCGCAAGCGCATCACCGGAATTGTGAGCCGCGGCGGCTCGTTGATGGCGCACTGGATGGAACATCACAAGAAGCAGAATTTTTTGTACGAGCGCTTCGACGACATCTGCAAAATATTCAAGAAGCACGACGTTAGCTTTTCGCTGGGCGATGGACTGCGTCCCGGCTGCATTGCCGACGCCAGCGACGAAGCGCAATTCGCGGAATTGAAAGTCCTCGGCGAGCTCACCAAGAAAGCCTGGGAACACGATGTGCAGGTGATGATCGAAGGTCCCGGGCACATCCCGATGGACAAGATCAAAGAGCAGGTCGAAAAAGAAATTGAATGGTGCCACGAAGCGCCCTTCTACACGCTCGGTCCACTGGTGATTGACATCGCTCCCGGCTACGACCACATCACCAGCGCGATTGGCGCGGCGATGATTGGTTGGCATGGCGCGTCGATGCTCTGTTACGTGACGCCGAAGGAGCACCTCGGCCTGCCGAATCCGGAAGACGTGAAGCAAGGTGTGATCGCTTACAAAATTGCGGCGCACGCCGCGGACGTAGCTCGCCATCGTCCCGGCGCACGCGATCGCGATGATGCGCTATCGTATGCGCGTTTTCTGTTCGACTGGAACAAGCAGTTCGAGCTTTCGCTCGACCCCGAAACCGCCAAAGCGATGCACGACGAAAATCTCCCCGACGATTTCTACAAAGAAGCCAAATTCTGCTCCATGTGCGGTCCGAAATTTTGCTCGATGAATATCACGCAATTGGCGGAAGCCGAGGGCGGCCATGACCAAGCCGAACGCAAACAAAAATTTGTCGAGCTGTTAGCCAAGGTAAAATCCGCGGGCAACTAGCAGTCGTTTCGCAATCGCGCACCCGGAATTTTGAAGAGGCCCTCAATGGGCATGTTTGAAGTAAACGTGAAGTTGGCCAACCTGGCGTCACCAGGCCAGACCGAGGAGCTGTCGCTTCTCGTGGACACCGGCGTCACGTTGTCTTGGATTCCTCGAGCGGTTCTCAAAAAACTAGGTGTGACTGCCTTCTCGCGTTTACCGTTTACGCTAGCCGACGGCAGTCGCCTGGAGCGTGATGTAACCGCGGTTCTGCTGACAATCGACGGCAGAAAAGCTCCAGTGCAAGTGGCCTTTGGGGAAGATGGCGAGGCGGCAGTGCTGGGTGCAACATCGCTCGAAGGCTTGGGCTTTATGGTAGATCCAGTCGGCGAGAGGCTGGTTGCCCGCGACCTTCGCCAGCTACGGGCCTGTAGAGACTAGATAAGCGGCGGAACCCGGTCGGTGAGTTGATGACAATGTCGGAACGCTCAGCCGTGATGGCATTGATTGGGGCGGGGCCCGTCGGGCTCGGCATGGCTAAGGCTTTGCTCGAGCATAAAATTCCTTACGAACAACTGGAAGCGGACCGCGAGCTGGGCGGGAATTGGCTGCACGGCGTGTACGAGACCGTGCATATCATTTCCTCGCGCAAGACTACCGAATACACGGACTATCCGATGCCGGCGGATTATCCGGATTTTCCTAGCCGCCAGCAAATGCTGGATTATTTGCGGGATTACGCGGAGAAATTTCAGCTTGTTCCGCACATTCAGTTCAACACAAAAGTGGTGATGGCTTTGCCCCTGCCGGAGGGACGCTGGGAATTGGAATTGGCCAGTGGTGAAAAACGTGTCTACAAAGGATTGATTGTTTGCAACGGGCATCACTGGCACCGGCGCTTTCCCAGCTATCCGGGAAAATTTGAAGGCGAGTTTCTTCACTCCAAGGATTACCGCTCGCCGGTGCAACTAGCGGGGAAGCGCGTACTGGTGATTGGCGGAGGAAATTCCGCTTGCGACATTGCGGCGGAAGCCGCGCGCGTGGGAAAAACGGCGCGCATCAGTTTGCGGCGCGGGTACTGGTTTCTGCCGAAGACACTCTTCGGGATTCCGTCGGCGGAATTGATGAAGCCGTGGCTGCCGGTGTGGGCGCAGCGCATTTTCATACAGCTGTTTCTACGCGTAGTGATCGGGAAATATTCGGACTACGGCTTGCCCGAGCCGGACCACAAAATCTTCGAGGCCCACCCAACAATCAACAGCGAGCTGCTCTATTACATGAAGCACGGGCGAATTCAGCCGCGCAAGGATATCGCACGCTTTGAGGGCAAGGCCGTGCATTTTGTGGATGGGACCAGCGAAGAGTTCGATACGGTGGTGTGCGCCACCGGTTATCACGTGAGCTTTCCGTTTTTGCCGCCGGGCCTGGTGAAGGTCAAGGGCAGTACGGCGCAGGTGTATGGCGGCTGCGTCCTGCCGGATTACAAGAATCTCTACATCATTGGGACTTCGCAATTGCGCTATGGATTCGGTCCCGTGGTCACTCCGGGAATGGACCTGATGGCGCGCATGATGCTGGCGCAGGACCAGATGGAATTGCCGATTGGTTTGGTGATGAAGGAATCCGGAGTGAAAATTCCCAGGACGCACCTGGTCGATCCACACGCCGCGATACGCGCAATTCGGCGTGGGAAGCGCATGCTGCCGCTGCTTTTGTGGAAGGAGAAAAAGCTGCGCAAGACGTTGGCGAAGCCCGCGGTTGCGCCTCCGACTGTTCCCGGGTCTGCCGTCCCGCAGATCAATCGTGGCTTGGAAGTGTTCTGAGATTCGAGCAGGGCAGGGTGAGTGTTGACCAGGTCGATGCCATTTTTGCGCGATGGTGTGGCGGTTGTGACGGGCGCCGGTTCCGGCATCGGCCGGGCGCTGGCGCGGCAGCTTGCGATGGCGGGTTCCGCGCTGGCTATTGCGGATATTGACGAAGCGGGGCTGCAACAGACGGCCTCGTCCCTGAGCGAAAAAGGCGTCAAGCTGACCACGCATGTTGTGGATGTTTCCGACGAATCCGCCATGCAAGGCTTCGCGCAAGAAGTGGCGGCCAGGCACGGACGAGTCACGCTGCTGATCAACAATGCCGGCGTGGCGCTGCTTGGATGGTTTGAAGAGATTTCCCTGGACGATCTGCGCTGGGTGATGGGCGTCAATTTTTGGGGCGTGGTGTACGGCGTTAAATATTTCCTGCCGCTGCTGAAGAAAGAGCAGCGGGCGCACATTGTGAATATTTCCAGCGTGTTTGGGATTGTGGCGCCGGCAGGACAAAGCGCCTATTCCGCGAGCAAATTTGCGGTGCGAGGATTTACGGAGGCGCTGCGGCATGAATTGGACGGCACATCCGTGTTCGTGTCGTGCGTGCATCCGGGCGGGATTCGCACGCCGATTGCGAGACGGGCGCGGCTTGGCGCCAACACGCCGCCGGCTTCGCGGGATGAGGCCGTCGCGCGATTCGATCGACTGACGCCGACGATGCCGGATGCGGCGGCGGCGAGAATCCTGCAGGGCGTGGAACGCCGCGAGCCGCGGATTCTGATTGGGCGCGATGCGCGGCAGGCCGATATATTGCAGAGGCTGCGGCCTGGGACGTATTGGAGGACGCTGGCGCGGCGCGTGCAGGAGCCGGCTCGTAAAGCGTGACGTCCGCAAAACGGCGGCAGGGACTTGGCACTGTAATGTCGGCCACAGCCTCAAAAGCGGCGGCAAGCCCGCCGCACTCCAAAATTATTTCGCGTCGTGGAAGATGATGCCGAGGGTGTAGCGGGTGCCGCGGTGGACGCGGCTGACTCCGTGGCGGAGATTTACACGATAGTAGCCGCGCGAGCCTTTCACGGGGCGATAGCGCGTGGTGAAGATGATTGCCTGGCCCTGGTTCGCGGCTACGACCTCAGCTTTGGATTGCGCTCGGGGTTGTTGCTCCACCAGGAAGAATTCGCCGCCTTCCCAATCTCGGCCTTGCTGACCGAGCAGAAAGACCATCTGCAGTGGGAAGGCAATTTCGCCGTACAGATCCTGGTGGAGGCAATTGTAGCCGCCCGCTTCGTAATGCAGCACTAGCGGCGTGGGTTTCGTTTGCCCCTTTTTGTGACAGTACTTGAGAAAGGTGGCGTGATCCAGAGGAAACGGCGGTTTCTTTTCGCCGAACGCTTGCGCCCATTCGTTTGCGACTTTGGCGAGATGCGGATAGGCGGCGGTTCGGAGGTCCGAGACGAGTTCAGGGAGCGGATGGGAGAAATATTTGTAATCGCCGACACCGAAGCGGTGGCGCTCCATGATGATGTGACTGCGGAAGCGGGTAGGCTCGGTGTAGAGCGAGGCGACGGAGGCGCATTCTGCGGGCGTCAGGATGGGTTGGGTGACGGCGTAGCCGCGAGCGGAAAGAGATTCGTGGGCGGCGTTCCAGTCGACGGTATCGATTCTTTCTTGGATAGTGGAACTCATTATGGCCTTCTGGCGCGAGGGCGCGTAAATCTTGACTGTAAAGCATCGGGCAAGGTGGAATCTATCCGAGTTCTTTTGGCAAACTGCTAGGGGCAAGGCTATACTCCGCGAAATCGAATAGGGGATTTTCACCACAGAGTTCGCAGAGGACACAGAGAAAAGGAAGAGGAGATCGAGATGGGGTTTGCGCGGGCTGCGAAGACGGGAGATGTGCCGCCGGGGACGATTCGGGAGTTTCAGGTGGAGGGGAAGGCGGTGGCGCTGGCCAATGTGGATGGGCAATTCCACGCGATCAATAACGTTTGCCTCCACCGGGGAGGGCCGCTGGGGGATGGTCCGCTGGAAGGGGCGGTTGTGACGTGTCCATGGCATGGATGGCAATATGACGTGCGGACCGGGAAGGTCGGTCAGAACCCCACGGTAGGCGTGGAGTGCTATCCGGTGGAGGTACGCGGCGACGAGATTTTCGTCGACGTCGGCGGTTGATCCTGTAAGTGCTTGAATACAAATGGAATACATGAATCTCTGGGCCAGAGACCGCTTTTTGGGGCGCTGTTGAAAATTTTGGCAAAAAATCTGCCTAACCCTCACATTTTGTTTCGCTTTTTCGTCATCCCAATGTATAGTGCCGACTCGAAGCCTCGATGGCCATTCCGACCTCGCAACGACACCACTGGATCTTTAGCGCCGACCCGC